>Ga0182027_10006951_pt1 | contig 16803 bp, 13 predicted proteins | sample 712E1DmetaG_FD_121300 | JGI IMG/M metagenome (GOLD analysis project Ga0182027, IMG submission 121300) | Permafrost microbial communities from Stordalen Mire, Sweden - 712E1D metaG (Illumina Assembly) | ecosystem: Environmental > Terrestrial > Soil > Wetlands > Permafrost | place: Sweden... | reverse complement strand
TTAACCAGCATTGGCTGCCTATCTGGACAGTATTATAAATTTTTCCGGCGTAAGTAACAGTAGGAGTTCCTGGACAGGGATTTTGAGAGTAGGTAAGTGTAGTAATGAATAATAAAACTAAAATAAAGTAGATATTTTTCATAGAACCTCCATATTTTATTAAATTAAAATAATACAAGAACTATAAAAAGAAATATCCAATACTGAGTGATCCAATGGTTCCCTGTTTGTCCGGATATTTCTAAATCACACTATTTCAAACTTAATAAAAACAATTCTAACTTTCCCAAATTAATTTCAGAATACTGAAGGATATATTCTTCTTTATTTTACAATTAAATTATCAAAAGTTGCGTGGCCTTAGTAAATAGCAGGACATCGCATTTATTATTTTCCCTTGCCCCAGACTTTCAAATGGGATTGAATCATTCATTTGAGGCAATGGAGGCTAAACTTCGGTATGAAGGGTATTATCAACCGGATTGGATGTTTTTTTACATCCTGTAATTATCAGTAGAAGTAAAAGAAGAATTAAATAAAACAATTTAAGTTTCATGTTATATCCTCCTGAATAAATATACTATAGGTGCTGATGCCGTATAAAATAACTCCCGGGAAGAAAACTGTGCAGTATAAACAAAGTAACAAGCAGAGGGTCGGAGGTTCGACTCCTTCAGCCCACACAAAAAGACAAAAGCCTGTAATTTATGAAGTTACAGGCTTTCCTCTTTTAAAGGTCTTATTATCTGTTATAGATTGTCAGACATTTGTCGTTATTTGATAAGCATCATCTTTTTGACCTGCGAGAATTGTCCTGCTGCTATCTTATAAAAATATATCCCGCTTGGAAGCTCAGCTGCTGAAAAAGTAATTGAATAATTCCCAGCATTCCTGAATCCATTCTCAAGTACTTTAACAACCTGCCCTAAGGTATTATAAATAATAAGTTCAACATTAGATGCAGAGGGGATGGAATATGAAATTACCGTACTCGGATTAAAAGGATTCGGATAATTATTAGATAGTGAAAATTGGGATGGTAAATATTTATCTTCTTCAACTCCTGTAGCGCCGCCATTACTGGTATGAATTATTGCTCCCTGCAAGATCTTTACAGAATCCGGATAAGTGCTGTCGCAGTATTGAACACAATTACCTGCTGTAAACCAGCCGTTGCTTTCATCCCAAAAGGAAATGCTGAATATACCATCTGTGATTGGAGGATATTCTTTTGCCCAACTTGCACCACCGTTAGTAGTGTGGAGAACAACACGATTGGGATTTGAATTTATTTGGCCATCATTGGTACCAATCCAACCAGTATTGGCATTAAGGAAGAAAACACATTTGCTTTGTGAATTAGGATCGATCCCTGTATTAGTAACCCGTATCCAATTGGCGCCGCCATTAGTTGTTTTCAGGATTTTACTAGTGTCTCCCACTATCCAGCCATTGTTCAGATCAGTAAACTGTATGGCATGGTAACTTCCTTTAATAGAATCAGATAACTGTAAAGTCCAATTTGTTCCGCCATTTGAAGTATGGTAAATCATGTAGGGCGTATTTGCACCTTGCTGACCGGAACCTGTATACGACCATCCATTGTTAGCATCAACAAAATAAAATATACCAGCTCCATTAAAGGGATTCCAATTGTTACCGCCATCAGTGGTTCGCAGAAATTGTGCGTTGCCTGTTGAAAAGTTATAAATGAGTACCCTCCCATTTAGTTCATCAACAAACTGAATTTGAAAACCAACATCACCCGGTGTGGTTGATAGTATTTTTTTTGTCCAACTGATACCTCCGTTTGTAGTCTGATGAATAACGGCACCATGTGCATTGCTGAATGTAGTTCCAAACCAGTTTATTTTCCAGCCATGAGTTTGATCTACCCACGACATTGAATTTGCCGGATCCGCGGATGAATTAACGGTATCTAAAGGAAATGGAGTCACAATATTCCAGGTCGTACCGGCATTAGTTGTGTGCAGCAAATTCCCGTTAGGTGCAGATATCCAACCTTCCGTGGAACTAATGAATTGAATTTTACCGAGATCATTTGTTGTACTTGGAGGGATTGGATTGGTTTGAAGTGACCATCCGATCTGGGCATAGCTCATACTCGTCATAGCAATCAATGCAAGTATCCAAATAAATATTTTAGAATAACACATAATATGCTCCTTACTTTATAATTTATTCCTTCAATACAATTTACGGTTTTTGGGAATAGTAATTATCAAATAATGATATCTTTTATTTAATCTAACTTAGTTATGTGGATTATCGCTCTGACAGGATTTTGTGAAGTTGAGTGATGATATGATCCGGGGTTACATGTCTTTAAGGTGGTGTTCTACTTTCTACTTTCGCCTTTTAACTTTATCCGTGCGACTTAAGTGTAAAATAAAAAGTGCTCCCTTTCCCCACTTCACTTTCCACCCATATTTTACCCCCATTCTTTTCCACAAATTCTTTGCATAATAATATACCCAGACCAGAGCTTAATTCTCCGTCAGTTCCTTTTTGACTTGTTTTTTCGCCGACCATAAAAAGTTTATCAATTATGTCTTTGGGAATACCTATGCCATTATCGCTGACAGATATTTCCACCATTTCATTATCATTCTTCTTGGCATTTATTGAAACAGTTCCATTTCTGGAAGTAAATTTAACAGCATTCGAAAGCAGATTCAGTAAAACCGAGTTTATCATATTTGGGTCTGCATAAACCTGAAAAAAGCCGGTAACCCGATTAATTATTTCAATTCCCTTTTTCTCGCTTCTCTTTTTTATTGATTCAACATTTTCTGCGATCCTATGCGACAAAGTGAATTCTTTGGGCTGGAAACTCATTGAATCCTTTTGCATCTGCGCCCATTCCAGTAAATTATTTAAAAGACTATATAGATTATCTGCTGCTTTATGCATTTCTTTACCTAGTTGGGCAATATCCTGAGCAGAATATAGGCTGGTTTCTTCTGCCAGACTTTCTGTCAAACCCAGAAACCCGAGGAACGGACTTTTCAAATCATGCGCAATAACTGAGAAGAATTTATCCTTGGTAGCATTCAGGTCGTGTAATTGTTTGTTTTGCTCCTGTATAATTAACTCAGTCCGCTTGCGTTCAGTTATATCCTCAACTATTGCAATGTGAAAAAACGTTTCCGGTTTCTCGCCCGCTTTCCATAAAGGTGAAATAGTAATATTGCCCCAAATTATATTTCCGTTTTTATGTACATATCGCTTTTCGAAAGAATACTCTCTGCCACCATCCTGCATCAGCATAAAATTTTTATCAATATTGAATTGGACATCTTCATTGTAAGTAACATCCATGAAAGTTTTTTGCAGCATTTCCTGCATTGTATAGCCGACAAAGTCACAATACTTTTGATTTATGCGGATAAACTGCCCTGTTTTTGTATTCAACACAGCAGAACCCACAGCAGCCTGTTCAAAAATTGCGCGGAATCTTTCCTCGCTTTCTTTCAACGCCACTTCTGCCCTCTTTCTATCTGTAATATCATTAAATGAGGCTATTATTCTTTTATCTTTAAACATGCAAACTGACATAAGAGAATATCTTACTTCACCATTCTTTTTGCAGAATGAAAACTCATAATTATTCGGTACATCCTTTGAGTTTGCCAGTCTCAGACGGTTATATTCTTTTAATCTTTCAAGGTCCGCAGAAGGTATTTGTTTAGTCCAGCTCATTCCAATAACTTCTTCCTTAGAATAACCGCTTAATTTGCAATATTCCTTATTCACCATAGATATCGTAGTATCCGATTCAAATATTGCCATTGCCGCCGAGTTATTTTCAAATATAGAACTGAATTTTTCATTACTCTCGATTAGTGCTTCTTCCGCAAGCTTACGTTCTGTGATGTCTTTTGTGATGGCAACAAAAGAGACCGGTTTCCCATACTCATCCCGTATCAAACTAACAGACATTTCTGCGGGAAATTCGCTCCCATCCCTTTTCAGTAATCTATATTCAAGATTTTTTATGATACTTTTGTCGAAAACCCGCTGCATATTATCCGCAGCAATCTGCTTATCTTTTGCGGTGATCAGGGCTAAAGAATTCTTACCTATTAAATCCTCTACTGATGAATAATTAAGCATGCCAGCGGTAGCCTGATTGCAATCTATTATAATTCCATTCAAATCGGTTATTGTAATCGCATCGGGAGAAGAAGCAAAAATATTATACAGTTTCTGCTCTGATTCCCGTAGAGCTTCTTCCACAGCCAACCGTTCAATGATATCCTGTTCATATCTGTTTTTAAGAGATTTGTTTTCTAGTTGCAGATCTGTCAACTCTTTAAGAAGTTCCGCTTTTGTTTTAGGATGAGCTGGCATGCTTTTGCTTGTATTTAAATAATTAGTAATAAATTTATCATATTTTACTCAAATTTTCAATAAAAGCCTGGAATTCTTTCTTAAACTTTAAAGCCTAATTCAGCCAATTGTTTCTGTGTAGTTTTGAAATCAGTATGATGGATAGTGCGGATACCGAGTCCTTCAGCTACATGCACAAATAAAGAACGGTCTTCAAGATAGACCACTTTTGCGGCAGGGACATGTGCAATATCAAGCGCTACACGGAATATGTCCGCATCCGGTTTGCGGAAATGGACATAACATGAGGATATAAAGAAATCGACAAATTCAGAAAGCTTGAATTTCTTAATACGGTATGCATTCAATTCCCTCCCCTCGTTGCTTATGACGGCAATTTTAATCCTGTACTGCTCTTTTATTTTACGGATCATATCAATCATTTCAGGAAATGGTTCTGACCTTGAAAACATAAACTCTCTGAATTGTTTCCTTGTGAAAGAACGCTTATCATAGAAGACCACGCGGCTAAGGTATTCTTCAAGATCAAGCTTACCTGATTCATAAGTATCAAAAGTAAGGTGATGGCGTTCGTTCAACTCTTCCAGATCAAGGCGGAAATGCTTTGCTGCTGCTGCACGGCCTTTGCGGTCCCATCCGTTTGTAAGCAGAACTCCGCCAATGTCAGTAAATAATGAAGTAACAGGTATAGTTTTTTTCATATTTACAAATAACTCCCAAGTAATATTTTATTTAAAAACCATAATACTCAGAAAAATGGAATGATGGATTGTTGGATTGATGGAGTAATCAATAAAGTTGCCCAGTCCTGATCAATCGGGACTGGGATTATAGACAAAAAATAATTGGGCTTTTAGGGGATTCATCCCCTTATAATTCCCAATTCTAATTGTACAGGTATTACCTTATATCATTTAACCATCATCATTTTCCGGGATGCTGAAAAGTCTCCTACCTTTAATATATATATATATAACCCGAAAGCTAATTTGGAACCATTAAAGTTCACTTCATAATATCCTGCGTCTTTCATTTCGTTAACTAATACCGCTGCTTCTCTACCTAATACGTCAAATACTTTTAATGAAACTATGCCTCTGGCAGCAATGCTGTATTGTATCTTTGTTGTTGGATTAAATGGATTCGGATAATTCTGCTTTAATTCAAATTCAGACGGGATCAATTTAGCTGTTTCACTTTTAACGCCAACCAACGGGCCGGAAGGACGAGTGTTAGTAACAATTAAAAGGTAAGACCCATAACCGCTGTAACAATATGCGTTCACATAATATGTTCCGGGTTGTAAATTAACATAGACCAGAAGCTCTGTTGTTCCATTCATACCCGAATGAGCAATCTGATTACCTGCGCTATTATATAAGTTAAAATCCAGTTCCAGAGTCGGGCTGCTGTCTGTCCTTATGAATAATGTATCCCACACAGAATTTACAGTAAATGAGAAACAATCATTATCATCATATTTACCTTGATTATAATAATGCAAATGCCCGCTTCTTACAGTATTTAATTGAATACTTTTTGCGATTGGAATTGAATCATTCGGTTCAGGATCATTCTCATATTGGGCAGGAATAAAATTATTCGAAATTGTATATGCACCATAACCGCCATAATCTAAAGTTCTGATATAATATGTCCCGGGTGTAAGGTTGGGAAAATATGTTGTATCCCATTGGTGAGAGCCGGCGTATTCATAACTGGCAATCATAGTTTTTTTGTCCTGATCATAAATATAATTATCTAATTCAATTGTAGAATCTGAAAATGTAGCAACCACTAATTCCCCATCTGAGGGGACAGTAATTTTTCTCCAGTCTTCTGTATCGGTTTTACCCATAGAATAAAAACCAAGATGACCGGTGGAATTCCCGTTAAGCGCTAATGGTATAGCAATAGAAGCAGAATCGTTCGGTTCCGAATCATTCTGGAGATTCGCAGGGACAAAATGATTTGTTATAGTATAACCGCCATATCCGCTGTAGCAATATGATTTTATATAATAAGTTCCGGGAATCAGATTAACAAAGTAAGCAGTATCCCAGGTGTGAGAACCACCGTATGCATATTGCGCAAGCATAGAATTTCCATCCTGATCATAAATATAATTATCAATCTCAATTGTTGGATCAGACAATGTTGCAATTACAAGTTTTCCGTCTGAAGGGACAGTCACTTTCCACCAATCCTGCGTATCGGTATACTCCATTGAATAAAAGCCAAGATGACCGGTTGCACTGCCGTTCAGGCTTAGCGAAGAGGCAACCAAAGCTGAATCATTATTTTCAGGATCGTTCTGATAATTTGCGGGATAAAAATGATTAGTTATAGTATATGCTCCTGCACCGGAATATGCATAAGTTCTTATATAATAAGTACCGGCAAGCATATTAAAAAAGTAAGAAGTATCCCAATCGTGCGAACCGCCGTAAGCATAAGATGCAAGCATAGATACTCCATCCTGATCATAAATATAATTATCAATCTCAAGACCTGCGACTGCTAAAGTAGCCACAACCAATTTCCCGTCTGAGGGTAAAGTTACTTTTCTCCAGTCAACATTATCATTCACGTCACTTAATGTTCCGGAATCAGATCCATTCACATTTATAGGATTGGCTTGTGCAGGTGTATTATTAGGCTCTGTTTCTGAATGCAGGGGAGTAAAGTTTGATGCTAAAATTATTAACGAAAGCACAAAAATATATCTTAAAAACATTGTTCCTCCGATTTTTATTAATTATCGCATATTTCAATAAAAGAATCACAATAAATGGTTTTACTGTTTATAAGTATATTATCGGAAGATAAAAGTAAATGATCTAAATGTGCTATTTTAAAGGGGATTCATGAATATACATTAAAGCAGAAAGCCAATCATAACAGATAGCGCTGAATTTTTTAATTGATTTTTATCTGCAGTAAGCATCCCTATACTATAATGAATATTTACACTAAATGAAGTGTTACCCATAGTAAAACTGGCGCCTCCTCCAAACGCAAAGCCATAATCGAATGTTTGCTGATTTGTAATATTAGTTGCAACCGTAAGCGGATCCTGCCCAGCGGCTGATCCTGTACCAGTCAATGTTGAACTGACTAAGATTCCCAGATAGGGACCCGCCAGCAGAAATGGACTGAAATTCCTGTTGATTTCAATTGTATATTTAGCCATCAATGGAATTTCAAAATAATCATATTTCATTGTAGCGTCTATGGATATAAGTTGCCCGTTATCACTGTATTCCGAAGAGGAAAAAGTTGCCCCTTTCTGTGAATAAAGAATTGACGGCATAAAGTTAAATCCGCTTCCAGGTAAATCCAGATATAACCCGACAGTAATTCCGGTTCTGTTATTGAAATTGTATAAACCAACTCCTTTAAAATTAGAAACATTAACTCCTCCCGTTACGCCAATCTGAGCAAAGGATATTCCTGTTAAGAGCAAAACTGCTAAAATTACTGAGCATATATTTTTCATGTGTTAATATATATATTGTTTATTGATTGTAATATATAAGTACATTTATAAGATTTCTAATCCGCCCGCGCAGGCGGGGATCCATGCAGCATATAATACCGCTGAAACATAACGACAAATTATAAGTTAATTTATATTAATACAACTCCCCTTGCTGCGGAGAAAGTTTCTATTTATCTTTTGATAAGTTATAAAATAAAAGAGTAAATGAGTCATAATCATAATCATAATATCTCTTCACCGGCAATAAATTATAATAATGCTTTTGCTGTCGGGATAACGCTGAATGTTACATACATTATAATTGAAGCATTTTATGGCCTGTCGATTCATTCGATGTCGCTTATAGCGGATGCGGGACATAATTTAAGCGACGTTCTGGGACTGCTGCTTGCATGGGGAGCAGGTTATCTTGCCAGGTCTTCTTCTACAAATAAAAGGACGTACGGCTTCAGGAAATCGACTATACTGGCTGCGGTTGTAAACGGTGTTTTACTTCTAATAGTTGTCGGCGGTATATCATTTGAGGCAATAAGGAAATTTCTTCATCCTGAACCGGTACCCGGAATTATAATGATGCTGGTTGCCTGCGCAGGAGTTGTAATAAACGGAATTACTGCATACCTGTTCTTTAAAGGAAAAGATACTGATCTTAATATAAAAGGAGCATTCCTTCATATGGCTGCTGATGCAGCGGTATCGCTTGGTGTTGCGGCAGGAGGATTGATAATAATATTTACGGGCTGGATGTGGATTGATCCTGCGGTAAGTATCCTTATCCTGATTGTGATAACAGTGGGCACATGGGGACTGCTGAAAGATTCAGTGTTGCTTTCTATGGATGCTGTACCTGAACATATTTCCACTGAGGATGTTCGCAAATATTTAAGAGCTTTACCGGGTGTAAATGATGTTCACGATCTGCACATCTGGGCAATGAGCACAACAGAATATGCTTTAACGGCACATCTTATAATTCCGGAAATAACATCGAATGATAACTTTTTAAGCGAGACTGCGGAAGCGCTTCGCCACAAGTTCGGTATATCGCATACTACAATACAAATTGAAAGGACAGTGTTAATCAATGGAACCGTACATAACTGTACGGCGGAGTGAACGCCTAAACTTCTACATTAAATAGGTAACCTGCATTGCGTACGCTGATTATGAAAACAGGATTATCGGGATCAGGTTCAAAATACTTCCTTAAACGTGAAATGAAAATATCTACTGTGCGCGTTTCAACTTCGGGACTTATATGCCACACATTTTCAAGCAATTCTTTCCGGGAGACTATCTTCCCCTGCCTTTCAATAAGATACTTCATTACCATAGCTTCGCGCTGTGTAAGGTTGAATTTCCTGAGACCAACAGAGCAGCTCAGGTTCTCAAAGTTAATTTCGTTCCTGCCGAACTTATAAACCGGGTCCTGCAAAGAAGCATCATTATACCAGTGTTTTCTCTTAAGCATACCTTTAATACGCAGAAGGAGCTCCTCAAGGTGGAATGGTTTGGTCATGTAATCATCAGCTCCGTGTTCCAGCCCTTTAACCTTATCCTGCACAGAAGCTCTGGCAGTAAGCATAAGAATGGGCATTTGCGGATTAACAGAGCGAACCATTTCAGCAACTTCAAAACCGTCGTAATAAGGAAGCATAATATCAAGAACAATGAGGTCATACGAACATGACTTAAACAATTCCATTGCCTGCCTGCCATCCTTAGCCCATTCCACAACGTAACCTTCATCAGTGAGATTGAATTCCAAACCGAGCGCAAGAGTTTCTTCATCTTCAACAAGAAGAATACGGGAACCTTTAAATTCATTCTCCATCATTGTTCTCCATATAACGTGTTTTTTTTGCAGTCCCTTTTAACAAAGATCTGATGTACATCTTTTTGGAAGTCTTATAAATCGGCAGTTCAACAATAAAAGTAGTTCCTTTAGTTTGACCTTCGCTTCTTACGTTTACCTTACCGCCGTGCAGACGGATAATTTCTTTTACCCAATAAAGACCAAGTCCGGTACCTTTCACATTTGGAATAGCTTTATTATTGATTCTATGGAACTTATTAAAAATTGTCTTCTGGTCCTTCAATCCAATTCCGATCCCGTTATCGGTGAATTCAACAATTATTCTTTTCAGTAAGGTTTTTAACCTGACATTTATTTTAACATTACCGGCAGTATATTTGATCGCATTATCGGTAAAGTTATCGAACACAATCTGCATAGCTTCCTTATCAATCACGCATTGTTTCCCGGTATTCCCTTCTGTTTTTATGGCACCGTCAGGAAGGTTAAAGTGTTTTGATGAATTATCAATTATCTGGTGGAAAATATTATCAGCATCGTAGATATGAAAATTATGGGCTACTCTTTTTTGTTCCAGGCGTGAGACTTCAAGAATTGAGTTAATTAGTTTATGCAGGCGTGTGGTATCCTTCGCCATTATAGTATAAAATTCCTGCTGCTTTTCAGCAGAAAGTTTTTTAGAAGAGAGAGTCTCAAGATACAGTTGAATGGAAGAGAGCGGGGATTTCAATTCATGAGTTATGTTAGCAATAAAATTATCATACAGACCGGTAAGTTTCCTCTGCACCAACAGGTTCCTGAAAATAATAACAAGAGCAACTGCCAGTCCGACTATCATTATAATACCAATAACAAAAATTCCCACATTAGGACCATTCAGTTCAATCTCCGGCGAGACCTTATTCCCCACTTGTTTAAAGATAATGTAATTAGACACATACCAATAAATCCACAGCCCCAACATGCCCATCCAGGCAAGCTGTGCGGCGACAAAAGAACTCAAAACAACAAACTGGGATTTACTTTTCTTCATACTGCAAATTACTTAAATTAAATATAAAATGTCATTTTCGGGAAGTGAAATGGAGGAATGGATTGATGGATAAATGAATAAGCAGCACGACTGACGTGTGGGTGTTGCAGAATATATCCATTTGTCATTCCGAATCCCCGAAGGGGTGAGGAATCTTTTCTCATTTACTTCGAAATGACAAACAAGAAAATTTAAGCTGCATGGATTCCTCCCGATGCATCGGGACGGGATTGATAACCGAGATATTAAAAATGACAGAGCTGCGTTTCCGAAACTACATCACTTTTTTCTTTTCCTTTTTCCTTTCTACTTTTGCCTTTTAACTTTCTTCCTTTCATTACTCCATTTCGCTTACTTGATTAATATAAACTTACGGGAGGCAGTAAAATTTCCTGATTCCATCCGGTACAGATATATTCCGGTGGCAAGGTGGGAGCCGTTGAAATGAACTGAATAAATTCCCGCGGGTTTATATTCATTTACAATATCAGCCACTTTACTCCCGATTGAATTGTAAACAGTGAGCTTAACATTTCCCGCTTTAGCAAGAGAATAGTTTATAGTAGTAGACGGGTTAAACGGATTGGGGTAATTTTGAGATAGAGAAAAAGTCAGTGGGATAGATTTTTGGTCATTCATACCAACGGGATGCCCATAAGTTATACCATTTAATACAGCCGCGAACAAACTGTAATGTACTGACTCTCCCGTCTTGGATTCGATGCCGATATTTTTTGCGATATCTATTATTTGAGTACTAAGCGGACTCCAGATGGTATCAACGTTATCAATAGCAACATAAAAAAATGTTTTAGTCTCAATATCTGTTTGAGTTATATATTCATGTTGAATGTAGGTATCAACACAGGATTTATACTGAGCGTCAAAGATGTAATCACAAATAGGCCAGATAACAGAATCACGGGCAGCAAAATTATATTCAATATATTCTCCTTCGGGGCAGTGCATTGAATCAGGTATCCCGATATATTTATAAACAAGCATCCCTTCATTGCGGTAGTAAGAATAATAGTTGTAAGAAGCATCCTTAAAGTTTTCTTTAAGAATTTTATAACTCTTCCCGTTTGGCATCAATGTATCACCCGTTATATTAGCAAAAAAGTAGTATGTAGTCGGGTATTCAAACATAGCATATTCCCAGTGATTACCGGTTTGAAGGGGAAAATACTCTGACGTATCAATTGGGATTTGTGAGAATAGACATTGCAAAGGAAGGAATAATAATAGAGATAAAATCTTCATATTAACTCCGGAATTATAGATAATAACTTATTTGCTTAACCACATATTAGTAAATTTAATATAAATTTTATCAAAAGTCACAAATCCTGATTGTCATTCTGAGGGAATGCAGTGACCGAAGAATCTCCGGGATTCCTCTAGCGTATAAGATTTTTCATCCGAGAACTCCTTCGAAATAACAAATTAGGAATGACAGTGGTGCGTTTCCATCAATCCATTACTCCATTATTCCATCCTCCTTTGGGGCATATCTCCTTTTTTTTACCGGGGCGTCAGGAACCACTTCCTGACGCAATTAGTTTATCAATTGAATTTAACCAGGATGTCATACTTATTAAGAGTCACATCATAGAAAGATATCATTGAAATTATATTATTATACATATATTTTAAATCTTATTACATCAACAAAAAATATAGACAACATGTGCGGTCGTTTTGAAAGCAGTCCCTCGGCTGAAGGACTAATAGACGAGCTAAAGCAGCTTAAACTTGATCTTATAGTTGAAGACGACGAAAAGAACAAAACAGTCAACATAGCGCCGACAGATAAGATCCAGGGTATAAGGAAAAGAGATGAGGACTATCTTCTCTCAAAATACAACTGGGGAATAAAATTCTCACCCGGTTCGCCATTGATATTCAACAGCCGGATGGAGACTATAGCGGGGAAGAAATTCTGGATGGACACATTTAACAGGAACCGGTGTTTAATACCGATGAGCGCGTTTTACGAATGGACAAAAGAAGGGAGCCGGAAAGTTCCTTACAGGATATTCCTTAAAGACGAATCATTATTCTTTGTGCCGGCATTATATCACATTGATAAAGAGAAGAACATATTTGCTTCATTATTAACCACCATGCCGAATGAATTTATAAAAAAGATACATCACCGTATGCCGGTAATATTCACATTTAATAATGCAGCAGGCTATTTAACAAACACATTAGAAGAAAACCTGAAAATATGCATCCCCTATCCCCACCCGGAGAAGATGGAAATGGAACGGGTAAAACTGGAGTGATGTAGTATTGGATTAATGGAAAAGTAATACGATTGACAGGTGAGTGTTGCAGAATACACACATTTGTCATTCCGAATCCCGAAGGGGTGAGGAATCTTTTCTCAATTATAAATTGTAAATTATCAATTCATACTGCCTACTCCAATTCCCCCTCACCAATTTTAACAAATTATTTCCGTATAATAGTAAAAAGCAAAACATAACAGAATGAACAACGAGCAACACCTGAAAGACTTACAGAAGAGCTATTCACTGCAGCCGCTTAATGAAGAAAGTGCAGACAAAAACCCCTTTCCGCAGTTCAGGCGGTGGTATGAAGAAGCGGTAAATTCCGGGATACCCGAAGCGAACGCGATGACACTTGCAACCGCATCCAAAGCAGGGATCCCTTCGGCAAGGACTGTACTTTTGAAGGGATATGATGAGGGGGGATTTGTCTTTTACACAAACTATGGAAGTGCTAAGGCAGCAGACCTGGAAGAGAATCCTAATGCATCCCTTGTATTTTTATGGAAAGAGGTGGCACGTCAGATAAGAATAACCGGGAGAGTAGAAAAAACGACGACAGAAGAAAGCGGAGCATACTTCCGGAGCAGGCCCCGGGGGCATCAGATAAGCGCCTGGGTGTCGAAGCAAAGCCAAACCATACCAAACCGGGAGCATCTGGAGAAGGAATTCAGCAGGCTTCTGGAGCAATTTGAGAGAAAGGATATCCTGCTCCCTCCAAACTGGGGCGGATACCGTATAATCCCCACTGAATTTGAATTCTGGCAGGGCCGCGACAGCCGATTGCATGACAGGATATGTTATATATTCATTAATAATTTATGGAGCATATCCCGTAAATCGCCATAATTGATATGCTCACAATTATTACATCCATGCTCCCAATTTATTTCCAAATTTCATTTTTTAATAAATAGGTTATGAATACGTCCATTATTATCATCTATTGGTATACTATTGGTATTCTATTGGTATTTAAATTTTACGTTGAGCAATCAGTAATTATTTCATAAATAGCATTTTTTTGACCATACTGAATTTGCTCCCATTGAGAGTAATAGTACTAATTCTGCAAAAATATATGCCTGACGTTAAATTACTTCTATATTCTGAAGGTATAAACTTTGCTTCATAAGCCCCTGCTTTCCTGAATTCATTTACAAGACAGGATACCTTTTCACCTTTGACATCAAATACTTCTAGGAGCACATGGGCATCTGTATGAAGTTCAAAACTAATGCAAGTTGAAGGATTAAACGGATTAGGGAAATTCTGCAGCAAAGTAGATCGTGCTGGTGCCTTAATCTCTGCTTCAACAATTTTACTATATTGGAAAGTACCATCATTATCATTCATCCTTAACCGATAGAAATATTTTCCAGGTACCAGATTTGTTTCACTAAAGGAATAAAATTTGATTGAATTGCTAACAAAATTAGCCTTAATACTACCTCTATGCTCCCAAATATTAGTATTCAATTCTTTTCGTTCAATATCAAAATTATTACTATTTTTCTCAGTTGCAGTTTCCCAGTTAAGCCGCACTTCTTTACCAATTATGTTATAATCGAAATGAGTTAATTCTACAGGCAGAGCTCCATCATTACCTATCCCAAAACAGGAAAAAGCCTTAAACCCTGATGCAGAAGCAATATATGGATCTTCAGGCGTTCCTGCTCCAGAAATCACAGCATGTGAGGTATTCCAAGATGTTCCGTCCCACCTTCCCACCATAATATCTGAATTGATATTAAACCCTTGCGCTTCCTGACCCTGAATCCATTGGAGTTTAACAGTAGCATCTGATCCACCCGAAGTATTTTCAGATATTATCCATTGGCGGTTGATAACTTTATCGGGATTTATAGGGGAATGATCTAATGTGCCTTTGACTTTTACTTTAAAAGTATCGGATATTCCTGTATAATTAATAAGTGCCGGGTTATATGAATTTAATGTACCAACCGGGAAATTAACATCTATTTTTTGCGCCATTTTGTTGTATACCATCCCCCCCGAATTATCAGTTACCACAAAGGATAGTGCAGAACCTCCGATAACTATAGCGGCATCATTTATTATTAAATCATTATTCCCAAGTATTAAATTACCCGCCTGCAATTTCATAGTATCAAGCACCCTGACACTATTAGACAAACTAACACCAAAGTTATTATTAATACCAAGCACATTAATGGAGGAAGGAAGACCATTTCCTGAAACTTGTGGTGCTGTCCCATTGTAATAATAATCGGCCCCCGAGCTATAATTTCTGGTTCCCTTCACACAGATGTTACCCACAGAATCCGTTCCTGATAAAATTCCATTTGGATCACCACTATAAAGAGCTCCTCCGTCATTTAAAGTGAAGCTGCCTGTTCCCCACACCGGGTAAATCCCGCATTGCAGTGAACATCCGATATTGAGAATACATGTCTGTGAGAAATTCTGCGGACTCAAAAGAGTTACAACAGTACCCGGACCATTGATAATTAGACTTTTCTTCCAGTAGAATGACGGATTGCCCGTTCCACCGGAATAATATGAATTGTAGAAATCTGTTTCATTCAATAGTGCAATTTCACCAGCGCCTGATATTATTGTATCCGCGGTTACAGTTAAATTATCGATTGCCAGGAGTCCGTAAGAATATGAACTTAGTCCCTTATAAGCATAAATTCTTAAAATAAGATTTGGATTATTATTTACTTCAGGAAATTTAAATAATTCTATCGCAGCATCACTCCAGTTACTGCTGGGTGCCCCGGTTGTATTGCTTCCTGCAGTTTTATATGTTGTTCCATTTAAAGAAAAATTACACCCGACAAAACCAGGACTATAGGAGTAAGGAGCCTTGCAGCGGAACCTGACTATAATACCCTTAAACCCTTTGGTATTCACTGAAAACTGATAATATTCTGTTGCGCCAACACCAGGATCAGTTTTGATATCCTGCCAGTTGATTCCCCACAGCGATCTTCCCCTTCCATCATTGCCGTAACCGCTGTCTATAACTCCCGATCCTACTCTCACAATCGGACCACTTCCACTGTTTATTGATTGTTCCATTTTATTCTCAAAAATATTTCTGTTCAAATTACTCTCAAAGTCATAAAATAAGATAGGGACCTGAGGAAAAGAATTATTCATAAACAGAAATATTAATGAATATAGATATACCTTATACATGTTACCACCTGTAATTAATGAATAAATAATTATAGACCCGCATTAAAACACATTAATGTTATAACTATCCCTGGTAAAAGTATATGAATGTATTTTCCCAAAACGAAACATTCAAATACCTTTTCTATCAGGGATTTAAACTTCAGTGAGAGTTATTTTTAAGAATGTTATTCTTATTTATGCAAAAGAACCTATCCAAACTATTATTAACTTAAATAATAAATGATTAAGAATCAATATTCACAAATAAAATAATTGAAAATATTTCTCCTATAAATGGGTACTAATTATCCTTTTCTCCTACCTTTTATTTCTCTATTTTTGAGCATAATTTCTGGAATATATAGTGGACGTAATCAAATATCTTGTTGACCTGTTCTTACATCTTGATAAGCACCTTATTGAAATAATAAGCCATTATGGCGTGCTGACTTATGCGATCCTTTTCTTCGTGATATTCGCTGAAACGGGGTTCGTGCTTACCCCTTTCCTGCCGGGGGATTCTCTCCTTTTTGCCGCAGGCGCGCTTGCCGCACTCCCGGCAATTTCCGCCGCCACAGGAACTATCGCCCCAAACAGCGTGTTAAATGTC
>Ga0182027_10006950_pt1 | contig 16803 bp, 9 predicted proteins | sample 712E1DmetaG_FD_121300 | JGI IMG/M metagenome (GOLD analysis project Ga0182027, IMG submission 121300) | Permafrost microbial communities from Stordalen Mire, Sweden - 712E1D metaG (Illumina Assembly) | ecosystem: Environmental > Terrestrial > Soil > Wetlands > Permafrost | place: Sweden... | reverse complement strand
TGGACAAAACCTGCAGGAGTAACCGGAACAAGCACCATAAATAGCATTACACTAAATTTCAGCACTTCTGCAGTTTCTGGAAACATTACTGTAGCGGGGACTAATTCATGTGGAAATGGAACTGTTTCTACATTAGCAGTTACTGTTGATTCGATTCCTGCTAATGCCGGGACAATTTCCGGATTGACAAATGTTTGCCAAGATCAAAATTCAGTAGTATATACTGTTTCTGTTATCAGTCATGCAAGTTCGTACATCTGGACCTTACCCTCTGGTGCATCAGGTTCAAGTACCACCAATAGTATTACAGTTGACTATGAACCATCTGCCGTTTCGGGCAATATTACTGTGAAAGGTACGAATTTCTGCGGTGATGGGGCAAGTTCAACCAAGGTGATTACTGTTAATCCTTTATATGCATTTTCTGAAAACCACAGTATTTGCCCCGGACAAAGCTATAACTGGCATGGTTCAAATTACTCAACGTCTGGTATTTTCACTGCAAACTATACCAGCATCAATGGTTGCGACAGTACATACACACTGAATTTAATCGTTAATCCGGTGTATGCATTTTCTAATACAATAGCAATATGTCAAGGGCAGAGTTATGTTGTAGGGGTTCATTTTTACACTGCTGCAGGAACATACCATGATTCGCTTCAAACATTTTTGGGTTGCGATAGTATCATTACTACTCATCTTTCCGTTAATCCTATATACACCTTCACTGAGAATCATACAATTTGTGATGGTGATACTTATAATTGGCATGGTGCAAACTATACTACGGCAGGGGCGCACACTGCAAGCTATACAAGCATTAGTGGGTGCGACAGTATTTACACTTTGAATCTTAATGTGAACCCTTCTTATCTCATGGCGTCCAATGTCAGTATGTGTAATGGGCAGCCCTATCACTGGCGCGGAAACGATTATTCTTCTTCCGGTACGTATAATGATAATTTTCTGACAGTAAATGGATGCGATAGCAATTATGTTCTTAATCTCACAACAGGTGGCAGCGGATATACGTTCATTGAAAATAACAGCATTTGCCCCGGAGAAACATTCCATTGGCATGGCATAGATTATACTAACCCAACTATTGACACTGTCCATTATACTAGTGTATATCTTTGCGACAGTTTGCGAATTTTACATTTAACCTTTAATCCTGTATATACATTTTCTGAAAATCAAAGTATTTGCAATGGACAAAGCTATAATTGGCATGGTACCAATTATACAACAGCAGGTTCTTATTCTGCAAATTATGCGAGTATCAATGGCTGCGATAGTATTTACAACTTACATTTGACGGTCAATCCTGTGTATGCTTTTTCCGAGAATCAAAGTATTTGTAACAGTGATACCTATAACTGGCACGGTACAAATTATTCAACAGTGGGTTCTTATTCTGCAAACTACGCGAGTATCAATGGTTGTGATAGTACATATTCACTGAATTTATCAGTTAATCCTGTGTATGCCTTCTCGGAAAACCACAGTATATGTAGCGGTGACACTTACAGCTGGCATGGAACAGGATATTCAGTTGCCGGAACTTATACTGCAAATTATTCAAGTATCTATGGATGTGATAGTATTTACACTCTTAATTTAACGATCAATCCATTACTGCCAGCCAGTGTTCAGATAACACCTTCAGCAAATCCAATCTGTGCAAGTACAAGTGTTACTTTCACAGCAAACCCCACAAATGGAGGAACATCACCTAACTATCAATGGAGGCTTAATGGTGCTATAGTTGGAACAAACAGCCCAACCTATACAAATACTGCTTTAATCAATGGTGATAAAATAAAATGCCGGATGTCCTCAAGTGAAATTTGTGTATCCGGTAGCCCTGCTGTTTCAAATACAGACACGATGATTGTTTCAAATAATCTTAGTGCAAGCCTCAGTATTTCGACTCCGCAGACTACTGTATGCATAGGATCAACAGTTGTGTTCACTGCACTACCAATCAATGGAGGAATCACACCATCATATCAGTGGTACCTGAACGGATCGCCTGTAGGAACAGACAGTCCAACCTATTCAGTTTTAGCAGCAAACAATGATGTGATTAGTTGTGTGTTTATCTCATCCGCAAATTGTGTCATTAATAATCCCGTTCCTTCTAATACTATTTCAATGACGGTTAACCCATATCTGCCGGTAAGTGTCAGCATCAATGAAAATCCATTACAGTCATGTGCTGGTGAAAATGAGGTTTTCACAGCCACTCCAATTAACGGAGGTATATCACCGGTTTATCAGTGGTACATTAATGGTACTCCTGTTGGGGCAAATAATTCCGTTTATAATAGCAACTCACTTAATAACGGTGATAATATTACCTGCCAACTCACTTCTTCCGAAATATGTACAACGGGCAGTCCGGATACATCCAACAGTATGATTGTTACAATAAATACATTACCTGCGGTCACTGCGACAGCGATATCAGATACTATTTGTTTGGGATACTGTTCTAATCTCAATGCAGGCGGAGCAAGTAATTACGTTTGGGCTCCCGGAGGTTTAAGTGGTGTTACAATAAATGTTTGTCCCACTATCAGCACAACTTACACAGTAACAGGTACGGCCACCAATGGATGCACCAACACTGCAACAGTATTTGTTTTCGTTGATCCCTGCATGGGTGTGGGCAATTTTAATAACTCTGTATTTGCATTATATCCTAATCCCTCCGATGGTCAATTTACACTGGTATTGGATGAACCCGCAAATATTGAAATATACAACACTCTGGGCAATTTAATTTTTACTGCATCTTTTACAAAAGGGAAAAATAATTTTTCACTCGATGTCTCACAGGGTGTTTATTTATTAAAAGCAACTGGTGAAAAAGCGAGCAGGAGTTTGAGGATGGTGATTCAGAAATAAGGATCAATACTGATTATTAATAGCCATCTTATATATGTATTCAGGCTAAAGTACCATTTTGCACATCGTCAGCATAAAGTTAACCAGTAAATATGTCTATTCCGAAATCTTTTATAAAATTCAATCATATTAATGGCAGCGTTCCATCCCGATGATTTTTTACAAAATTCTGATTAAACTAGTTTAACGTATGAAAAGAGGTTAACCATTGATAATTCTGATCCTTCAGCCTTTTATCGTATACTCTTGTCATCGAATTTGCATCAGTTTTCCTCTGTTTGATATTCGGGTCTTTAAAAGAAGTACTTTGACTGTACTACAAGCATCCCTAGACCGTTAATTTCTTAAGCACAGGCAGGCTGTAGGTTCCGTCACTGTTATGCATAAATGGGATACGTATATGATCAATATATTCTGCAATCCATTTATTGCTCTGTTCGAGAGGGTCTGGAATGGATCGTTCCTTTGTATTAATTACCCTGTGCTTTCAGCTGCTCTGCAAAAATGCATGCACCGATTTTGCATCTGCACATTTCATTATTCACTTTTCAATATTAACTATCCCAGTCCCGCATTTTAAAATTTGCATAATAGTTTAAAGAGGCAGCATTCTGAAAATTTCGTAGTTTTCAAGGAAAGTAATAAGTGATGGTCATGTGCTAACCATCCGCTGTTTGACCACGCCCTTGCGTGAGAGTTCGGATGGTTGGCAATTACAACCCGTAGAAAACAAGAAATTTTCAGTAAGCTGCGAGCTTTTTCTTTTGGTAGCTTTTCTTTTTGGCGGCATAAAAAGAAAAGTACATCTTTAAATAGCCTAGCGTTTTCTTTTGCTTTTTTTCTTTTGGGCAATGCAATTGCTTTAGCATTCATGAACTCCTATAAAAACAACTAATTGTGAATAAAAGAAAAGAAGGTAATGAATACCAATAAAAAAAATCCCTTCATATTAAATTGGTTTTTATCTTTGTCCGTCATAAATCTTAAAAATTAAACGATGAAAAAAATTATTATCTCCCTTTGCATGGTGATTATTTCAGCATCCTGTTTTTCACAATCCCCGCAGAAGTTCAATTATCAAGCCGTTTGTCGCGACAATTTGGGTGCTATTATTGCAAACCAATCAGTGACTTTAAGGTTTACAATTCATAACCTTTCAGCGGGTGGTGCAACTTTATATCAGGAAACCCAAACGCTGAACACCAACAATTTTGGATTGGTGAATGTGGCTGTAGGTGATGGCACGTGGATTTCAGGAGATTTTCTTACTATCCCCTGGGGCAGTGGAGAAAAATATTTACAGGTTGAACTAAATACCGGAATAGGATTTAATTCTGTAGGTTCACCACAACTGCTCAGTGTTCCATATGCCTTATATGCTGATCAGTCAGGAACACCAGGCCCTACAGGTCCTACCGGTGTCACTGGAAACGACGGCCCGACCGGACCTACAGGAAATGATGGTGCCACAGGTCCGCAGGGTCCAACAGGAAATGACGGAGCCACAGGAGCCACCGGACCGACAGGCCCTACAGGAACCACCGGAAGTGTTGGCAGTTTTGCAGATTTCTATGCTATGATGCCAGGTGACAATGCTGCCACGATATGCCTTGGCTGCGCTGTGCAATTTCCACAGGACGGCCCCAGTTCGGGTAGTGGAATTTCACGCATAAATTTCAGTTCATTTAATTTATCAAATGTGGGAACATATTCAATCTCCTTTCAAGTGAGTATAAATGAAGCAGGGCAGCTTGTTTTAAACTTAAATAGTTCTGATCTCGCATACACCACAGCAGGGCGCGCAACAGGCACTTCTCAGATTACAGGCACCTGCCTGATACAAACTTCGGTTCCAAACTCTGTATTATCTGTTCACAATTCTCCGGGCAGTCCATGCGCTTTAACGGTTACACCTATGGCTGGGGGAACGAGTGCTGTATCTGCACATTTAGTGATAATGCAGTTACAATAGTTTTATAAATGCACCATAAAAAATGTTTATATTGTTTATGAGCCGTCACACTGAGCCTGCCTGCCCGTCCGAATAGGCGGGTCGAACTATACAGCGCAGGCCTTCTTTAACCACAATGTTCATAAAGAAAATAAAAAAGTGAAAAATTATTACACAGAGGTTCACTGAGGAGCCACAGACCTGCCTGCTCGCCTCGCGGCGAAGCGGGCCGGCGAGGCAGGGAACCACTGAGAAAACCCACTTTCTGCGCAGCAGAAACCAAACCGGCCTTTTAAAAATTTTTGTTCATATTCAAGTTTTTGCTGCAGCGCGGGTTCTGTGGTAAGCAATACCTAATTTCTGCGAAGCAGAAACCCCGCGCCTCAAAAAGACCCGCATTTTAAAATTTGCGTTAAGAAAATCGAATGAACAATCATTAAAAATTTCAGATTGTCTGAGTCCGCTCGCGGACGAGTTTCTGAAATTTAGATTGGAATGAAGATCTTTAGCAAATTATAAACAGCGGAGACTTTTCTTTTTGGTAATGCAAAAGAAAAGAAGGATAGAAATTATTTAACGGTACTTCCGTTTTCAACCCCAGTTGCGAAGTATGTTACTTCGCACTGAATAAAGGTTAGTCTTGGACTAACAAGAAAATTTACTATTCATTGTTAACTATTAACTATCCCTGCCCTTCCTTTTATAATTTGCGTCTATAAAACCGACCTTCTGAATTTTTTTATAAAGTGCACTGGCTCCGGCAAAACGGCGAGGATGGGGCTGGCTGTGAACTGAAAAAGTGTAGAACCGCGGTAAAGGCGCTTGCGTCTGTTTGAAGCAGAGCAAAAGTAGAATTGTTTTTATATTCAACAGCTGCTTCAAACACTACTTTACCAGTGGTTCTAGCTTTTTCAGGAGCGCGTTGAAGCTTCGTTTTGCCTAGCCTTTTTTGGTACTTTTTGTGGCAATGACAAAAAGTACAAATAGAAAATTCATCCAGTCTTGACTTTTTCTTTTTGTTACTTTTTTCTTTGTATGGCAGACAATTGCTTTAGCAATCATGAACACCTATAAAAACAATTAATCGTGAATAAAAGAAAAGAAGAATTAAGTTTGTAATTACTATTAACTGATCATTGTCATCCTGCCCCCTGCCTGCAAGCAGGCAGAATAGGCAGGCTGTCACCATCAAATGTACACTCTCAATCTCCCTCCCCATTTGGGGAGGGCCGGGGTGGGGTCTGGTAATCAATATCCAATTTCTGCGCAGCAGAAACCCAGTTCGGCATTATAAAAATTTTGTAGATTTTCAAGGGCAGATCGTAGCGGTGGCCCTTGTAAGCGATAAGCGAGTATAGGTTGGCCTGCGCGCTGAACGGCTCTTATCGCGCGTTTAGAGATGACCGTAGAAAACAAGAAATTTTTATAAAGCCTAGCGTTTTCTTTTGCTTACTTTTCTTTTGGGCAATGCAAAAGAAAAGTGAGGTAAAAACAATTTGCCTAGCCTTTTTTGGTACTTTTTGTGGCAATGACAATTGCTTTAGCAATCATGAACTCAAAAATATAAAATTATTACGTGAATAAAAAGTACATAAATGAAATGATAATAATAAAGAGATTGCTTCGTCCGCTCCTCCACACACACTTCGACACAAGCGAAGAGGCTTGGCTCAGTGTGACAGCCCTGCGTCCTCGCAATGACGATCATTAATTAAAAATTGTGTCAAACAAAACCCAATTTCTGCAAAGCAGAAACCCTGCACTCCGTAGGAAGACCCGCCTTTTAAAATTTGCGTCAATAAAATCGAATGAGCAATCGTTAAAATTTCAGACTGTCTGAGTCCGCCCGCGGACGAGTTTCTGAAATTTAGATTGCGAATGAAGATTTTTAGCAAATTTTAAACAGCGGTGACTTTTCTTTTTGTTACTTTTTCTTTGTGTGGTAGACAAAGAAAAAGTAAATCAGAAGAAATGCTTCTTTTATTAATTGCACTCCTTTATAAAACCCCTCCGCAGGAGAAACAAAACACCGGGCTTCGTCCGCCATCCGGCAGACAAAACCCTTTGCAAAAACTACAACTTAATAACCTTGCTGATCACAGTGCTATCATTGAACTTTGCTCTGAAATAATAAACACCGGGATCAAAGTTGCTTGTTTTTACAATGGCTTTTTCTACAAGGTTTCCTTTAAAAACAACCTGTCCGATTGAATTAAATATTTCAAAATAAAACTCCTTTTGGTTTCCTTTTGATTCTATAATTAATTCATCAGAAACAGGATTCGGGTAAATGGAAATTCCATTGGTTTGAACAGACTCTATGCCAATGGTGATAATCTGCACACAGTAAGATGTGTCGGTGCATGAGCCTTGAGTTACTTCCACCGCGTAGTTTCCATTTGCAACAGCATTAAATACCTGAGAAGTTTCACCAGGAATGGGTGCGAATGCATTGTCGCAATCGAGCCACTGAAAAGTTGCTCCGCTTGCATTAGCAGTAATGACAGGGTCGGCAACAGTCAGTGAAGTATCAACAGTATTTACAAACAAACTCAGGGTGTAAACGCTGTCGCAGCCATTAATACTTGTATAATTTGCAGTATAAGTATTTCCGATTGAGTAATCAGTTCCTTGCCAGTTGTATGTTTCGCCATTGCACATGCTATGATTTTGAGTGAATGCATAAGACGGATTTACTGTCAGATTCAAAGTGTAAATACTGTCGCAGCCGCTGATGCTTGTATAATTTGCCGTATATGTATTCGTCGTAGTATAATCACTCCCTTGCCAATGATAGGTGTTTCCATCGCATATGGTGTAATTTTCAGTAAATGCATACACAGGATTGACGATCAAATTTAAAGTGTAAATACTATCACAACCATTGATAGTGCTGTAACTTGCCGTGTAAGTATTCGCTGTTGTATAATCTGTTCCCTGCCAGTTGTATGTATCTCCATAGCACATATTATGCGATTCGTTAAAAGTGTATGTAGGATTTACATATAAGATTAAAGAATATATGCTATCGCAGTTATTTACCGTTAAGAAATTGGCAGAATACGAACCGGTCGTTTTGTGATAGGAACCTTGCCACCATAAACTATCTCCATCGCAAATGCTTTGTATTTCATTAAAAGCATAACTCGAATTAATATTTACTAAAATGGGAGTTCTGGTGAAGCTTGCAGTGCATGCACTGTCTTGCACATAAAAAGTAGTAGGTGTTACCAGGTTGTTTGTAACATAGCTTGTTCCCCCGCCGAGCCATGTGCCTCCGGTAGGAGCGTCATACCAACCTAATGTTCCAACGCCACTAGCACTCAGTGTGGTATTGTACCCGCTGCAAACAGACTGATTTTGAGGTGGGGTTGTATTTGCCGGAGCTGACGGAGTAGTACAAATATCAAATCCAATATGATAGGTTGCTGGGTTTTGACCATAATATGTAAAGGGACATCCTGTATTTGAATAATTTCTTAAATTATCAGAAAGAGTGGTAAAACACATACTATACCCGGTTGCTCCCGGAGCACCGCATTGGCTTATATCAACTATCAAACTTTGAGAGGGGTCATAAGGAAAAGGAGTGTCAAAAGCAATAGACATCCATTGGCCTGCTGTTCCTGTTAATGATACCGATGCTCTGTAATAAACGGTGGTCATGGCCCCTGTATACAAGACACCCGGGTCGAAACTAAAAATACTCGATTGTCCTAGTTTAATGGTAAAATCGGTATAAGTCCATGGTCCTAAAGGATAGGTATCTGCGATTCTGAAATATATGCTCGTTAGATTTCCGGCCGGTGCGGGCGTTGGCTGATTAAACACTCCGGGAGTATATAATAATTGAACCTCTTTACCGGAAGGCTGATTAAATGGGAAAGAATTATTGCTTCCATTTGTATTGTAATTGTAATATTGAGGTGTTTGTGCCATTAAGGAACAACAGAACACCACCATAAACAATTGAATGGAAATAAAATTAAATAGAGTTTTCATACGTGTAAATTTTTTCATTTTAATTATCTTTAATTGCGTTGAATTTCACCGGCCCAAATTACAAATTATTCAGAAATTGCTATATATTTTTTTTATCATTTAATATTTCCTCTATTCAAATAAAAATAATTTATCCTGCGGAATAACCCAGCGCCCTCTCAAATCAGGTGATTGTTATCTCAAAACCGTTTTAGTTATAAACGTTTGAAGAACCCTGTAAACATTAAATAATCAAATTGTAATGTTTTTTCAGTGCTCCAAAACTATTGTTATTAGCTTATTATAAGAAGCCCGTTATTAACAAAATGATCGTTTTATCAACAAAATAGCACTTTTTTAAAGATTTTTCTTTTACACATCAATATTATCAATATCTTTGCAGCAATTATTAACCAATAAAATAAAAAAAATGAACAAGGCTCAATTAATCGAAGCAATTGCTAAAGAAGCAAAATTAACTAAAGTTGATGCTGGAAAAGCATTAGACGCAACTACCAATGCAATTACTAAATCCCTGAAAAAAGGTGACAGAGTTGCATTAGTTGGATTTGGAAGTTTCTCAATAGCTAAAAGAGCTGCAAGAACCGGACGCAATCCACAAACTGGTAAAGCAATAAAAATTGCTGCAAAAAAAGTAGCAAAATTTAAAGCTGGCGCAGAATTAGCAAAACATGTAAAATAAGCTGATTGCTGAGATTGAGAAAAGGTCATCCAAACGGGTGACCTTTTTTATTTCTTTTTTCCCTATAATGACTTAATGAGATTCCTCAATAAAAAATATTGCCGGTAAACATTTTGCTGACGATTTACAGATCTTAATTATTTTCAATTTTCAATTCGCGAATTAAAAATTTGTCTACACTTCATTACTGATTAATATGGAAGAATTTTATTATTACACCTGTGAAAATTTCACAGATTGCTTTCTCTGGTCAGATAATTAAACAAGATGCCCTATAGATATTATATCTTCAATAAAAATGTCTTTTTGATTTCTTTGATCTGTTCATCCAGAACTCCCGCTTTCTTTGCTAATCTTGGCCATTTGTTTACTGAGTCGCATTTGTTTAATGCTACTACAGATCTCTTTTACAATGGCGGGGTCTGCCATTGCCGATCAGTTTTTATTGTTGTCTTTAAGCATCATAAGAAGTAATATTTAATGTTTAAGTAGCTTTTAAACCACAAAGATAGTATTATTTTAGCGAGTATAACAAAAATGCTGATATTTTTAAATGTATATATGATCGTAAAAATATATCGGACTACAAACGGTTAAGATACAACCACAATTTATATATCAAGATCAACATTGTACAACATTTTAATTATCCCCAAAATATCTCTAAGTGAACGCATTTGAAGTGTCATCGGTAATTGTATGTCTTCAAACCCCCAAGTACAGCAATGAAGTTTAAAAAATCATATATCTTTGCATCAATGAAATTTAAAAAGGAAGAATAGCCCAGACGTATGTTTGTTCTGAGCATCCCGACTTTTTTTTGCCTCTTTAGCTCAGTTGGTAGAGCAACGCACTCGTAATGCGTAGGTCGCCGGTTCAAGTCCGGTGAGAGGCTCTTACCTTCCACTCAAAATTAGTCAAAACCACTTAAAACAGACAGTATAAGTGGTTTTTCTTTTTGGTAGCATATCAAAAAAAATCAATTAATATCAAAAAAATGGTGTCCTATTCGGGTTACAGTTTTTGATTTTACGATTTTGTAACCCGAATTTAATGATTTCCCCCGAGCATTTGACTTTCCCCAACTCGAGACTTATATTTTATTATAAACCATTAAATTTTTTTATATGAAAACAGCAAAATTATTATTCTACTTGAAGAAATGTAGAACAAACAAGTCAACAGGCTTAATCCCAATTTATGCCAGAATTACAGAAGAAGGTTGTCGTGAAGAAATATCCATCCGGAAAAGCATCAAAGAAAATGAATGGGATAAAAAAACGCATAGTGCCAAAGGTTCAAAAGAAGAAGCTATGACTCTAAATACATTTTTAAACTCCTATAGACACAACTTTGATAAATACATAAACCAATTAATGCTTGATGGTAAAATTGCTTCGGCGAGTGCTATAAAGAAGTGTTTAATTGGAAAGAATGTTAATCGCTATACATTGGTACAAGCTTTCGCCGAACACAATTCCGATTTCGAATCTAACGTGGGAATTAAGTACGAAAAAAGCACATTCAATCATTACAAAAATTCTCTTAAGAAAATACAGAATTTTTTACATATCAAGTTCAATCGGTCGGACATACCATTAGAAGATCTGAACCATGTGTTCATTACAAATTTTGATAATCATTTGCGAAAACACGATCAGTTATCAAAAAATTCGGCAGCTAAACACCTGAAGAATTTGAAAAAAATAATAAAATTCGCTTTGGTGCGTGAGTGGATAAGCAGGGACCCATTCATGAATTTCAAATGTAGTTATGACATTCTTAATGTTCAACCGCTCACCGCTCATGAATTAGATTTGCTCGAAAATAAAAAATTCACATCTGAAAGGTTGGATATTGTGAGAGATTCTTTCGTGTTTTCTGTATATACATCATTAGCATTTTGTGATCAGTCAAAATTAAAAAGAAGTAAAATTGGGCTTGGTGATGATAATAAATATTGGATAATTGATCCTCGTAAGAAAACAGAAACGTTGACCCAAATGCCATTGTTAAATAAAGCGTTTGAAATAATGAATAAATATAAGGACCATCCAATATGTGAAGTTAAAGATTAAGTCATCCCATTATATTGTCACCAGAAAACTAATGAATACCTAAAAGAAATAGCAGCAATTTGTGGTATCAATAAAAACCTTACATTTCATATCGCAAGACATACCTTCGCCACTCTTGCACTTTCAAACGGTGTTCCAATAGAAACAGTAAGTAAAGCCATGGGGCATTCGAGTATTGCAGTAACCCAAAGATATGCCAAGGTTGTAACTGATAAGATCAGTAACGACATGGATACATATGATAAAAAGTTGGCTGAGAATAAAAAATTCTGGAAAGAAAATGAAAAACAAAATTAAATTGAAAAAATATCATTTAGCCTATTGACTTTTGTTTGTCTTATGCTTATATTTTATCAAAACCAATTAAAATTATATGTTATGGAACTAGCAACATTAGAAGATTTAGAAATGATGGAGGAAAGAATCATGAGTGAAATCAGAAGATTATTATCCGTACCTCAACCTGAAAACACAACAAAAAGTTGGGTGAAAAAAAAGGCAGCATTAGAAATGATGTCCTGCTCACCAAACAAGCTTGTTGATTTTGCTATTCATGGAATGATTAAGCGAAACAAAAACATGGGAAACTGGTACTATTCAACAAAATCAATCAATGATTTTCTTGAAAACCATAAAAATTGAGTGAATTGATCAAAATAAAAACGGGGTTTGTAGCCCCGTTTTTTTAATGGATTGTTTATTTCGCTTCCAGTTCCTGAACTTTCTTTCACGTTGTTTTAAAACGAGCATCAGAATACGCCGAGTAAATCGTCAGTATGAAGTGTACCTGTATATGGGCAATTACATCATATCATCTATACGGCTATTATTGGGGCGTTAATATTTTGAGAAAACACCACATATGAAAAAAATACATTTGACTTTCGAACATTTATGTGTTATATTATCATTATCGATCTTTATTAGTAAGAATCGATATAACAATTTTAATAAACAAAAATATTATGCCAAGCAGAGTACAAAGTATTGTAACAATCAAAGAAACTGAAAGAACCATTGACTTTAATCTGGAATTAAACGAAGTCATAAATGCCATCAGAGGCACTCGAATAAACTCTGAAGGTGTAGAAGAAATTGTTTACGTGGATTTCGAAAAAATTATTCCAATGCCAGATGATTTGAGTGCATACTCAGACCCTTACCATGAGATTTCTAATGATAGAATGTGGCGAACAATCAACTGGGGCACAAAAAACAACACCATTGATTCCGAGGTTGAGGGTAATCAAATCTCATTTTGGACTGCATGGGCACCAGCCGCCCCTGTAATCTGCGAATTAAGCCGACAATTCCCAAATTTCAGGTTCGTAGTGGAATTTGGCAGTTGTGAAGCAGGTTATTTCGGAAGCTACGAAGCTGTTGCGGGCGAGATTTACTATTATAAGGATGAAGACTATGATTGTAGCCAAGACCTGAAGGCAGCGCTTAACATTTAAATCCTTCAGAAGGTATGGATATATCGGATGCAGTTTAGATGGCATATTGAAAATAAACCGGGGGAGTTGGTTGCATTCTTTAACTTTGTGCACTTTCATCCCCGCTTATGGTTCGAATGCACTTCGATATCTTGTGGACGATGATTGCAGATACTCTATACCATAATTTTGCCCTGGATTTATGACGTTTTGAAAAAGTCCATGCTTTAACCTTATTCAAAAAGATAATTAATATGCCCGTTGATCACCTCGTGAAAATTGGTGTATAATGTAAACAGCCATTGAAGTTTTGAAAATTAGCAAGTGTGTAAAAGTGAACGAAACCACATTCTTTTCAACTTCCCAGTTAATATAAAGATAATAATAAGATAATATACCATTAATCCGCTTTAGGTTTTTTATAAACAAATTTGCAATCAGTTATTCTCAAAATAAGTATTATGGTTTTTGGAGTTAGTTTGAAGGGGAAAAAATATTATCGGTTTGGTTTTTTAAAACTCATTTTTCATTTCTGTTTTTCATTATGCACACTTTTAGCGCTTACGAATATTTCATTGTATGCTCAGAATGATCAGTATAAATATGTAATTACTCACAATGATAGTTTAGCACTAGAAAAGGTTATTGTCGAAAATTATTACGTTTCTGATTCGTCCGATTATAATGACTCAACCAAAAATTCTCTACCCAAAGGGTCCATAACATACAGGATATTCATTGATATGAAACCCGGATATAATCTGCAACTTGTATATGGAAGTCCGACACATGAACTCTTCATTGAAACCACTACTAAATTCTACAATGATGTGAATACAGATGCCTTAACCGGTTTTAATGTTGATTACAAAAAACTAAGTAATGGCAATACTGCTTTAGATTCCTGGATCACCATGGGGGCTGCTGCAAGAGGTTTAACAGGCATTCCGAGATCAGAAGACACGAACGGATTATCATTTATAACGAACAGAACCTCATTGAAACAATCTGACGGATTATGCAAAGCAGTACTTCCCGATTTTCAGCTTTATAATCTTTCTCTCAATTTTTTTAATGACACCAGCAATGCTGTGAGGTTCGCCACTAACGACGGAGGCTGGGCAGCTCCCGGAGGAGTAAAAGGACCAAGTCCCGAAAACAGGGTGCTTATTGCCCAACTTACTACCAATGGCAAACTATCTTTCGAATTAAATGTCCAAATCGGAACCCCTAATGGTGGGTGGGTAAAATTTGTTGCAAAAAATCCTCTGGGTTCAGAAATACAATTTAACGGATTGAATTATAAACAACTTTAATTTAAATAACCTTAATTTAAACATTATGAAAACAATTTTTACCAAGTTATTATTTTTAAGTTTCGGCTTTTTGATGACCGGTGCTTATGCACAAAATGGACTTGAAAAACTTATCGTAGAAAAATATTACATCTCCAATGCAGACGATTCCACTGGAAGCGTGGGGATTTTGCCTACCCGTTCAGTAACATACAGAATATACGCTGATATGCTTCCCGGCTATAAATTTGAAATGGCTTATGGCAGTCCTACCCATCCTCTTTATATTAATACTACCACTTCTTTTTTTAATAATGAAGACCGGGGAGCTACCAGCCCGACCTATACCAAAGCACAAGCTAAAACTAACACAGTCATGCTCGATTCATGGTTGTCAGCCGGAGCAGCATGCGTTGGTAACTCTGGCATTCTTAAAGCGGAAGACAATGGAGTGGCAAATGTGGTGAATCTTGATGGCATTTTGCAAAACGCAGATACTTCTGCCGGTATTCCTTTAACAATTCAGGATGGATTAATAGCAGGCACTCCGGGAACATTCGGAACCATTGGTATTGATTCGGCTATTGCCGTTTTTGATGCCACAAGTCAGCTTGGCAATTCATTTTCCACAAGCAATGGTGCCTGGTACTGTTTGGTAGGGGCTTATGGACCTGATTCTCTTACTAACAAAGTACTGATAGCCCAGATTACTACCGATGGCCAGTTATCCTTTAAATTGAATATTCAGATTGGCACTCCTGCAGGAGATATGGAAAAGTATGTGGCCGATAATCCTGTCGGGACAGAAATTCTAATGAACAGTTTAACCTTTGTTTCCGATCCTCTTCCTCCCCTTTCTGTTAAAGAACCTAAAAGAAATTGTTCAATAGCAGTTTCACCCAATCCATCAGATGGCATTTTTAATCTGAACATTAATACAGCAGATCAAAGTTCGGATAATTATTACACGATTTATGATATTCTGGGAACCGTCCTTTTAAAGAAAAACATTAATGGCAATTTAGATCATTACAAGGAGAGTATCGACATTAGATCGTTTGCTAAAGGCATTTATTTCCTGTACGTTTCAATAAATGGTGTCAGGACAACAAATAAATTGATCAAAAATTAATAGTATTTCTTTTGCACAGAAGAATAGAAAAGCTTCTGACATCATTTATTTACTTTCTCCTGATGAAATATTATTTATGGATTCAAAATATTAATCATTCATGAAATCCCTTATAATCCTTATAATATTTACTGTAATATTAATTTTAAATTCTTTCGGACAATGCATTGTGCGGGGAAAAGTAATGGATAAAAATGGAGAAACTCTTGTCGGGGCTGCTGTTTATCCTAAATCAAATATAAATTCCGGTATTAATACTGACTTAAATGGTGATTATTCTTTGAATTTATCCGGTTCGGGTACTGAAGTTATCGTGATCAAATATATAAGCTATCAGACGATTGAAGATACGATTAAATACTCGAAAGGTACACTGATAAAAAATTATGTTATGCAACCTACCACGAATGTATTAACAAGTGTGGTTGTAACAGCAAAAGCAAGAAAGAATAATGATGCCCAGCTTGAAATTATTAAAATGAAATCAAGTTCGACCATTGATTTTATTTCTGCTGAAACTATCAAAAAAACAGGTGATGTTAATGTGGCTTCAGCTGTTTCAAGGATCACCGGTGTTACAACAACCAGCAGCGGATTAATAACGGTGCGGGGAGTGGGTGACCGATATGTGAAAACGACTTTAAATGGTATGCGCATTCCCACCTTAGATCCGTTCACAAATAACCTCAAATTGGATTTTATTCCTTCCAGCCTTGTGGATAATGTTGTTATCTTAAAAACCGCACGGCCTGATTTGCCCGGCGACTGGGCGGGCGCCTATATTTCTGTCGAAAGCAAAGATTATCCTGATACACTTGCCATCAACGCGGAGGCATCTTTCGGGTATAATACCCAATCTACCTTCAAAAATGTTTTATCTTCCGAAAAAAGCAATACGGATTGGCTGGGTTATGATAACGGATTTCGCGATTATGATCATCAAAGTTATGTTCAGTATAACAACAATCCCTCCACATATCAGGAATTTGTTGCCTTGGGGTTGGGTAGTTACTTTAACTCTTTAGGTGTAACTAATAATACGCCATGGACTGATACTTATTATAAATTGGGGCTTATTCAATTAGGTCTGTTAGGCCCGGCACAATTTAATGATGCCGTTGCTTTTCAGAATGCCAAGGATCAATATACAACCCTTGCCTATGAGGGTAAAGCCTTTGATTTAATGAATGCGAATGCTGTGGCATCCGAAAAGAAATTCCCCAATAACTGGAACACAATTACCAGAAAAGCGCCACTTAATTACAGCTTTAGTTTTTCGGTAGGGGACCAGACAAAATTATTTAAGAGAAC
>Ga0182027_10006949_pt1 | contig 16803 bp, 14 predicted proteins | sample 712E1DmetaG_FD_121300 | JGI IMG/M metagenome (GOLD analysis project Ga0182027, IMG submission 121300) | Permafrost microbial communities from Stordalen Mire, Sweden - 712E1D metaG (Illumina Assembly) | ecosystem: Environmental > Terrestrial > Soil > Wetlands > Permafrost | place: Sweden... | reverse complement strand
GTCGGTGAGGGGAGTTATGCGAGCGGGCTTTATGCGGAGTGCGACTGGTGGGGAAGCTATCCGCCTAATTCGTCGTTGTGGTACGTATACTCAGGATGCTATGGGTACTTCACATATCCACTTACCGTTGACCCATGGGCTGGCTATCCCAGTCCATCCAACGAACGGACGCCGAATGATGTCATAGTTACACCTCGCATAGCTCAAAACAATAGCCACAGCACGCCCATGAACTCAATTCAAACTCCTGTGGCCATTCCATCGAATCTTCCGGATTCTCTATTAATTGGAATAGCACTACGGGACCAGAATAGGTTCACAGAAGCAAAAGATTTCTTCATGTCATACTTAAATACGCATCCGGATAACCAGGCAGCCTACGTGTATCTTTATAGTTGTGCAGATAGCGCAACGACACCGGCTATCATCCAGTATTTCAACAATCTGCCAAAGCAAGCCGCCACTGACCACAAGCTCCTCTTGGCCAATTTGTATCTTATGCAGGGCAACGTTACTTCCGCTAAACAGATTAACAATGCCATCATAACCGCAAATCCAAACACTCCACTTGCAGTAAGAGCAGAGCTGAACAACCTATCGATTGCCTTATATTTCGATCACGATGCTAGGACTGCCTCTACAATTCTGACTCAGGTCGAGGCTCAGGCGAGCTTATCAACTCCGATGGAAATATCAACTGCTGAAGCCGCATTCAAGTATTATGTTGATCCAAAAACTGGGCAAATGCCCAATATCAATGCGGGTCAGAGCAGTAGTTCAACTGATTCAGTGCAGGCAGTTAATGATGGATCTCTTCAGAACTATCCAAATCCGTTCAATCCGACGACCACCATCAGTTACCAAATTCCGAATAGTGGTCATGTCACCATCAAGGTGTTCGATGTTCTTGGCAGAGAAGTAACAACACTGGTAGATGAATTCAAGCCATCCGGTCGGTATTCCGTTCAATTCGATGCCTCTCGTCTTTCAAGCGGCATTTATTTCTATTCGATTAAGTCGAGCAATTACAATGCTGTGAAGAAGATGTTATTGCTCAAGTAACTTGTATCTTCCTTTTGCCATGAAAACAATCCCCGAAGCAGATGATGTTTCGGGGATTTTTTATCTATTTAATTCGAGCTGCCTCACTAGATCATTGTTCAATCTTTCCGACGCCTGAAAGAATCTCCGTGAAGAAAGGCTCAAGCCTTGTTTTGAGTTTTCCTGTTGGAAAACTTTCATCTCTTTCCCACCGCCCAAGTGTTCCCGGATCAATACTCAATGATTTTGCCAACTTCCTTTGACTCAGCCCGCGTGCTTTACGGTACCCAAGGAGTTGTTCCCCAATACCTTTTGGATTGAGCTTTGTCCCTGGCTCGTATTCCAGGAATTCGATGATTTTTGGCATCGACCTTAGAGTCGGATTTGATTTGTTCTTTTCCCAATTTGTGATCGTGCCTCCATTGACTCCAACCATCTGGCCAACCTCGGTCAGGTGGAGACCGAGGTCAAGCCGCCTTGTTCTGATATGATCTCCGAGTGAGGCCAGCGTTTTGGGATATTTCGCCGATTTTGGCCTTTTGGCCGTAAGGACCAGCCCACCCGTACTTTGGCAACGCAACCCTGATCAGGCAGAGATCATGCTAACCTCAAAGAAGAATGCATTTGCATTATTTTTTTTCGCGCGGCGAAATCGTCGACGGCTGGTTCCGTCAGTGAGTGCCAAAGGCACCATCCGCTTCTAGCGTGACTTGAGCGACTGGTAAGGGCGCAAGCAGCTATTGGATTTGCTCGACCTTACAAATATCAAAATTGGTTCGGCTGGCGATGAGTTCACTGAATCCGGGAGAAAGAAAGACTTTGAGTGAATCACCGCTCGAGACCGAAAGCGTGTCATAAATAGAATATTCTCGCCAAGTTGTATCGGGAATGTCAATTTGTTTGAAGTAAATGGTTTGGTCGATGGCATGAACGAAGTCGATCTCGGCACGGCCCGTTAATCTAGTAACCTTTGCCCAAACGGAAAAGCGAAATATGTGAGCGCCTTGGGGAAGAGCAATTTTAATAGAGGCACTTCCACCGGGGTTGGAGGCTTCGAGAAATATCGAATAAGTGCCGCCATTCGGTGGAACATCCGTTGAGTATCCGCCCATGGGAGATGATGAAATTGTCCAACCGTCCGAACTAGGCGACCCACCTGATTCAAAAGAGCTGTTGAGAAGGATCGTTGACACTGTATTTATTGTCGTCGGACTCTGATTCTTGCATGACGGAAGAACGAGAATAAAAAGGAACGAAAAGTATCGTATTACTTGCATAAGTAGATACTCCTTCTTGCGCCCTAACGGACCATCGCAAGCTGCGGCAACTGATTAGTCGACATTGCCTATTTGAGCAACATCAACTTCTTCGTATCAACAAAACTTCCGGCAATAAGCCTGTAGAAATAAACTCCGCTCGACAAGTTGCTGGCGTTGAATGTCACCGAGTGAGTGCCCGCGGTCTGGCGATCTTCTACTAATGTTCTCACGAGCCTTCCCAATTCATCATACACTTTCAATGTTACAAGGGCATTCGCGGGTAATTGATAACCGATGACAGTTGTGGGATTGAAAGGATTAGGATAATTCTGGAAAAGAGAGAATGTCGTCGGCAAGACTACAGGATTTTCTCTGACTCCGGTTGTTCCTCCGCCATTATTCGTTGTAAGAACAATGCTGCCACTTCCTATGGTAACTCCGTATCGTTCGTCGAGAAAATCGACGCCTAAGAGATTAACTGTGATCCCGCTTGTCTGCCTTTCCCATTTCGCTCCTCCAGATGTTGTACTGAAGATTTTTCCGCTATCTCCGACGACCCAACCTACATTGGCGCTTATAAACTTCATGGCGTTCAATGTCGATGCCGGCGACTGCGCGAGATTCCAGGTCATGCCGCCGTTGGTTGTTTTCAGCACTGTGCCGCTGTCCCCCAGGATGTAACCGTTCAATGTATCGGAGAATGACACAGTGCGGAGCGTGACACTCGTTGGACTTGATTGCGGAGTCCAACTATTGAAAGTATTCGTTGTGGTAATGATCGTGCCTGCGCCGCCGACAGCCCATGCTTTAGTGGCCGATGCTACGAAAACCCCATACAGGCTCTTCGAGGTATTGCTCGTGCGCGCTGTCCATGTTCCGCCGCCGTTCGTGGTTGCAGTAATGAATCCTTTGCCGCCGACTGCACAACCCGTACTGTCGTCAAGAAAACTGATTCCGTATAACGGCGGATCAAGTGTGGTCATCGGATATTTAAACTCCTTTTGAACCGTCCATGTGGTGCCCAAATCATTCGAGTGGTAGATGCTGGAGCTGTCGTCGGCAATCCAGCAATTCAGTGTATCTCCGAACGCGATAGCGACGTTGAGCCCTGAAGGCATATCGTGTTTCGTCCACGTCTTGCATGAATCACTTGAGATAAACAGCTCATAACCATTTCCGATCGCTGCAACAAGATCGCGGGAAAGATATTTGACGTTACTAAAGTTGATTTTTTGTGGGGGAGTCAAATCTATCCACATTGCTCCGCTGTCCTTTGAGACCAATATTTCTCCTCCCGCCCCGGCAGCAATGACTGTTTGACCGTCGGCAGAACACACATCCATCGGCGGAATGCCGTTCGACAACTGGCTTTCTTTCCATGTTCTTCCTCCATCAGAAGTGCTGAAGATGGAAGGAACATTCCACTTTACTGCGAAGCCGTTATTGACACTTGTAAAGAAAACGGTTCCTATCATCAAGCCCTCCAACGATGTGGTGGTATCGATAGTCCACGTCGCACCTCCGTTGTATGTCCATCCAATCATCGACGCCGAATTGAATGAATTAGCATCGACCGGTCCGGCGAAGTAACCGGTGTCAGGATTCAGGAACCTGAATGACATGATCAAACCGTTTGGGCCAAAACCAAGACTGTCGCTCTGCCATGTGTTTCCGTGGTCTATCGATCTGAACGCCGAGTTCTGGGTCAGCATCACCTCGGTCGAGAGAGAAGGGTAGGCGTCCCCCCAGATATTCTGGTTTCCGACAGGGGGCAATTTTCCGAGCGTCCAGGTGTTGCCGAGGTCTGTCGAGAAAAAGAGAGCGGTATGAGGTGCTGGAGGCGTGCCTGAATATCCGCTGCAAAACACACTCACCAAAACCGAGTCGCCGGATTTTGTGACAAATAATTGTGTCGGTGAAACCAGGCTATCGGATGTGAGATTGAAGAGAGAACTGTCCACAAGCCATGTAGTTCCGCCGTTGCTTGTCGTGAACAAAGCTGGATTAAGATTTATCGCCGCAAGGCAAAAGCCTCTTGATTTGTCGGCGAAAATAATTTTGATCACATCATCAAACTGTGAAGAGGTTGACCGCTGAACAAACCATGAACCACCGCCGTCTGTGGTTTTCAGAATCGAACCATAATTCCCTCCAATCCATCCTGTCTGACCGTCCAACATGAACACCGTTTCGTAAGCGCGCAGCAGCGTATCGGAAGGTTGGTTAACCCATTGAGCCTGTACAGTTGCCAAGGTCGAACATAAAAAAAGCAAAACGAACAATTGCTGTTTATAGTTCATTGTAGTTCCTCCTGATCATTAAATGTGCTTCCTCTCATTGTTTTCTCCAGTTGATTTTCCGCTAGTAATTGTCACCCACAAAGTTTCGAGCCAAATGAAAATAGAAAAACCCTCTTCATCGATCACGCGAATCCGAGGGTTTAGCTCTCTCTCAATTTATTCTCCACCCGTTCCCCCGGGTTAGCTTACGGCGAAAATGTAACAGGGTACCGTTTTCGAATAGGCCGCAACAACGATGCCAATGATTTTTCTCTATTTTTAAGCGGGTAAGAGGAGTTTCGCTTAAGCCGGCTGCGCAATATGTGCATACTGCCTGCACCGTTTGCGCCGGTGAGTATCCCCGTACTGGTTAGCGAGCGCTGAGCATATGAAATCGACTCAATAGTTTCCCAGATTCAAGAATAAATATATTGATAACTGCAAAGCTGTCGAATAGCCAAAAAGAACGAGTAAGGAGTTGATCCTCTTTCAAATGGCAAAATCGCTTATGCGGCTATTAATATCCGAAGAAAGATTTAGAAATGCCACTTCCCCATCCGCATCGTCGTTGTTTCTATTTGAGGGACGACAGGGATCCATCGATACTGGTGGGGAGGAGAGATTTCTAAATTTTTTGCTTCAAATTTTCAGAGAGGAGCTATAGGGACTTCGAAATTCCACCCGATGTAGCGCTATCTCAGGATGGATGGCAGGCATGCTGGAACTAGCTATAAACGATCTAAACAAGGTTATTGCGCTCAAGCCTGAATTGGCAGAAGCCCGTCGTATTCGTGATTTGGTTCAACGAGAAAAGGACTGGTTGGCCGTACCCCCACCAAAAGTGATCCAATCTTAAGTTAAGAAATTGAATATATGGTAAAGGTCCATTACAAAGCCGTTTCCAAGACCGAGAAAAATAGAGAAAACAAGTCGCGGTTGCCCAGATCAAAGTTGAGTCTTTCCGTCGCCTGAAAGAACCTCCATAAAGAACGGCTCAAGCCTTAATTTGAGTTTTCCTGTTGGAAAACTTTCATCTTTTTCCCACCGCCCCAGCGTCGCTGGATCGACTTTGAGGATGAGTGCCAATGCCCGTTGGCTCATTCCACGGACGTGCCGGTATGCGATAATCTTCTGTCCGGTCGTCTCTCTATTGAATATCCCAGAGGTGTAGCCGAGGAATTGCGTTATCCTTGGTATCAAGTGCACCATAGGTTCAGTCCGGTGTTTCTCCCAATCGTAAACCGAGGTTTCATTGACCCCCAGAATTTGAGCGACTTCGCGTTGGAAGAGTTTGAGTTCAAGCCGCCGTTTTAGAAGGTGGTCTCCCCAAGTTTTTAGGATTTGAGGCATTTTGGAAGGTTTTGGAGCGGTAAGGGTCAAATGGCAAAAAGGCAACGCAGGGATGATCGCGTAGGAACCACGGTAGCCTCAAGGAAGAATGCATTTCCACATCCATTTTGTCGATTAAGAAGAATTAATGAAGACCCTACAAGATCTTGTGGGGCGTTAATCAAGGAAATTTTGTATGCTTTAACAAACAGCTTTTTCTCATTGTCAATATCTCAGAATAGAAATAAGATTTCTTGTTGGCACGACTACAGGGGGTTGGTCAACACTACCAGAGGCCGTAGTGTAAATCAAGAAAAGAACTTCAAGTAAATCACTATGAAATATTCTTTCCTTCTATAGTCGGTAGATGTTCATCCAAGGGAATCATAGTAGAAGAAAAAGGCAGAGACAAAGCGAGCAAAATCATCGGATGGAGCAAATTACCATGAGCTTTCAGAGACATGATTTGAATTATTCTTGATTAATAAATACATTGTCAATAGGTGAAAAGATTTGGTGAAGAATTAGAAATTTTCAGACAAAAAATGAAATAGCTACGTAGTTCATAGTTACGCTAGCTATGTGTCGCCTTATCAAAACTTCCAATAAACAGTACGCTGATTGATAAACGGCAGACAATTAACTGCATTTTTTAGACCATTTGGTTTTGCTCAACACATAGGCCGACCCGGCGCAAAATCAGGTGATCGAAATTTTCTTCTTGCTGAGACAACCGATCCGGAACATCAATTTGTCCATTGGAATCGTAGATTATTTTTAAGTCCTCCCTTGAGACTGTTCTTGGTAGGCCGGAGAAGAAGATATAATGCGAATAATCAGGGTAACCAGATAGGGATTGTAGTGATTAGATATGTCGTTGATTCAGAGATTAAAGAAATGCAATATCTTGAAAATAAAATCTTACAAGACCCGATACAAGTTCAAGATTCTTTCTCAAATGCGACATTAAGATTTGAAACGAAATGATTATTTTTTTGCTCAACTCATTGGATGAACAGCTTCTGGATCAGTTGTTAAGCGACAACGTTTTTTATCGCCCAGATTTATTAAAAAAGAAACCCTCAATACTCGGACGCACTCTTGTCGGTAACAACGCGGATGCAATCGTCAGCCGCACTGATGTGCCACTTGAGGCAATACGACGATGGGTTGCCGCACGATCACCAACGTATCAAGTACGCGTCGTTGTTGGACAGGCACCCCCCTCGACTGAAAGCACAGATGTTCGAAACGATGGTGATCTAAAAAATCGCGTTGTGTTAAGTGCGTTTGGCGACAATGAAGCTTCGGCGTATATTGCCGCATTCGAATTGTTGGAGCGAGAATTTACTCGTCGTGTATTAGGCAGTTCTCCTCGCCCTAACGCCATGGCGACGAGCAATAGAGGTGACAAGCGAGTTGTGATGATTGGTGCTGGGATAGTCAATCTGGTTACGGCCTATACTCTGCAAGAGGCAGGCTATAAGGTGCATTTCATCGACAGTGGTCCCGACCCTCGGGAAACCGCGGCATGGACTTCTTACGGTTGTAGTCGCGGAGGAGACGATGCAAGAATGTTCACGCTGTCCGAGATGAATAACTACAATGACAAGCAAGTCTCAAAGACGATGAACAACCGGTTTATGAGGAGTGTTGTTGAACAGGGCTGGAGTATACTTCGAAAAGGCACATTCTCAAGCGATGAACAAGAGTGGGTCGACGACTTTGAAAGTCTTCCTACGTGGCTTGCATACCGTTACAATGAGGATATCTTTGGATTTAACCAGGAGAGCTACAAGCTGTGGGAAAGATGGAAACACGACGATCCCGAACTCTTCAATGCTAGTTTTCTACACGAGGGTATTGTCCGCCTTTTCTCCGACCCGATAACCTTCGAGCATAAGGCGGCTATTCAATATCGCCTCGGTGCCACCATAAAACTATTGTCCCCCGAGGAGGTTGCATTTGAGCATCCAGCACTAGCTGATGCGGTGAATAACGGCCACATCGCCGGGGGTATCGATGAAGTCGGCTTCACCATAAGGGCGCATGAGTTCATGCGCCAATTGCTCGAACGCTTGGAGCGAGCCGGTACCAGATTCACGTGGAATGAGTTGGCCCAAAACCTTTTGATTGACCGTCAAGGGAATGTCACGGGCATTAAGTTGGCCGGCAAACTCTTGGAATCTTATCATTACGTGATTTCTCCTGGGGCCTATGGAAATAAATTGCTCGATGGCACAAGTTCACAACAAAAGATTCATGGGGTGCTCGGTGTGTGGTTGAGGCTACCGAATATCGACCCTCAACTCGGGCATTCCCTCAAGATCAGACGCACGGGACATATTACCGAGGCAGCAAACATTACGATCTCGATGGACTCTACTGGTACGCCGCTCCTTATACTCGGTTCGGGATATGGCTATACCGGCGTTGACCCTCGTAATATTGATGAAGCGCTGTTAGAACAGATGTACCTTGGCCTCATTGACACTGCACAAAAATATTTTCCAAGAGCATATCATGCTGCACTAGATATGGGTGTTGAACGTACCTTCAAGTATTGCGTTCGCCCTTGGACTGCAACAGGTTTAGGGATATTTGAAATGCTCGAAACAAAGTATGGCGGTAAATGCATTATTACGGGAGGACATAATACCGGCGGCTTTGCACAATCACCAGCTGTGGCTCAGGCAGTGCTTGCAGCCATACAAGGGCGAAAACATGGAATGCATCACCTGTATCACCCAGACCGTGCATCTGCCTTTCTGGCTAATACCTCTGTTAGTAAAGCTTAATGTTTATCTTTCATAGCGCCTGTCATTGGCATCGGCAACGGAGCGACAGCTTTGAGGGAATATGGGATCCGAAATGGTTGAGCAGAACAAGTTTAGAGTTACAGGTATGACCCGTCCGCTTCTATGGTGCATAGATTACTAAGTAAAGGAAGTGGTGGCAAGACGGAAGCCACTGTAGGTTAAATGTTTCATTTACCTTCTTCGAATCAATTATTTTGAGCTGTAAATTCTTTTCGACTCTGATAATAAAATATCCTATTATAAAATGAATTTAATACAAACTCTCAAAATCAATGAATGTTTTGCCTGAACTTGTTAATGGAATCTGAGATTTGTCAAACTGATACTTCGGTATCAGATCCTTTGAGCAAAAACAGTTTTTCTTGAATTCATAGTTTTTGAGATTACGAAAATGAATTGAATCTATTTTATATTATGCAGCTTAAATCAGAAAATGATATGCAACGTTTTACATACAAAGTATTTTATTATATTCGATAATAAACATTAGCCACTACAGGATTACTACTATTAAACATTCCATAGGAATCGGCGGCTCGAACCATGATTTCGCCACATGTGTGATTAAAGAAGATGGTCAAATGTTTGCCATTGAAGATGAGCGAGTTAGTAGAGTGCGATACGCGCTGTTCGACCAGAACCCATGTGAACTATCGTTCTCCTATGTCCTGGATTGGGCTGGTATCTCCTCTGCGGACATTGATCAAGTGGCGGGAAACGACTACTTGCTCGAACCTTATTTCAGGGCTGTGCGGGAAGGAGATATCTCTGGTTCCCACATTTCGCGTATCAATCAGGGAAAATTCCCACCTCTCATCTTCCTCAACCACCACCTGACGCACGCCTACAGCACATTTTTCACCTGTCCCTACGATGAAGCAGCAATTCTAGTAGCAGATGGTACAGGCAGTTTGACGAGTCAAAAAACGACGCCCCCCCAGCGGGAGACAATGACTTACAGTGTAGGCCGTCTCAATACAATTACTACCATTGGCTCGGTCAAGGGGGAATCCACTGGATCAAGCTTCAGTCCAGAATATCCCCCGCTGTTTAACAACTCGCTCGGACACATGTACCGCGCTGTCACTCAAATTCTAGGTTTTGGATGGATGAACGCGGGCAAGACAATGGGCCTTGCACCTTATGGCGATGATCGTTATGTCAAAGAGGTTATGCGGTACATACACCTCCTTCCGAAAGGCCAGTATGAGATCAGAATAGGAGGCAGTGATGGGATGTTGGCGAGATTGATTCAGCTTCGTAAAGAAGGTCGCTCCAAGAACGATCATTTTAAGGTCGACGCTGCATTGGCTCATGGTGTCCAGACGACGCTCGAAAATGTTTTGTTTCATGCGCTCGACTACTTGTGGGAAGAGACAAATACGACGAATTTATGCTTTGCGGGCGGAATTGCATTGAATAGTTTGTTCAATGGGAAGATCCCAGAGCGTACCAAGTTCAAGAATATTCATGTATTTTTCGCGCCGGGTGACTGTGGTACAGCGATTGGGGCGGCAATATGGGATTATCTGCGGCGGAGGGAATCATCTGGCGATCGCATCCGCTTTGACTCTGGTCCTTTCTTGGGACGCCAATACACAGAAGATGTGATGAAAAATGCTCTTGATGAGTACGGGTTAATTTCTATGCCGTATATAAATCTTTACCAAGAAGCAGCTCAGTTGATTGCCCAAGGAAAAACGCTGGCATGGTTCGAAGGCGGAGCAGAATTTGGACCCCGTGCGTTGGGACATCGGAGTATCCTCGCCGATCCCCGCGATCCAAAAATGCTTGATCGTATCAACAAGGACATCAAAGGTCGCGAATGGTTTCGCCCTATCGCGCCTGCTGTCATCGAATCGGCAGCAACGACTTACTTTAAAGCTGAATGCTATTCACCTTACATGCAGTTTGTGTGGCCGGTCCGCGAACAGTACCGTGCTTCGTTACCTGCTATCACACATATCGACGGCAGTTCCCGTATCCACACCGTACGGAAAAGAGGGAATGAATCGCTTTATGCGCTGCTAGAAGCCTTCGACCAGATCACAGGCTTTCCAATCCTGATCAATACCTCCTTCAACGTACAGGGGAATCCGATTGTGGAGACACCTCAACAGGCGATTGAAGCTTTCTTATCGTCTGGTTTGGATGTCCTGATCCTGGGTAAGTATTTCATTCAAAAATAGCACAATCCAAACTGAGCGATAAACATCCACTAAGACACTTTATATAGCATTAAATATTTATTAAGAAGAACCCACAGGGAATCAATAATTTTGACAACATTATCTAACTTCTGGCCACGAAGAGTTTTGACCTTTATTCCAGGGTCAGTCTTAAATGATAAAGATGATCCGTTAACACAATATGCTATTCAATCACTAAGTGGCAGCATCGCTCCCGAATTTATCTCAGATTCTTTAATTTTTGATTTAGAAGATAGTGTCTCTCCAAATTTCAAGCATAATGCTATCCACTCAATTGGTGAGTTTCTAGAAACACATTCGAACAAAACTAAAATTGAATTAGTATTGAGAATCAATGCAAGACAAGACACAGAATTGTTTGATAAAGAACTGACTCTAGTGGCACAGCAAAAGTTTGAATCATTAATAATTCCCAAAGTGAATTTATCAAATTTTATGAATGTTTTCGAATCAATCAGAAATGTTACAAAACTTGTAATACCTACAATAGAAACCGCAAGAGGGTTTCAAGAAAAAGAGCAAATATTAAGCTGGGCTGCATCTAATTCGGATTTAAATAAAGGAGGTCAAAACGTTCCAGCTATTATCCTCGGCTTAGATGATTTAGCATCCGATCTAAGAATTGCTAGGGATTCTTTCTTTACTGAACCTGCTTTGAGTTCATTATTAGGACATTTTTCCTGTTCGGCTCGATGTTTCAAGGTTTTAGCAATTGGTCCTGTTTACAACAAATTTAAGAATCATGAAGGATTATTGGAAGAGACCAGACGGTTAAAAGATATTGGTTTTAGAGGCTCTTTGTGTGTTTATCCACCGTATGTTAGAGACATAAAAAGGATTTTTACCCCATCGAAAGAAGACTTAGAAATGGCTATTGAAGTTCTCAATAAATTAGAGGTAGGGTCTATCGAAGGAAGAGGATGGATATTCTATAAAGATGCCAAATACGATTTAGCTAATAAGAACTATTTAGAGTGGATAGTTAAATACTCGGAGCTATGTATGAAATATGAAAGCGAACTTAAATAGGGATTTAACGATGGATATTGAGAAACTGCTAAGCGAAGCGTTGTTGATAAGAATGGTTGAAGAAAAACTGTTATCCCTTTTTGAAGAGGGTACAATAAGCGGAACAATACATTCATGCATAGGTCAAGAATTTGTGGCTATTGCTATAGTATCAGCACTTAGCGCCGATGACTCGATTTTTTCTACTCATCGAGGGCATGGTCATTTTATCTCGTGGACGAATAACATCGAAGGATTAATAGCAGAAATCTTAGGCAAATCTACAGGGGTGTGCGGAGGAATTGGGGGGACTCAAAATTTGCATACTAAGGGCTTTTACTCAAGTGGTATCCAAGGGGGTATGCTACCTATTAGTGCGGGCATGGCACTGTCTTACAAGATTAAGGAAACAAATAATATAGCAGTTGTTTTTGCGGGTGATGGCACAATGGGACAAGGCATATTCTATGAAACGATTAATATAGCTTCAAAATGGAACCTACCCTTATTGATTGTCATTGAAAATAACTCCTATGCACAATCAACTCCACTACATACCTCACTAGCCGGTTCTATAGAAGGAAGGGCAGCGGCATTTGATATTAAGTACAAACAGTCTAACACCTGGGAGATTGAAAGTTTACTCTCTGCTGCCCAAGAAGGTACAAAGTATGTTCGAGAAAACAGAAAACCTTTAATCTTTGAAATAAAAACATATCGACTTAATGCACATTCCAAAGGTGACGACTTTAGAAGCTCTGAGGAAATCTCACAGTATTCAGAGAAGGATTATATCAATACATTTTTAAGAACTTTAAATCCAAAAATCCAAACAATGATTAAGGGTATAGAATTGAGAATAAATACTGCATTGTCAAAATCCTTAGACGCTCCATTAAGTGAAGTTATAACTTTTGCGCCAAAGCAGTGCTCACCAATATATAAATGGAGTAAGCTGGAATTTGAAAGAGAGAGAGTTTCTGACAGCATATATAGATCGCTGAAAGATTTGTTAACAAGGCATCCCAAAGCTATTTTACTCGGCGAAGACATAGAGTATCCCTATGGAGGCGCTTTCAAAATAACAAAAGACTTGAGTACCCTTTTCCCCGGCAGAGTAAATAATATTCCAATTAGTGAATCAGCTGTTATGGGTATTGCCACAGGCTTATCGATGGGTGGCTATTTGCCAATAATTGAAATCATGTTTGGTGATTTTCTAACATTGATATTTGATCAACTTTTCAATCATGCGTGTAAATTTAGAACAATCTATAATAATCAAGTTGAAATACCTTTAGTTATTCGCACGCCTATGGGGGGGAAAAGAGGATATGGTCCAACACATAGTCAATCAATTGAGAAGTATTTCTTTGGCATCCCCGATCTGCAAATCATTGCCTTAAACAATCGTATATCACCTTATATTTTATACAATGCGATATTTGAGAATTTACATCATCCAGTTTTAGTAATAGAAAATAAAGAACTATATTCTAAATTTTCGAACGACGATATTATCAGCGGTTTTAACTACTTTTATTCAGATGAAAAGTTCCCGTGTCTTAAAATCTCTCCGATTGACGAGTTGCCAGATATAACAATATTTTGCTACGGGGGGGTTCTCGGTGATGTAGAGGAAGTTTTAAAATCCATCTTTTTTGAAGAAGAAATATTATGTGAAGTCATATGTCCCTCTTTAATTTATCCAATTAATATACAACCAATTCTAGAGTCGGTTTCCATTACCAAGAGGATAATTACAATTGAGGAGGGATCTAACATTGCCAGTTTAAGTGGCGAAATCATCGCAAGCTTGTGTGAATTGAAAGTTAAAATAAGTGCGATAAGCAGGCTTGGCAATAATTCAATAATTCCATCATCTATTGAAAACGAATCAAAGGTATTACCGAACACGAGCAAAATCTACAATGCGATAAGGGAGGTTTATCACGCTTAGTAGTAATATTACGCCAATTTATGTTCAGAAAGTAACTGCTCTTGATGAACGCTATCTGTTGGGAGAGTTGTTAATCAGGGATGGTAACCACGTCAAGATAGATGAAAAGATAGCCTTATTTGAAACCTCTAAGACAGTTTTTGAAATAGTGTCTCCTATAGAAGGATATATCTATTTCAATCCCTTAATAACAAGCAACAAAGTAGAACCGGGCGATTTACTCGCTATTGTGTTGCCAAGTAACAACTATTCTAAAGATGAATTAGTGGATATCTTTCGAAATCTAGATCAGAAAAATATCATTGAGGGAAAAATCTCAACCTTTGAAACAATATTTTCAAAAAAGGCATTAGTGTTAATCGGAAAAAATAAATTAGACCCAAAGGTTTTTTCTGGTAAATCAATTGTGAGGGAAAGGGATGTCTTAAAACTACTTAAAACTATAAAATGAACTGCCTATTTGATATTGATACAAAGACTGGATAGTATATTTCGTTCAATTCTTGAACATTATGATCATTGAATCAGGCATCGTTTTGTTATTCGCGACAAATTCGCTTTTGGTGTTTACACCCATGGAAATGCTTCATCCGCGCACGATACGAATTTCTTTTGCATTTGGCTAAATATAATCGTGAAATAGTTTCGTGCTTGTGACCAGCCCCAAAAAAGTGATCCAACCTTAAGTAGGTAAATTGAATATATGGTAATTGTTCATTAGAAAGCTTTCTCCGAGTCGAAGAAGAAGAACAGGCGAGATGTGATCGCCCAAGTCATTATTTAGTGGTTTCGTCGCCTGAAAGAATCTCCGTAAAGAATGGTTCGAGTCTTATTTTTAGCTTGCCTGTCGGCAACCTTTCATCTCGTTCCCACCGTCCCAGCGTTGCCCGATCAACTTTGAGAGTGAGGGCCAATGTCCGTTGGCTCATTCCACGGACGTGCCGGTATGCGATGATCTTCTCTCCCGTCGTCTGTCCATCGAACAACGGAGGGGTGTAACCGAGGAACTGCGTTATCCGGGGTATCAAATGCACCATGGGGTCCGTCCGGTATCTCTCCCAATCGTAAACCGAGGTTTCATTGACCCCCAGGAGTTGAGCGACTTCCCGCTGGAAGAGCTTGAGTTCAAGCCGCCGTTTTAGAAGGTGGTCGCCCCAAGTTTTTAGAATCTGTGGTGTTTTCGCAGGTTTTGGAGCGGTAACGGTGATATGGCAAAAAGGCAACGCAACCATGTCCCTGCGGAAATTTTGGCAATCCTCATCACGAATGTACGTGTACACCGATGCAGATTCAAAAATACATGGCAAAGATTTCCGGTCCGCTTCTGGACAGGATTGATATCCACATTGAAGTACCGGCGGTGAAAGTGACGGAGCTGAGCCAAAAGAAGCCCGGCGAACCGTCGGATGCGATCCGTGCCCGAGTCATCTGCGCCCGCCAGCGGCAGGCGAAGCGCTTTAAGAAAAGGACTGGCTTTTTCTCGAACGCCGACATGCAATCGAAAGAGATTCATCAATTCTGCACGCTGGATTCCGACGGCGAGGTGTTGTTGAAGATGGCGATGACAAAACTCGGACTTTCTGCGAAAGCATACGACAGAATATTGAAAGTCGCACGTACGATTGCCGATCTGGGAGGGAGCGATGAAATTCGGCCGGAGCATTTGGGAGAAGCAATTCAGTACAGAAGTCTCGACAGGAATTTGTGGATGAACTGCGAATATTTTGTCTTCGCCAAAATACTTGAATTTTGGTATTGCTTTCGGATTGTTCTCCCGTTAGTTTGCATATGTATACAGACGAATAGCGTGTAGGGCAGAGAACCAATTCGTAGAGTGTCCGAAAAAAGGAATTATGGCGGTCCGCCTGATTTTAATCTCAGAACTTACGATACTCAGTTAATACTTCCTGATGTTGCTTCAATGAGAAGTGAGAAAATAATTTCTCAAACGAGGCAAGAGTATGGACGTGCACTAACAAACTTAGAGATGAGGATCATCCGATTGGAGAAAAAGAACAGGCAACTCGATTTAAACGTTTTGCCTTCTTCGAGCGACTTACATCGAAAATTTGCATGCTTCGCATAAAGAGAAATCTTGATTATCGAAAAAAGGAACTTGTTACACAAGTAAGTAGACTGATGAGCACGTATTCAAAAATAATTGCGTTATTCGGAGATTCTAAAATCAACAACCTCTCAAACGCTTTGGCACTTTAGTTGCATACTAACTTGACATCTTGGTGGATAACCAAGGGAGGGGTCTCGATGGGCTTCAATCATTCCTTAAATTTCTTCTCATCAATCATCCACTTCCGTGGCGGGGAAGCCTTACTCAGTTCGCATCCTCTTCCGCAATTCAAAAACATCAAGTCGACGGCCCGCGGCAGTTGACAATAGACGATTGAAACTAGGATTCCTCACTGCTTTTTATCAATAGTACACATTGTAGTATGGCGATTTTGATATGATCTGTAAGTGTGATGAGGACGATAAAAATGTGAATGGCATTTTGTGCCCATTCATTCCGGAAGGTTCATATTATCTGAGGATAGGTAAAAGGCAATGAAGCACTACTTTGTGTTGATACTATTTTCTTTGTGCCTGACAACCTGCAGAGAACACCCGACCCAGCCAATACAGCTGGCAGCACAACTGACTGTACTCGATGCATCATGCATTGAGGCCTGGATAAAAATCTCCGCACCTTCTCAGCCCGAAACGGTTTCACTGCTCAGAAACGATTCAACGGTGCTTACGGTGGCTCTCGCGCAGCAAGATACAATCGTCGTAGACAGGAACCTTCTTCCAACGCATACCTACACCTACAAGACACGGGTGCTGGCTACTGGGGTGACATCTGAAGGAGTAAAGGCAACTACCATGGATACGACCTCGAAT
>Ga0182027_10006948_pt1 | contig 16805 bp, 12 predicted proteins | sample 712E1DmetaG_FD_121300 | JGI IMG/M metagenome (GOLD analysis project Ga0182027, IMG submission 121300) | Permafrost microbial communities from Stordalen Mire, Sweden - 712E1D metaG (Illumina Assembly) | ecosystem: Environmental > Terrestrial > Soil > Wetlands > Permafrost | place: Sweden... | reverse complement strand
TGCTGGAAGCGCACGCGCGCCAGCTCGCCATCGCAACCGTCCAGGATCGACTGCAGGTGCGCCAGGAGGAAGCCCCACACCATGAGTGCCTGGCCTCCGCTGGCTACCATCAGCGCGCCCAGCAGTCCCACCAAGGCCGCGCCCAGGGTCACCTGGTTGGGGGTAAACGGCAAGCGACAAAACAGGTGGCGCGTGATGAAGAACGACACCGGCTTGTTCAGGTAGCGCGCGACGAAGCCAAGATCGCCACGCAGCAGCTCAGCAAAAACAGCGCGCTCGGCGTGGCGACGGCTGGGCTCGTCGACAACCCGCAAGGCGCCTTCGAGCGAGCCGCCGGCAGGGCGCACTTCATCGGCGCCCACCTCGATAGCGCCGGAAAGCTCCCGGCGCAGAGCCGTCAGGTTCTCGGGCTTGGGCACCTTGTGGACCTGCACCGAGGCCGGCAAATAGGGGGGCAAGCGGCAGCTTCCGTCAGTGGCCAGCACCACGTGGTATTGCAGACGGTGCAACTGTTTGATGGCCCGCGCGAGAACCGACAAGCCGGCCACGCGCATGGACGACCCCACCACCTCAGCGAGGGTGGCCCGCAGAAGCACGGGCGGCTTGCCGGGCAGGGGCGCGTCCGCAGTGGGCGCGGCGGAATTCGTGGGTTGATCGGCGGGGCTCAAGGGGGACGCTAGTGTGGCACGGCAGGCACACGCCGAGCCAGGAGAATGTCTTGGTGGTTCCTGGCATTGCCAAGGCACAAATCATCGGCATCGCCTGGACCGTGATGCTGGCCTTCGTGTCCGGTATAGTCACGTCTCTTCACTGGCAACGACGTTCGCAGTCAGTGCGCGTGTCGTGCTGATTGGCCGGCATGCCCATCGGGCCTGATAGCGGCGGCTCCCTGCCAACATCACATTGAGCCATGCAATCCGACACGCGCTGGCGCCGTTCAGGAGGCGTGCTCGTGGCACAGGCACCGGAAAGCGCAAGCAGCGCGAGCACCGTCCATGAAAGAACGGCCTGCCAGACGAATCGCATGGGCAAAACCTAGCACAGTGGCGCTCACAATAGTGAGCTGTCCACTCATGGCCCTGCCGGCGGCGGGTTCACGGGCAAATCTTGCGAATGATCGGATCGCAACATCACGCGAATCTCCGAGCAAATCGCGTCGCATACCAGGGTCTCGATGCGGCTGCGTCCCTCGCTGGAGATCTCCTGGAAGGTGGCGGCCATGCGCACGCTGCCGTGCAAGGGAATATTGGCGACCACGCGGCAACGGCCTGCAATCGGGGCAGTATCGCGGCCGAGCTTCAGACGAAAAACAGCCACCGTCCCCACAGTGGGGGCTTCGCCGACCAGCGCCGACAGGCCGCTCGCGCTGATGTCCTGGGTTAGCGACGAGGCTTTGCCATTGCGCAGATCGAATTCTACCGGCACAGCACGCGCAACCCGAACCGCCTGGCGAGCGCCGTCACTGGCGCGCAGCTCGAGGCGCTGGGCCAAGACCAGAATCGCACCCAGATCCGCACGCGCCTGCATGTAGGCAGGCAGTGCATCCGCGCCCAGAGTTCCACTCTTGAATTTCTCGTGCCACGAACAAAACTGGGACAGCCAGTAGGTGAGCCTCGTTGCGACCATCGATTTCCTTCCTTGCACAGCCCGACCGGGTGCCGATCTAGCTACTCGGCAGATCGGCGCAGGTCCTTAGGGCTCCGCAGGAAAAAAGCGTTGCGGGCTGCGCTGCCACGGCCGATCAGCCTGGCTCGCCCGCGATGCGGCGCACGGCCGCGAGAAGCAAGTCGGTCTGGAACGGCTTTACGATCCAGCCTTTGGCACCGGCGCGCTTGGCCCGGGCGATGAGTTCGGGCGATCCGTCCGTGGTCAGCATTACGACGGGCAACGGCGGCCCGGCCGCGTCGCCTTTGATGCTTTCGAGGAACTCGAGACCGCTCATGCGGGGCATGTTGACGTCGCACAGAACCATGGCGATTCCTTCATGGGCGCGCAAGGCATCCACGCCTTCCCGTCCATCACAAGCCTCGACAATCTGGTAGCCCGCCGACTTCAGGGTCAAGGAGACCTGTTGTCGAACCGTGAGGGAATCGTCCACAATGAGTACGGATTTCTTGCTCATGACATTGCGCCGCAAGGTCTAAAAAAGGACCACGGAACCTTCCCTTAGGGCTGCGCTTTCCCTGTCCACCGGGTCTTCCACGAGTCGAAAACTGGGCGTCAGGTCAAGCTCAAGCCAGCCTTCCAACACCATGCTGTCGATGGCGAATGAGATGGGGCTGCGAGTGGGATCGAAACTGGAGGCCAGGCACAATTCCTCGGCCAGTGCGCTCTGTGGAACGCTAAGAGCCAACTTCACCCCGTAGGCCAACAGCCGGTTGCGAAAACGACCGACGGACTGGTTCACGAGCTCGCAGGCCCAGTCGGTCAAATCGCGTGGCGTGACGGTGGGAGGCAAGGGATAAAGCCGCGCAAAGAGCTTGCGGGGACCCAAGAAGGTGAACGAGCCACGAATCTCGTCGCTGCCGAACCCGCTGAAGGCCGCGATACTCTCACCGGCGGGTGGCGGCTGCCGGCCACCGGTGAGCCGCTCGGGCTGTATTCCCAATTCGCCGAGCAATTCGGCCGTGCACTGGGCGAGAAGCTCGGACAATCGCGCTTCTTGGGAATTGCCAGGCATCACGACCTCTGCATGTCTCCTTCGGCGGAATCTGCAACGAGCTGAAGCCCCCCACGGTTTCCCCTTTTTCACAGCAACTCCTCGGGGATCGCTATCTCCGTTCCCGTACGCCGCAGCACGGTGGGCGCCACCACTACGCGATTGCGACCGCTTGCTTTGGCCTCGTACATGGCGTGGTCGGCTCGCTCGACGAGAACCTCCACCTTGTCGTTCACCTCAAGGCACGCAATCCCGATCGATATGGTGACCGGCACGCGCCGTCCCTTCTCGTCCAGCACCGCCATCTTTTCCACGGCGCCGCGGATGCGTTCGCCCGCAATGCGAGCACCCGCCTCATTGGCTCCCGCCAGCACCATCACGAATTCTTCGCCGCCCCAGCGCCCGACAATGTCCGTCTTGCGCGCGTACTGGGCGAGCAGCCGGCCGAGCGCGGCCAGCACCTGATCGCCCACCGCGTGTCCATGCTCGTCGTTGATGGATTTGAAATGATCAACGTCCATCATCAGGAGTGCCATGGGATAGCCGTGGCGCTCGGAACGCGACTGTTCCACATCAACCGCCGGAAGCAGCGCACGACGGTTCATGATTCCGGTAAGCGGATCCGTGGTCGCTGCGCACTGAATCTCCTCGAACAGCAGCACCATGCGCAGGGGTCCGCCCATTTCGCGAGCAACTACGTCGAGAATGCGCCCATCCTGACGATCCCCATCCTGCTTCTGGCTGACAACCATGCGGGCGATGGTTTCCCCGCCGAACTGGATGGGACGAACCAGCGGTTGGGCGCTCGGGCGATCGGTCGAGGCATCCTCGTCCTCGATGCTCAGCACGACAACGTCGGCAGGAAGATTGAGAGTCTGACGCACTTCCAGCTCGCACTCGTTGCGCGTGGCCGGGTGCGCGTGCAGGCCCAGGTACGAAGGCCGATTCACCAAGAGAGCCAGCCACCGGTAAGACATGACTTGGGACACAAATTGGGTGAACTGATCGAAAAATCGGTCGAAGGCTTCACAGGTCGACAGAGCACGCACCTCGGCCGCGAGCACGGATTCGAACAGGGCTGTGTCCAGATAGGCCGCGATGCGATCGCGAATGGCCGACTCGGCGTCCTGGAGCTGCGTGAAGAATACGTCTTCCTCGGTAGCCACCGGAACGACGGATCGGCCGATGGCTCGCACCAGATCCCCCATGCGACCTTTGACCACGTACGCGGCAGCTCCCGCGCGCTCGGCCCAGAACCGGTTTCGCGGACTGTCGGGGCCGCGCAAAATCACGGGCACACGTTCGGTGGCGGGTTCGGCCCGCAAGAGTCGGGTGAGTTGCACCCCCGATATCCCCTCCATCCACAGGTCCGCGATCACCGCAGCGGGTGGGCTGCAAAGGGCGGCATCGGCCCCTTGCACAGGCCCAACGAATCCCGTGGCCTTATAGCCTTGCATGCGCAAACGCTCGACGAGAACGTCGCGCGTTTCCGCATCGGGATCGATGAGAATAACCGAACGCCCACTGCTCATGGAACCTCAGCCGACCTATCCACTTTTCGTCAGGTCGGCGAGATGCTTGAGAGAACCCGCCATCTCCGGCCGCCAACCTGACGCGCGTGAAGCCCCAATCACGCGCTGGCGTCACTTGCCATACTGGTTCAAGGTCCGCCACGGATCTGCCGCTACCTCTTGCAGGGATCCGCGATGAGGACGAGCCTACGAGCGAAACTAGTTCGGACGATGATCGCCACGCTGGCCGCAGTGTCGACCGCAACCTTGCTGGTGGTGGCGGGGATGAACTACTTCGCCTCGCACAAGACGCTGAATACCATCGAGGCACACCTGCGCGCCAGCATCGAAGACAAAGGCAGCGGGTTGGTGACCAACCAGGCCCTGGGCTTGCGCGATCTGGTCATGGACAACGCATTCGGCGACGTGGCTCGCTTGGTCGAGCGCACGCTGGAGAAGGACGAACAGCTCGTCTATGGTCTTTTTCTCGACGACGAACAAAAGGCTTGGGGCTTTGCCACGCGGCGAGGGGCTGCCAAGGCCCCGGAGGATTGGAAACGGCTCGACATCGACGCAAGTGTCGCCAGCAAGCCGGGGGTGCAGGTCATCTATCGCCGCGCGCTGGGGCAGAATGTTTTCGAATTCTCGATGGCGGTGGTCGACGACAAAGGTGCGCCTCTCGGCCGGATCTTCTACGGCATGTCTGACGGTCCCTTGCAGACGGCGCTGGGCGAAGCCCGCGCCGATTCGCGGCGCGCGCTTTTGCTCACGGTGGGCCTCCTGCTGCTACTCGGCACGGTGGCCGTGGTCATGGGCGCCTTGCGCAGCCAACGATCCGCCGCGCGCATCACCCAGCCGGTGACCGATCTGACCCAGGCCGTGAACACCCTTGCCTCCGGGAAGCTCGACATCAGGGTCAACATAGCCAGCGGCGACGAATTGGAGATCCTCGGCAGCGCCTTCAACAACATGGCCGCCGAACTGAAGGATTCCTACCAGCGCCTGGAGCAGATGAACCGCACCCTGGAAATCAAGGTGCAGGAACGCACGCGCGCCTTGGCGAACCGCAACCGTGACATGCGCCTGGTCTTGGACAACGTCAACCAAGGCTTCCTAACGGTTTCGCTATCGGGTCTGCTAGCGCAGGAACGCTCGGCCATCCTCGACCGCTGGTTTGGTTCGTTCCAAGGCGAAACCAAGTTCGTGGACTACATCGCAAGAGTCGACACGATGTACGCCGCCAGCTTCGACATAGGCTACCAGGCTTTGATCGAGGACGTTCTTCCGCGGGAGCTGTGCATGGAACAGATGCCGGCTCGCCTCCGCCATGACGGCCGCGAGTTCCGTTGTTCGTACTTCGCAATCATGAAGGGCGATCAACTCGACGGCTTGCTGATTGTCATCAACGACGTGACGGCGGAACTGCTGCATGCCCGCCAGGAAGCCGAGCGCAAAGAGATTCTCGCGATGTTTGAAGCGCTCACCAAGGATCGCACCGGGTTCCTCTCCTTCATCGATGAGGCCAACGATCTGTTCAGACAGTTGCAGGGCGCCGACCTGCTCATGCAAAAGTGCATCCTGCACACATTGAAGGGCAACGCCGCGCTGATGGGCTTCGCCATCGTCGCCAATCTGTGCCACCAGGCCGAGGACGAGCTGGCCGACCGGTCGACGCCGCTACCGGCCGAAGCGCTCGCACCGCTGGAACAGCGCTGGGCCACGTTGAACGAGTCGCTGAAGGCCTTTCTCGGCGACAAAGGCCGCGACGTACTCGAACTCAGCATCACGGAGATCGAAAAGCTCGCCGAAGAAATCCGCGCCGGCGCACCCACCGCGCATGTCTTGGATCGCCTGGCATCGTGGTGGCTGGAGCCCTCCGAACTGCCGCTCAAACGCCTCAGTCGCTACGCCGTGGCGCTGGCCGGCCGGCTGGGCAAAGGTGAGATCGAAGTCGAAATTCAACCCCACGGCGTGCGCTTGGCGACCAAAGCCTGGGCCGGCTTCTGGACCGACTTGGTTCATGTCGTGCGCAATGCGGTCGATCACGGCCTGGAGACGCCGTCCGAGCGCGAACAAGCGGGCAAACCGGGGCGGCCCAAACTGCGTTTCTCGACTATGGTCAGCGGCTGCAAGCTTGTGGTTGAGATCGAGGACTATGGCCGCGGCATCAATTGGCAGGATGTGAAAGACGCCGCGGTCAAGATGGGATTGCCTGCCACCAGCGAGGATGACTTGCTTCGCGCGATGTTCGCTTCGGGACTCAGCACCAAAGGCCAGGTGACCACAGCTTCCGGCCGCGGCGTTGGCCTTTCCGCCGTCCGACACCAGGTGGATGATTTGGGCGGCCAGATTGCGGTCATCAGCAAAGCCAACCAAGGAACCTGTTTCCGGTTTGTTTTCCCTTTGCCGGAGGTCGGACCGCGCTTCGGCGTCGAAGCTGTGGAGGAGGTGGCCTAGCAGCTGGCGGCACGGCATCTGCCACTGAAGCCATGGGGGCGAGTGACGATGTTGGGGTCCAACAAGGACGCTGCAAATTGCCGCAGGACCGTCTGATCGCGAATGGTCCTTCGCCCGGAACAGGGTGGGAGACGCTGGTATGAGACGATAGAGATTTTGCGATTTGGGAAGATCAAGGGAAGGCACAGTTGACCTCATTCTACCGAGTGGCGATTTGCGCACTGTTTGCGTGCGCGGTTCTTCTGTCTGGGCTCGCTCTGGCTGCCGAGTTTCCTGGTTCCGGAAGTCAGATGGACACTGAGAGAGCGCCAAGCCCTGGCAACATCAAACCTGCCGGGGACCTTGCGGTTCAGCCTTCCCGCGATGCTGGTTGGCAGACGGACACTGGGGCAGCATCAAGCGCCAGCGGCACTGGAGCTACTGAGGCGGCTGCGCCTCAGTCCTCCCCGGAATCCATCCCATCCCAGCCTTTGCAAGGCGCTGGTCCTACGGCCCAGCCGGCCAACGAGGCTCTTCCAGGCGCGGAGCCCCCTTGGGCTGACGTTCAGCCGATCCCTGACGACCTCGCCGCGCTGTCCTTGGCCGATCTCATGGCGATTCGCATACCCGAGGTTTCGGGGGTTTCAAAGATGCGCGAGGATGCTCGGCAGGTACCTATGTCGGTGTATACGGTTACCCGCGAGGAACTCAATCGTTGGGGAACGCGCGGCATTCTGGAAACCCTGCAGCGAACGCCGGGGTATTCCTATTACAACATCGATCAGTATGGCCAGTATGGCGCGCTTTCCCGCGGACTATACTCGGCCTGGAGATTCGGCCAAAGCCTCGAGCTTATGCCCTTCAAGGACCATGGGCACACGGTGTTTGCGCCGCGCCTGTTTCAGTCGGTCGAGGTCGCCCGTGGTCCGAGCGGACTCACTTGGGGACGCGATGCCTCGGCCGGACTCGTCAACTACAACTTGCGCGATGATCTGGACGGCGGCGAGACAACCATCGAGGTAGGAGACCACGGCCGCCGAGCAACCGATGTTATGTACGGCGCGAGGCTCGGCAAGGACGACAACTTCTTCGTTGGTTTCCACTATGAACAACAGGGATTCGATACCCAGACAGATGCTCCCTTCCAGAGCAGCCCGATTTGGCGCTCAAACGGAATCGATCCTTCGTACATTCTCGCCAGTCGTATCAAATACAAGGCGCTCAAGGCCATTTTCTACTACGAGTCGGCGGCACATCCAGTACCCCACATCTGGTTCACCGATGCGCAAGGCATGGAAGACGCACTGGCTGCCAGGGGATTCCCGTACCCTGTCGATCGGGAGACCGGTTTCAACTGGCGGCTTGAGCTTCATGCTCCGACCGGAGAAATCACCAGAAGACTGTCATTCGTCAAAACACTCGATCCGTACGTCTACTTCAACGGAGCGGCGACAGGATGGTGGATGGATGGCGTTGCAGGAGCGCGAAACAACAAGTATGACCTTGGCCTACAGTTGAACGGCGCGCTCTTTGAAAGCGAACGGGTACGTTTCTCGCTCGGCGGCGAATTCTGGAGTCGTTTCACAGACACCGACAACGGGATGTCGAGCAAGTGGGCCAACGACGACTTCGCCATCAACTGGTTCGACACCCCCTACCAGTCCAATAGAACCTACACTCGAAACATCTTCGCCCAAGTCAGCGCAGGGATCATCGACCACGTGAGCATCGTTGCCGGAGGTCGTCTCGACTACCTTCGCGACGAGGCCAACAACAGCCAACTGGGAGCAGCCAATGCCTGGACTTCGAACTCGCAGACGCTGATAAACGCAACGCGCCTCGGTCTCATCTACACGCCTCACAGCTCGACGACCTTCAAGTACGTCTACAACACGACCAAGAGACCCCCAGCCTACAACGAAAAGTTCGGCAACCCATCCCTGCGCCCAGAATTTACGTCAGCCCACGAACTGATCGCGATGTATCGCTTCCGCAGGACGCTCCAGGCGGACGTGACCGTTGCCTACCAATCGCTGTCCAACATTATCAACCGCGCCGAAGGAATCAACTTCAACACATTCGAGAACGTTGGGGACTCCCAGACCTGGGCTATCGAATGGAACTTCAAGTACCGCGCTCTCCCGCCGCTCTTGCTGTACTGGAACGGCTCCTGGAACCGAGCCCGGGCTGTGCACGGAGAGGTCACCGTAGACGGCGTCACGACTAGCGTCTCTCCGCCTGCTGATGCGCAACAGAGGCTCCGATTCGCCCCGGCATTGACCAGTTTCGTGGGCGCCGAGTATGCGATCGCGAAAACCATCAACATCAACGCTGACCTGCGATCAATCACTGGAATACCCTACGCGACGCTCGCCGGAGCCGACGCGATGGCCGATGCCTACTTCGTAGATGTCACTGCCAGCACGAAGAGATTCTGGAATACAGTCTCGTTCGGCATCTCGGCGTTGAATCTGCTGAATGGGCAGCCGAATCTCCCAGCCTTCGGCGAACATGCTGGAAACGTCAACGGCACTCTCAGGCCCGAAGGGCGACGCGTGTTTGCTCGTATGACAGTCAATTTCTAGCAGTACACGCTGAAGCGCTCGTATACTCGTTTCTCGACCCCGATGACCCGCCCAACCAACCCACGCCGACATTTGCCACAGGCCATCGCATGGCTTGTGGTCGGTTTGAGCCTGGTGCATCCTTTTCCACGGCTGCAGCGGCCGCTGGCCCAAACCAGCAAGCCGGTGGTGCACGTTTTTCTCCAACTCGATGCCAAGTCGAGTGTCGTCGAGAAGACGCTGCAACAGCATTTGCCCGAACTTGGCATTGTCGTGTTCGGGCGCTTTCGGGACTTTGAAGAAGGATTGAGCAACGGCCATCCCGACGCAGTACTCAGCATTGCGCCGGTGTTGGAACAGCGTGGGAAGACGGCGTCGCTGCAAGGGCAGCGCGGGGGAAAACCTACCGAGCCGTATCTGCTGGCTTCGGTCAACCAGCCACTGGAGGGCTCACTCGCGGGCAAGACCATCGGCGTCGTCGACCTGCTCGGCCGCGATGGTACGCAGGCCTTCGTCAATGGTCTGCTAAGGGCGACGGACATCAAAATCAAGCGAGTGGCGAAGATCGAGGATCTGCTGCCCCTGCTCGAGTTCTCCGCAGCCGATGGGATTGTTCTTCCTAGTTCCATGCTGGGCCGGCTGCTGGAACGGACCCGGCTTGCCATTAAGACCAAGGAACTCCCGGGCGGCCCAGTGGGTCTGCCTGCGGTGGCGGTGTTGAATCCGACCGTCCGCGACCTTGTCGTCAAATCCTTTCAGAACCTCGACGTACCCACCAAGCGCCTCTTAGGCATCGATTCCTGGAGTGTCCAATGACTGTTTTCAACGCCCGCAATTGGAGAATGGCCTCGCTGTCGACGCCCCTCTTGCTGTTGCTTGCCTGCGCCACAACCGGCGGCGAGCCTGGCGCGGGCGCGGCCATCCTTCCTCCAATAGCTGATCCACCCACGCGAAGCGGTGCGCCTACTGTCCTTATTGCTATGCCGAACTCACCAAATTTCGTCGAGGTCCGCAGGAGCCTGGTATCCGAGGTGCAAAAGAGCTTCAACGTTCACACTGTCACGGTCGCGCCGGAAACCACCGTAGCAGATCTCGCCTCGGCCATCCGAAGCGTGAGTCCGGTGTGCGTGGTGCTGATGAACAACGCCACCATGAACCTGTATCGCCAGTACCAGACAGCCAATCCGACTGCTGCCATGCCGCCGGCAGTCCTCCTGATGGCCTCGCTGGTGGAAGAAGTGCAGGCTCGACTCCGGCGTGCAACCGGCATCGCCTATGAGGTTCCCGGCGTCACCGCCTTCGTCCAGCTCCGCTCTGTGATTAGCACGCCGATAAGCCGAGTGGGGGTCGTTTATCGGCCGGCATTCCGGGCGTTTGTGGAACGCCAGAAGTCGCTGGCGGACAAGGAACACGTGGATCTCATTTCTGCCTCGGTGCCCAATGATGTGACAGCGGCTGGGCTGCGCGAAGCCCTTCACACCCTTGCCACGACCAACAAAGTCGACGCCGTCTGGATGCTCAATGACAATGGTCTGGTGCGCGACGCGGAGTTTGTCGACGAGGCGTGGCGCCTGGAACTGAACGACGCCAAGCTGCCACTCATTGTTGGCGTTCCCAATCTGGTCGAGCCCAACTCCCCCCTGGGAACGCTGGCCGTCGTGCCCGATCATGAGGCACTGGGCTTGCAGGCTGCCAATCTCCTGTTCGACCTATCGGAGAACGACTGGCAGGTGGAGACACATCCCGTGGAGCTGCCTCTTTCAGTGAAGACCGTGGTCGACATCAAGCTGGTTCGGGCCAACTTCGGCCTACGTCCCGATGCACTGAAGCACATCGACAAGGCGCTGGAGTAGGGGATCGCTACAGCGACTGGCGGATCTCAAACAGCATGGTCCTGCCCGGCAGCGGGATGTCGAACCCGTTGAATCCAGGATCCGACACCAGGGTGCCCAGGAGATTGCGCACCGACAGGGTGAACTTGGTCTCCCGCTTCGCGCCCAGCAGGTGCAAGCCGGCGCTCGACAGCGCAGCGTCGATCATCGCGTAGGGGGACAGCTCATATCGGCTGTTGCTGTTGAGCAAAATGTTGCTTTGCGAGGCTGTGCGCTCGCCAACTACCCTCACCTGAGCGTTGCCTCGCAGAAAATACTTCGCTAGGTCCAGGTTGAATCCACCTGTGCCGCTTACCGCCGGGTATAGTGCCGGTGGCGTCAGCGACAGGTTCCCCTGACCGGGACTTGTCGGATCGTCTAGTGTTGTCCAGCTCAGCGCGCCCTGCAGGTAGGGCGAGGCAATGCCAAGGTGCGAGCGGAAGCTCGCTTCCATGCCGATTCCCCGCTGCTGGCCCCGGTTGATGGGCACAAAGTTTCCGCTTAGCTGAACGAACTCGATCTTGTTGTCCACTTGCTGCACGTAAACCGCCAGCTCGATCACGGCCCGCTTGCCAAAACTGTAGCTCGTGACAAGCTCCGCACTCTGAATGGTCTGCGGCACCAACGGCGCGACGTTGCTCATCCTCTGGCTCCCAACGATATTCGCGGCCGCTCCGAAGCCAGGAATCGCAAACATGAGCACCGCGGACGGCGCCTGGAACGCCCGACCTACGATCAGCTTGCTCACCAAGTTGGAGGTCCAGCGATACGCCGCGGCAGCGCGCCAACTGTACTGCGTTCGGAAAAAGGCAGGAAAATCCAGCCGGAAATTTCCCGACAGCTTGAGCCTCTCGGGATCGGAAAGCGGATTGGCGATGACCTGGACGCGGGCACCCAGGTTTCGCAGATCAACCTGGGTCCGGTCCCCCGGTTGCGTCTGGTCGACTGTTGTTCCGGCTTGAATCGCTCCAACATTGGCTAGGTAGGTCTGGCTGTAGTACAGCACGTGATCGTGCTCGTAGTTGAAATCGCCCCCTGCGGAAACCAAGACCCTTTTGCCGAGTTTGGCATTGAGCGAAAGCGCGGCGTCGCCGGCAAGATAGGAGAACTTCCTGGTGTAGTAGCTGTCACTCGCGCCGGTCAGAAAGAGTTGCTCATTGTTGGTCGGCGCGCCGCTGGCAACGCCGGCATGCAGCGAGGAGTCGATGGCCGAGTTCCAGGCGTGGTCCAGGCGAACCGCCAACCAGTAGTTGCGCAGCTCGTATCGGCTGCGGCCGGTGAACACCGACTCTGGTTGTAACTCGCCGTAGGCATCGCTCTGTTGCAACCCGCCTTCGGCAGAGAGCGTGCCCAGCGAGGCGGCCGTGAAGGAGTACTTGGCGAAGACCCCGATGGGACGCGCAAGATCGTCGCGGCTCTTGCGGCCAAACAGCACCGAGTAGCGGGGCAGCGACGGGTCTTGGCTGAAGGTCGGCCGGATGGAGAGCCCGGATCGATCAATTCGGTCCGCGCTCACCGCGACCAGGGCGCTATGACGCTGATTGGAGTAGCTGATCATGCCGGAAAGGCCGCCGCCCAGCGCTTCCTGCTGAACTACGCCGCGCAGAGATGCACTGGCCGAGATCCCGCGCGGGGCGTCGCGCGTGATAACGTTGACAGTTGCCAGAAACGCATTCGCGCCGTACAGCGCAGACAGCGGTCCTTTCGCCACCTCGATGTGATCGACTGCCTCCATGGGAATGTACTCGGGGCCGATGGACGCCGACAGGTTCGGGCGGAAGGTCACCTCGGTCCCGTCGATCATGATTTTGAGAATGCGCGTTCCCGCGTAGTAGCCGCCCGTTACCCCGCGCACACCGATCGATGGCTGGACCAGGTCGTCAATGACGTATAGGCCGAGGACGTTGGTCAACACCTCGGAAAGCGAGCGCCATCCGTGCAAAGCAATCTCATCGGAGCTGATCGACTGCACGTTGGCCGGAGCCATCGTGCTGCTCTCCTTAACGCCGGCACTGGCGGTCACCACCACGACGTTGAACAGGTCTTCTAGGCTCAGATTCTCGAGATCCTCCGGCGGCGGGGTTGCGCTTGGCGGGCCTTCCTGAGCAAAGGCGGACATGGGAACAAAGCAGCCGATCAAAACCGTCGCGATCCACCGTGTCCTGTGGTTACTCATGCTCTACTCTCGCTAACGTCTCCCGCAGAATGGCAGAGGCCCGGCCGTTGCAAAATGCCGCCCGCTATTGCACAGCCAGGCAACTCGGGCTGCTGACACAATCGAACTTCTGAACATCGACGAAGGCACCGCCCTGCCCCTGGTATAGGCTGAGGTTCTGGAAGATGTTTCCGCTGGAATCGAAATCGACCGGTCCGGAGGCACCGTCGTAATTGATGGCGCTGCCCGCCGAGATCAGAGCAATCGCCTTCTTAAATTCCTCGGTACCAGCGCTCACGATGGTTCCGCTCGGGTCATTGATCTGGCTAAGCGCCTGTTGGACCTGCGTGCCGGCTACGGTGCTCGGGTCGCTCAAGCCCACGGAGGCCTTGAACGCCGCCAACGCGAGCGCGACGGTGGCGTCATACATTGAAGAGTCGAGCAGCGAGGGTTCCATGCCCGATGCGGCCTTCAGGTCAGTCGAAAATTGCTCTCCCGAGGCATTATCCTCGAAGAGCACGGGAGAGACGCCCTCCTGCCCGTTGATCTCCGCGCCCAAAGTCTCGGAAACCTGGTTCGCGCGGAAGGCATGGGCGTGGAAGAAGGTGATGGTGTTGTTGGCCCGAGCCAAGGCCTGCGACAGCGCGATATTGTAGCCCGGGTTGAGATTCTCCATTAGGGCATCAGGGACAACGTCGGTCGCTTGGCCGGTTCCCACGCATGCGGTTGAGGTATTGGGGTCCTGCTGGCATTCGGTCTTGTTGTCGATTAGCAGCGCGGCCTGCGAATCCCAGAAGGCGGTGTCGTTGAGATCGTGGTTGGAGGTTGAGATGGTAATCTTCTCGACCAAGACGTTGGGATTCACAGCTGCGAACTTGTTGAGGATGCTCTGAACGTAGGGATGTCCCGAGCTGTCGTCGAGCACGATCACGGACACCTTGAACACCCCGTCGCCGCTGACGTCACCGCTGCTTCCGCGACCTGTCACTACCGACGTGAGCACCGTCAACTGCTGGGTGGCACGGGTGCATGTTCGCCAATTCCAGTGAGACGCGTCCTGGTAGGCTGCCTGCGTGACCGGGTCGCTGCTGGTGGCCGCCGGATTGTTGATGCTGGCGCTGGTGCAGGTGACGCACATGAGCGGGACATTGATATCGTTGGTTGCGTCGGCGTCGTAGGCCAACTTCGACAGGGCGACGTCGTCGTTGGAGTTGTCAGTAATGATTGCCTTGGCGCCTTTGTTGACGACCAGATCCGTGGCACTGCTGACGGTGGTTGCGGGATTGGCCGCCGAGTCGCTTACCAAGAACTGGAAACGGGTGTTGCTGTTGGCACTTTGCAGCGCGCCGTTGAGCTGATCAACTGCAAGGCTGCCAGCCGTGGTCCAGGTAGTCCATGCCATGCTGGAGCTTTGGTCGATGACTGCTCCCAAAACGATGGTCTTGGCAGGTGGCGGATTGTTCCCACCACAAGCCCACGAAGCAGCCAGGCCAACTACGATTGCGGAAAGGGTCATGCGGTGCATTTGATTCCTTCTTTCTTCTCCAACCTGAGACTCGCGAGTCGACGGTTCGTCTGTCAGCCTGGGCGCAACGAGCCGGTGGAACGCGGGGCTCGACGCGCGCATGGCCCAGGTATCGGCGGATATCCGGTGCAACATTAGCGTCGGAAGCGCCAGATATCGGCCGGTGAAGTATCTGAGCTTCGCCGCTCGTCGTGCTACTTGTGCACGGATCCGGCAGACACGGCGGATCTCAGGATGATGGACGCGCGCCCGAATAGGTCACATTCCCAAGATGACCACGCCGCGATCAGGCACCGAGTGGCCCCGCTCGTCATGGTCCATCCCGGGATCGCCATCACCTGGCCACTGCGGGTCAGGGAGGGGAAGCTCGAGCCGTGAACGATCACCGCGTCGCCGCTCGTCGTCGCGACGAAGGATTTCGTTGATGATCCATGGCTCCAGCATCAGAACGCCTCTAGTTGAATACCGACGTTGCTTCCCGTCGCCCGGTGCGAAGATCGACCCGCAGTTGCATCAGTGCCTCCAAGAGAGCGCCGCCTACGCGAAAACTTTCGGCACCCGGGCGCCAAAGCTTAAGCACCAGGACGCGCGAAGATGCGCAGAAAATGCGTTACTCTTCCGGCAAGAGCAGCATCTGACGAGGTAGGCCCGACCACCACAGCACCTGCACCCCCATGAAGAAGGTGTAGGCGTGGATGTTGCCGTCGGGCATGACCCGAAAATCGACGGTCGGGGTGACGGCCCAGCCCCCGGTGAGGCGCTTGCGCCAGGGGAAGTAGTCGTAGCTGACGCCGCCCAGGAAGTAGGAGCCCCCGCCACCACGCAAGGGTTTGTCCAGGGTGTTCTGGTCGGTCACCATCACGAAGCCGACTCCGAGCCCGGTGTGAACAGACAAGGCACCCCAGATGGTGCCGCTCCCCTCAAGTGTCAACCCACCGGTGCTGCCCTGGTCGCTGCCTTTCTTGATGCCGCCGTACTCTACCAACAGGCCAAGGCCGAGCCGCTCGGTCAGAAGCTGGCCCACGCGAAAACTGAAGCCGCTTCCTGTGTAGTAGCCGCGGTTCTTGCCTTCCTCGTTGAGGTGCGAAGCCACGTTGCTCACACCCACCCCGATCCAGTACCCCTGGCGCGCACGCGGCGTCTCGAGGGTCTGGGCACGCGCCGGACGCGTCACGCCGGCCGCCAGGAGGACCAGCACAGCCAGACCGAGAGTCAGTTGGCGACGCATTAGAATTCCCCCCGCAGACCGATGATGGGATAGATGGGAAGCCCCTGGCGCACCTGACTCTTGGTGAAGTCGTAGTTGTACTGAATGGCCTCGGGGTTAGCCCGATTGAGCACGTTCTGCAAGTCGAGGTACGCGTTCAGCATCCAGCGATTGAAAATCCAGCGCTTGTCCACGCGCAGATCGAGTTGCGCGAAGGGTGGCAAGCGATCACTGTACTTGGCGCCGTACAGGGCACTGTAGCGATCGATCGAGGCATTGTAGACCGAACCGGTGACCGGCGTGGTGGGATCGCCGCTCACCAGGCGGAAGCGCGAGCCAATCTGCCAGTTGCGCGGCAACTGGTAGGTGCCGAATAGGGTCAGGATGTGCGTCTGATCGTACTCGAACGGACGGTACGTCGTGCTGCCCGAGTCGCGCCTAGTGGCACGTGACAGAGTGTAGGCGAGCCAGCCGGTGAACTTCTTGGTCATCTCGTGGCGCGCCACTACTTCCATGCCGTACACCCGCCCGGCGCCGTTGTTGTCCAAGCGCAGGGGCGTCCCGTCGGGCCTGAGAGCCGTGGTGGAGCTGACCCAATTGCTCAGGTCCTTGTAGAAACCGGTCACGTCCAAGTTGATGTGCTCGCGCGGCTTCCACTCGACACCGGCCGAGTAGTGAATGGCCCGCTCGGCCTTCAAATCGGGATTGCCGAAATTCTTGTCGGTCTGTCCATTCTGGACATCCGGTTCCTGATAGAAGAGGCCCACGCCCGCCTTGAGAGCCACCGGCTTGGTGAGCTGGTAGCGAACCGTGAGGCGCGGCGCAAAGGTGGCCTGATGGATGTCTGAGTAGTAGTCGAAACGCAGGCCGGGCAAGA
>Ga0182027_10006947_pt1 | contig 16805 bp, 11 predicted proteins | sample 712E1DmetaG_FD_121300 | JGI IMG/M metagenome (GOLD analysis project Ga0182027, IMG submission 121300) | Permafrost microbial communities from Stordalen Mire, Sweden - 712E1D metaG (Illumina Assembly) | ecosystem: Environmental > Terrestrial > Soil > Wetlands > Permafrost | place: Sweden... | reverse complement strand
GTGCACGCAAAACATGTCAGGCAATTTCTTGACGAATTTTCAATTTTGTGGCGCGACTGTGAAATTACGGCTATTTTTGGCCAGTCTTCCGCAGTTTGCTCCTGTTCCAAGAAGTCTCTGACAACCTTTGCGTGCACACTACCTACGTTCGGCAGTCCGGGTGTATGTTATAATTGCAATTAAGGATTTTATCGATGCGGTAAGTGGGCAAATTTGTTTTTCGCTTTGGCAATAGACCGTCATAATAAGTTTTAGTCTCCAATATATAAGGGATTGCCTGATTGGAAAGGATAACTTATGCAACCAATGACCACCCACGATAAGATTAAAACCCAAATTGTTGCATTTTTATTTAATTCCCGTGCTGATGTGCTTCGTGGAGAGATGTTTAGAGCACTATGCTTACACGTTCTAAATGAGATAGATACGCCATGCGACCTCGAACAATTAACTGATTTAGTAGGCTATGCAATTGACGCGAGTGTACGTAAAAGTACGGGCTTACAAACCGTGATATCAGATGAAGTAACTACACTAGTTAAAGAGGGAAAAGTTGTTTTTAAGGATGGATTATATTCTTTAGATAAACTTGAAAAAAACCCCCTACCTGATAACCAAGAAGAAAAAGAGTTAAGAAAGGTCTTATTGGAAGAAATTACTAATATTGCGCGATCAATAAACCCAGATATATCAAAAGCTCATATCAATAAATTGTTTGATTTTTATATAGCAGTATGCGATATTGTGGCTAAAGAACGTATGCTAAAAATGGCCCAGGCAGGGAAAATTAACCTTAATTATACTGATTTTGGGGAATTATCTGAGACCATAGAAAAAGTCAAGATCGAATATGATATTAATAATATAACAAACAGCGAAAAATTTATAGATCAATGCTTTATTCAGCAAAATGAGATTTTGTCAAATTACGCATTTACATTAATTCAAGTAAACGTAATTATGCAATTACTCACATGGGATCCTTCTCTTGAATATATTCGAGAGAATATATTAAAGGGCAAGACTTTATATCTTGATACGAGCATCTTGTTCCCGTTGATGCTAAATTCAGCTCCGACACATGACTTTATAAATAGCCTTATTATTGCGAGCATTCAGGAGCTTGGTGTAAACATCAAGGTACATGACGATACTCTAAAAGAGTATGATTCTGTAATAAAGGGCCGCGAAGCTCAGTTCACTGATAGGAAATTGGATCTTAAGCAACTCGCTATGATTGCCAAAAAAGAGAATGTTTCTCCAAGGGACATTTTGGATGATGACATTTTTAGTGATTATCTAAGCGTATCACTAGATCATGTAGATCCGGGGAGTTGGCAAAGATATACCAACGATATAGGTGTTGATTCCCTTAAGCAAAGACTCACAAAATTAGGAGTTAGCATTGATCGTCAATACATGTTCGTTCCAAATGAGGAATTTTACAAGATTCAAGCCAATATGAAGAGAGCTAGCGTAGAGCACTCTCGCCGGAACAAGAGATCTACCAGTAAGACTGATGTAACCCACGATTCGCGATTATATTATCTTCTGTATAAGATCAGACAACAATCATCAGCAAAGTTATCAATTGGATTTAATACATATCTTCTAACAATGGACGGTTCTCTTATTCCTTTCACACAATTGCAGGGCATTCCCTGGTCCGAGACATATTTTCTCTACCCAAATCAGTGGTACGAGTTAGCGTTTCCATTTCTTAGGGTAAAGATAAGCGAAAATCCACTTATTCCCAAAAATTTCGCGTCTATGGCTTTCTCTAATGTTTTCACAAAACTAGAGAATTTAATCCCTTTGCAAATATTTGGGTATGTATTTAGTGGCGGCGGGGTCGATCTATCGTTGAAATCTGTTCAAAGTGTAATAGAAGCACTGTATGAACAGCGATTAGTGGAAAGATTAGATCCTTCAAACAAGAATATTACGGATAGGGAAGAAGCAAAATTAAAGTTGCAGCGAATGATAGCAGAAAAAATGATCGAGGAAAACGAGCAAATTGGGCAACTTGTGCAGAAAGGAAAATTATTAAGACAAGAAAATAAGTCTTTAGACTCGGTTCTCTATAAGAAGCATGATGACATTAAAAAACTCGAAGATGAAGCTCTCCATAAAGAAATTGAGATTTCAAGAATTGAAGAACAGATTCTAAATAAGCGGAATATCGCTGATATTCAATCGTCTACCGAAGATTTAAGAAAACGACTTGAAAGCGATCAGCAAAGGCAAATTGACGAGATAACATCTTATTACAATAAGGAGCTTGAACGCAGTGAAGAGGAGAGCCAAAGACAAAGAGAGTTGAATGAAATAAATCAGCAGGAATTATATGAATTAAGAAGCAACGTTACTGGCATTAGGGCAATCTTAGAGAAAAGCCAAGAAGAAAAAGAAAAAGAAGAAGTAAGAAGAATCCGGTTAGCAGATCGACTCAAAAAGATAATAGTTACTGCTTTCATGTTATTTGGTATTTTATTAGCCATTATATTGCTTAACCAAATCAGCGCTAGTATAGGTGTAGTGATTATAAGCGTATTTTTTATGGTATTTGGAATTACCAGTTATCATGCAATTAAGAATCTGTGGTGGTCGTTTATTTCTTTTAGTTTCGGTATACTACTAACGAGTGGGGTATTGTTAAGTTTCTACAAGCTCGAAACCTTTCTCTGGATAATCCCAATGGCGTGGGAAGTTCTTTTGATCTTTGTTGAGCGAGTATTTAAGGGTCAAGATAATTCTTCTGCTACTGATTCTACTTAGGCCCATAGTCTATCCCAATCAATACGTGTTCCTACTCTGAAAATAGATCGTAAAAGTGATCGGCTGGCATGGATACCCAAGGAGTTAGATTCTACTCTACGTGCTTCCATAAAAATGGAGCGACAATTGGCGGTGCTTACAGGTATCCCAATCCGACTAACTTGCGAGCTCGGAGCACCATTGAGAGAACGATCTCTGTGCCAGCCGGTCATTGTGCGTTATACCTCATTTTCATGCTTGGTGGTATACCAAGGGACATGGCGACTAACTTCTTATATCTTCTATAAGAAATAATATAGGGCTATTACGGTAATCGAGCTTCTCTGCGCACTGTTAGCGTCAATCATGGATGAAAGAATCGACTATTTGAGTGGGTCGCAGTGCGCGAGGGTCGCAGATAGCGAGTGCTCTTCGCGGTGCAAAGCCACTCTGGCAGCAGGGAGAATTAGGAATTTAACCACAATTTGCCTGCGAATTTACGTCTCCAGCCACTATATGAAGGCTGGAGACGTTTCATTATTCGAGGATCCCAACAAAACGGGCGTGCCAGGCCATGTTGCCCTCTGTAAAGCCCTGAGAGCGGATCTTGACCTTGAGACGGCCTTGAGCATCTGTATGGGGCAGATGGAAACGAACAAGTAAAAGAACAATCGTCAAAAAAACACCTGAATTGCTTCAGGTGTTTTGTTATCGTACTTCTCATGGGTAAGGCTATAAAGGCATATCCACTTTAGATGCTTCGTCCACCGGACTTTCTTCCGACTTTGTCAAGCCAAGCGGACGCAAGCCGCGATAAATACGCGCTCCGCTCAAAGTTCTCAGGATGGTCAGAGCGGGACGCTTCAGTTTATTGGATAGATCTTCAGCGCTCATCGGCTGGTTGCCATTGGCCAAAAACAGGCGGAAGACCGCCTCGACCAGGGCCGTGTGCTCATCCACAAAATCGGGCTGAAGGGCACAATGGCTCATCAAGGCGTGCTGGATGCCGTCCACCGGCTTGACCTCGCCCGTATCCGGGTCTATCCAGTCTATCATCTCGCCCTCTTCCACGTCCGCCAGGGATTGCTGGTGCGCAGGACAGAGCAGGGAACGCAAAAATACATGCCAATCGCGCTCGCTTTGCTTCCACCAATCGAAGTCAATATGGAAAGGCGTCTGTAGGCCGGGTTTCAGCAAACTCATGCCTGCCCCTCCAGACGGAAGTGCAAGTCACCGACATGAATGAAACGCGGCTTGCTTGCCAGCAAAGCGAACAAAGGCGCGGGCGGGATGCGGCGGACCAGGTTCACGGCCGCGTACAACTCCTGGGCATGAACATGTCCCTGAGGGTTAAGTTTGGTCAACTCATGCATCACCATACCAACCAGATCCTCGAACGAACGCTTCTTCTCCCAAAGCGGGTCAAGCACCTTGAAATCGGAAACATAAATAGCCATGCGGTCGTTGAATTCAGCTGTGATCGGCTGTTTCAACATCGCAAATACCAGGCCGCCATCATTGCCGACGATCAGCGTGCGCACCCAATCCTTGGCGGCTCTCTGCGTTTTGGCCTCCACGATGACTTCCCCCGGTCTCTGACCGCGTTTTACGGCGACCAGGCTCCCGGGCATCAATTGATGAGATTTATACCATTCGCGCAGTCCGAAAACATAGCCATGCTCACGCACCACCCAGGCGGGCATCTTGATTCCGGAACGGGCATCCACCAGCGTAAAGCGCACGCGCGGAGATTCGTAGGCGGTTGGGAATAAGGAGCGAGTCCGCACGGAAAGCGGCAGAGTGCCGGCGCGCAGATGCGGATAGATCAAACTGATGGTGACTTCGCGCAAATCCTTATGCGGTGTCTGGCCCTCTTCGCTCAATTCATCATCCAACTGGGTTTCGAGCTTCAGCATGGCTTCATCCAGCACAGAGCGATCGTAGTTAATTCTTTCGTATTGCAAAAAGGAAGGCAGTTCGCGCACCCCATTCGGCTCCTGGCGGCGCAGGCACCATTGCACCTCGCCCGCCGGACCGACTTCATCGAAACGCTGATCCGACTGCAAGGCATAATTCAGTGCAAACTCGGCCAGCTTGGGATTCGCGCCCGCGGGCAATTCGATATCTTTTAACACAGCCGAGGTGGGCTGGGGTTCGCCCTGGGCCATATCGAGCACCGCTTCCGCCAAATTAAGATGGCCCTCGTTGATATCTATCAGCAACCCGCGCGGGAACCAGCGTCCCGCAATCATTACCAGTTCTTCATTATTGGAAAATGCGCTTTCGATCTTTTTCTCGATCTCCCCGCCATGTTCACGCAGGATGGCTTCCGCATTTAGATCCGCAGATTGCGAGGTCTCGACTGAAACGTTGTTCAGCAGGTGATCTGCCAGAGCGGAAGCGAAAAGCCGCTCAGGGCCGTTTTCCATTTCGACGGTGACCACTTCAAACTCACCCGCTTCGGGATTCCTTCCCGGCCGCGCCGTTTTCACTTTTCCCCTAACCCAATTCATGCCCGGAAAGACGATATTATCGCCGACTGCATAACGGGCATTCGGCACATAGATTTTCCCGCCGGATTCGCGCTTCCTGCGCTCCGCATCAATCTCCGTCTTGACGCGCGCCTCGACCAGTACGGTCGTCAAATCATGCGCGGTTAACGGCGTTTCGATCTCGAACAAATAGGTATGCAGGATTTCAACGTCTTGCCGGGTGATTTCGAGCGATTTCCAGTAATCTGCTGGTAATGAAAATGTGCTTGCCATAGAATCCTTGTTGCTTGGAATGCAGAACTTGCCTGCTAATTATACACTACCTTGAGAGTAGAGAGTAGAGAGTAGAGAATGGTGAATAGTGAATAGTGAATGGTGAATAGTGAATAGTGAATAGTGAATAGTGAATAGTGAATAGTGAATAGTGAATAGTGAATGGTGATTGGTGATTGGTGATTGGTGAATGGTGAATGGTGAATGGTGAATGGTGAATGGTGAATGGTAAATAGTGAATGGTAAATCGTTATTCGATTTTCGGGAATCGGGATTGGGTATTGGTTCAGATGGATCAAGGCTTACCGAAACCCGGCGTGTAAACGGAAAATTCCTTGACTTATTCCAATGGGCGGATTATACTCGATTTCTAGGAATTATCAGATTAATCTGATATTATGCTCAACAAACACCTTTCGATGGACATTTCGGAATTCCTGCGCTACCTGGCCTCCCATAATGAAGCCGAGGCGGGCCTGCCGGCGTTAAGCGAACTCAGCCGGGAGCTGGGGATCAGTGTGGCGACTTTGAGGGAACAGCTCGAGGTGGCGCGAGCGCTGGGTTTAGTGGAGGTCAAGCCTCGGACGGGAATGAGGCGCAGGCCATACGAGTTTGCATCCACCGTCCGGCATAGTCTCGGTTATGCGCTGATGCTTAACGAGAGCCATTTCCAGAAGTTTTCCGACTTACGCAACCATCTAGAATCCGTCTATTGGGATGAGGCGGTCAGGAAGTTAACCAGGGAGGACAAAAAGGAACTTAAGGCGCTCATCACACATGCGCGGGGAAAACTGATCGGCCCGCCCGTACAGGTTCCCCACGAAGAACACCGCGCCCTGCACTTGTTAATCTACAGCCGACTGGATAACCCGTTCGTCACCGGCATCCTGGAAGCCTATTGGGACGCCTACGAGTCAGTGGGACTGAACATGTATGCGGGGAGCATCAATTATCTTAATAAAGTATGGGATTATCATAACCAGATGGTCGAAAGTATTTGCAATGGAAACCACGCGGCCGGGCGTGAAGCGCTCATCGCACACATCGCCTTGCTGGCCCAACGCCCAGCAACCAAAGGAGACAAATGAACAAAGTAGTCAATGATTTCTCGATCACCGTCGGGACAGTGAACGGCTCAGGCAGTTCGACCGCCAACAACACGATCCTGCGGGCGCTGTTCAAGATGGGGATCCCGGTATCGGGCAAGAACCTGTTCCCTTCCAACATCCAGGGCCAGCCCACCTGGTATACCATCCGGGTGAACAAGGATGGGTTCGTGGCACGGCGCGACGAGACCGAAATCATGGTAGCCATCAACCCCAATTCGTTCGCGCGCGACCTGGCAACGGTTCTACCGGGCGGAGCCTTCTTCTACGCCGATGATATCAAACAGCCGGTCACGCGCAGCGACATCTTTGCATACCCGATGCCCGTTAAACAAATCGTACGCAGTGACCCAAATGTCCCTTCGGACTTTCGCGACCTGGTGGGCAACATGGTTTATGTGGGCGTGCTGGCGACCATGCTGGGCATTGACATGGACAAGATCTACGCGGCGCTGGAGTTCCATTTCAAGGGGAAGAAGAAACCCATTGACATGAACTTCACTACCGTAAAGGCTGGGGCGGAATGGGCAAAGACCAACCTCGAAAAGAAAGATCCCTATACCGTCGAGCCGATGAACAAAACCGATGGGATGATCATGGCGGACGGAAACACCGCGGCAGCCATCGGTTCCATCTTTGGAGGCTTGCAATTTGCGGCCTGGTATCCGATCACACCAGCCTCCTCGCTGGCCGAATCGCTCAATGAGTACCTGCCGCAACTCCGCAAGCGCGAAGACGGCAAGCATACCTATGCAGTCGTACAGGCGGAAGATGAACTGGCGGCCATCGGCATGACGATCGGCGCAGGTTGGAGCGGCCTGCGTTCCATGACATCCACATCGGGACCCGGGCTAAGTCTGATGACCGAGTTCGCAGGCCTGGCGTATTACACGGAAGTTCCGATCGTAGTGTGGGATGTGCAACGCATCGGCCCATCCACCGGCCTCCCCACCCGCACCTCGCAGGGTGACCTGGCCTTTGTAAACTTCATGGGACACGGCGACACACAGCAGGTCATCCTTTTGCCGGGCGGCGTGGCTGAATGTTTTGAATTCGGCTGGCGCGCCTTCGATATTGCCGAACGCATGCAAACGCCGGTATTCGTGCTGAGCGATCTGGACATGGGCATGAACCAGTGGATGAGCCAGCCGTTCAAATATCCCGACACACCGATGGACCGCGGCAAAGTCCTGTGGGAAAAAGATCTGGAAGAACTTAAAGGAAATTGGGGACGCTATCTCGATAAAGACGGGGACGGCATCCCTTATCGCACCTTCCCCGGAAACAAACATCCGATGGGCTCGTACTTCCTGCGCGGCACCGGTCACGATGAAAACGCCAAATACACGGAAGAAGCGCCGGTTTGGTACCGCAACATGGAGCGCTTGAAGAAGAAATACGAGACCGCCCGAAAATATGTGCCTGCGCCGATCATCCATAAAGTGAAAGGCGGGACAGTGGGCATCATTGGCTTTGGATCCACCGAAGCGGCGATCCTTGAAGCGCAGTACCAGCTCAGTACCCAGCACGGCATCCAAGCCGATTTCATGCGGGTGCGCGCCATTCCGTTTACCAATGAGGTTGCTTCATTTATTAAGAAATACGACCAGGTCTTTGTAGTCGAAATGAACCGCGACGGTCAAATGTGCGAATTGCTAAAAGTCGAGTATCCAGAATTCGGCCTGAAGTTCAAATCGGTGGCGTTTGGCGATGGCCTGCCCGCCTCCGCAAAGTGGGTACGAGAAGGAATCCTCTCAAAGTATGAAGGCAGAAGGATGAAGGATGAAGGCGGGAAGGGAAAGGCTGAAGGCAGAAGGATGAAGGATGAAGGCAGGAAAGTGAAGCGCCCAAGCACAAAGACCGCCAAGGCAAAGACCATCAGGGCCAAGACCACGAAGACTGCGAAGAAAAAGACATCCGCCAAAAGGAGATAAGAAATGACTCAACCACTTCCAATGGCCGGCGCAAGCGCACAAGTGAACCAGGCCGGCCTTTCCAAGAACGACTACCGCGGCAGTCCCAGCACATTGTGCCAGGGCTGTGGACACAACTCCATCGCCAACCAACTCATCACGGCGTTGTATGAAATGAACATCCGGCCGGAAAACGTTGCCAAGTTCAGCGGCATCGGCTGTTCCAGCAAATCGCCCACCTACTTCCTGAACCGTTCGTTCGGTTTCAACGGCCTGCATGGACGCATGCCATCCGTGGCGACCGGGGCTTTGTTCGGCGATACTCATATCAAAGGCCTCGGCGTTTCCGGCGACGGCGATACGGCCAGCATTGGCATGGGACAATTCAAGCATATCATGCGCCGCAACGTGAACATGGTTTACATTATAGAAAACAACGGTGTATATGGATTGACCAAGGGGCAATTCTCCGCCACTGCTGAGAAAGGCCTCGAATTAAAGAAGCAGGGCTTTAATCAATATATGCCGGTGGATATCTGCATGGAGGCTTTAGCATCGAATGCCACCTTCGTGGCGCGCTCCTTCGCCGGAAATGCGAAACAGGTCAAGGAATTGCTCAAAGCCGCCTTATCGCACGATGGCATTGCAGTGCTCGATATCATCAGCCCCTGCGTGACGTTCAACAACCAGGATAACGCCTATCACTCGTATGCGTGGGGCAAGGATCACGAAGAACCCCTGCACGACATTACCTACGTCGCGCCGCGCAATGAAATCGTGCTGGAACGCGAGATGGAAGAAGGTGAAATCCGTGAAGTAAACATGCACGACGGCTCGGTTGTGATCTTGAAAAATCTCGAGAAGGGCTACGATCCCACCAGCCGCATGGAGGCCTTACGCGTGATGGAGGAAGCCCAGCGCAACAGCTGGCTCATCACGGGATTGTTATATATTGATACGAGCAAGCCTTCATTAACAGAAACATACAACCTGACGGATACCCCGCTCAACCGTCTCAACGATGCCGACCTGCGACCGGCTCCCGAAATGATAGACACGGTCAACGCCTTGATGTTCTAGCCTCACCTTGCCCCTCTCCATTTTTGGAGAGGGGTTTTTCATAAATAAAGCACATTCCTTCGCCATGAATAATAGTGAGTTTACTTGCGCGCCATTAGATGTTAGAATGTTTTCATCGTACCCGTGGGGAGATCATAGACTTTAAGATTTTAGCGATTCAGTTCTTCCAACTTTACAGGTAGATGCGCTTAAGATCTCTCGTGAAAATTCAAAAAGGAGAATAAAATATGAAACGCATCTCCAAGTTCTTTTCTCTGACAATAATGTTTGCCTTACTGGTCACCCAAATGGGATTGTCCTCCACACCAGTACATGCAACATCATCGGGTCTGACCTTCACGGCGTTCGCTCCCTCCCTGCCCAGCGGATGGGGTGAAGAAGGCAGGCTATACAGCGTGTGGGGTTCTAGTGCCAACGATGTTTACGCGGCCGGGTATGGCGCAAACGGCAATTATATGCCCCTCCTCTACCACTATGACGAAAGCGGATGGTCGAATGCCAGCCCAAGCCTGCCCAATGGATGGACTGCTGGCTTTTTGTATAGTGTGTGGGGTTCCAGTGCCAACGATGTTTACGCGGTCGGGTATGGCAGTCATCCCGGAAGTGCAAGTTCGCCTTTGATCTATCACAATGGTGGGAGTGGATGGACAGCCTCCAGCCCAAGCCTGCCCATTGGATGGAATGATGGTTTATTGTTCGGTGTGTGGGGTTCCAGCACGAGCAACATTTACGCGGTTGGTTGCGGCTTTAGTCCCAGCAGCACAACACCGCTGCCCCTGATCTATTATTATGGCGGGAGCGGATGGTCGAATATCACCCCAAGCCTGCCCAGCGGATGGACTTCCGGCCAGTTGGAAGGCGTGTGGGCCTCCAGTACCACCAGCGATGTTTACGCCGTTGGGTTTGGCAACAATGGGACAACAACTTTGCCTTTACTTTATCACTATGACGGAAGCGGTTGGACAGGCTCCAGCCCAAGCATGCTTAGCGGATGGACTTTAGGCCAGTTGTTCGGTGTGTGGGGTTCCAGTGCCAGCGATGTTTACACGGTCGGGTATGGCGTCCACAACGCGGATGTGCCTTTAATGTATCACAATGACGGGAGCGGATGGACGAATGACAACCCAAGCCTGCCCAGCGGATGGTCTAACGGCTCTTTGAACGGCATGTGGGGTTCCAGTGGCAGTGATATTTACGCGGTCGGGGATGGCGATAGCGACCTGGTCTATCACTATGACGGGAACGGTTGGACATCGTCCAGCCCAAGCCTGCCCAGCGGTTGGACTTACGACTATTGGAACAGCGTGTGGGGTTCTAGTGCCAGCGATGTTTACGCGGTCGGGAGCGGATGGAATAGCACAGACCATGAGGTGCCTCTTATCTATCACGGCACGCCGGGCACGCAGTCACCGCCCATAGTGATTGCCTTCACCGCCACTTCACCCACAAACAATCTCAATATTCCCATCACCAGTTTCACGGCCAGCGATGACGTGGGTGTGACCGGTTACATGATCACGGCTTCCAGCACCGCGCCGCTAGCGACAGATCCTAATTGGTTGGGGAGTGCACCCACCACATATCATGTGGCTTCGAATGGACACTACACCCTCTATCCATGGGCCAAAGACGCGGCGGGGAATGTCTCAGCGGTCTACGCATCGCCTGTTTCAGTCACGGTCAATACAACCACACCCATCCTGGTATCGCCCGCCAACACGGCAAAGGTTCCAACCTTCCGCCCCACTTTCAGATGGCTGGCGGTTACGGGCGTAACGAAATACCAGATCGAAGTTTCAAGATCCGCCAGCCTTGCCAGCCCGCTCGTCAATGCCACGGTCACAACACTCTCTTATATATCCACCGTGAACCTGCCCGCCAATGTCAAATTGTATTGGAGCGTGAGAACTGTTAAGTCAAACGGCACGACCGGTGCATGGACTACGCCCTACTATACTTTCACCATTGGCTTGAACGCGCCCACACTGACCACACCTGCCAATAAGCTGACCGGTGTCGCACATAAACCAACCTTCAAGTGGAACGCGGTCAGCGGTGCGACGAGCTATACCATTGAGGTGTCCACCAGTTCATCCTTCAGTACATTGCTGATCAATGTCAAGGTTGGTTCGACGACTTACATTCCGACCATCACCCTGCCCGGCAACAAAGTACTGTACTGGCGCGTGATGGCGACAGGCGCGGTCGGTTCCAGCGCATGGTCGAGCGTTTTCAACTTTACAACCACGCCATAAACATTAAAGGTTCTGATGAATAAAAACGGAGGCCTCCAGATACTGTGAGAGGCCTCCGTTTTTTACATGGTGGGTTAATGATTTATACTTGTACCGTGATTCAGATAACGCCATTCCTGCGCATTGATCCAGGCGAATTAACCTTCGAGTTCATCCGGGCTTCCGGCCCCGGGGGACAGAACGTCAACAAGGTCGCGACGGCGGTCCAATTACGGTTTGATATTCTGCATTCAAGTTCCCTGCCGGAAGAACTCAAGGCGCGCCTATTGAAGGCCGCGGCTAGACGAATATCGAAGGACGGCGTCCTGATAATTGAAGCCAAAAGATTCCGTACCCAGGAGCAAAACCGGCAGGATGCTGTTCAACGATTTTTTGAAATACTTAGAAAGGCATCCGCAAAACCGAAGACGCGCAAGAAGACCAGGCCGAGCAAGGCTTCAAAAGAGAAAAGATTGCAATCCAAAAGACTCAGGGGGAAAACCAAGATGGGGCGTTCCAGGGTACGCGATGAAGTTTAATAACTCACCTTACGCAGTGCGTCGCACCAGACGGGTGGATTGATCTGCGAAAGCAGGCAAATCTACTCGTTGGATTAGTCGCGTTCTCGTAGGTGCGACGCACCCACTGACGATAAAAACATAAAGGACACGACTCATTTAGTGGTAAACCATGCAAAAACATTCCAACACATTTCAAACCAAATCTTTAACGGCGATCCCTTTTCTGGTTGACCTCGGTTTATTTGCAATCCTATTTGCCGGGTTTTATTTCCTGCCCCTCCCCCCACTTTTGCCATGCGCATATCCCCTGGCAGAAAAGTCGGCGCTGGCTCTTTGCGGCACATTGCTGATCCTATTTTTTGTGTTTGAAAGATACAGTCTCCCTATGCGCGGCTTAATCGCAGGCACAAACATTGGATTAAGCCTGTTGGTACTATGGCTGGGAATCTATCCAATATCGCCGTTGGGTTTTTCAAGCGGGCGTATCCCCATCGCTCAAGGCTTCATCTTAACTCAGTCCTTGAGACCCGATGCACATATCGCATCGGGTGAAACGATTACTGTGGTTGGCGGGGCCGCCATAGCACTCCAGGCAATTACAATACCGGTCGTTAAGAATTGCTCCTGGATCTCAGCTAAAGGCGGAAAATTGGACGACCCTGGGAGCTGTGACATCGCCTACATGCCTCCTGCAAATTCCGATTTCGACTTACTAAGAGTGTTAGTTCAACCCGCCTGCCAATTGCCGGAAGTTCAGGAAAACATCAAGATCGTGGTATTGCCATAATCCAACAGGGGCATGGGTATAATGGGGCAATGACACACAAACAAATTCTTCCGGGCTTGTTATCCGGGTTGGCGGCAGCCTCCATTTGGGGTGGAATGTATGTGGTCAGCAAAGTAGTGCTCAATGTTGTTCCTCCATTTACGCTGCTGGTTATGCGACTCATGCTCGGAATCCTTTCATTGGGAATCGTGATCGCATTAAGGCCGAAGGCAAACATTACCTCCCGGCAGGCCCGGCAAATATTCCTGGTGGGCTTTGTAGGCTATGGTGTATCGTTGGGATTCCAATTTGTGGGAACGAAGCTTTCCACCGCTTCCAATGGCTCACTGGTCACCTCGGCCACCCCGGCCTTCATCCTGATCTTCGCACCCTTTCTGCTCTCGGAAAAAACCACTACGCGCCGGATCATCGCGCTGATCATTTCCACTTTGGGAGTGGTGGCAGTCATTGATCCGCGCAACGCCGAGCTTTCACCGGCTTTATTTTGGGGCAACATGAGCCTGCTGGCCGCGGCACTGACCTGGGCGCTTTATTCCGTGCTGGTGCGGAAAGTGACTCAAACTGCCGATGTGGTCACCTCCACGACCATCATGCTGGCTGGAGGACTCCCCAGCGGCTTGTTATTAAGTACATGGGAAATAAAAACCCAGGGCATCGGCACCATCACTTGGGGCATCATAGGGGGGATACTCTTTCTCGGGATCATCTCCACCGCCATCGCCATGTTCCTGTGGAATTACGCATTCGCCGAACTGCCCGCGGCTCTCGCCTCCCTAACCTTTTTTGCTCAGCCAGTGGTTGGCAGTTTATTGGGATGGATGTTCCTAAAAGAAACCATTACGCCGCTTTTTCTGATCGGCGGCGTATTGATCGCAATTGGACTGGTGGTTTCTTCCACAGGGTAAAGGGTTTCATTCCCCTACCGTGTGCAATAGGGCCATGTTCGGCGGGCGAACCGCGCCGACCGGGAATCCACAGACCAGCACGACCTGCTCGCCGGATTTAACCACTTCCGAATGCATCAAGGCTGAATCGACAAAGCCGAGCATTTCCTCGAGGGAATTTGCGAACGGCACCTGCTGGGGATTCACGCCCCACAAGAAAGCCAGCCGCCGCCAGGTTTCAAGAGCAGGTGTAAAGGCAATGATCGGAACGCGGGGATGGATCTTCGAGATGAGCCAGGCGGTTTGTCCCTGCATCGTGAAGCAGGCAATCGCCGTCACATTCTTATCGTTGGCCAGCGCCTGCGCGGCACGCGCCATCGAATCGGCATCGTTGGCCGTAAAGTCAGCGGATACGGCGGCTTGCTGACCCCATTCAAGAAAATGAATCTCCGCTTCGCGCACGATGCGATCCATCATCTGAACCGCTTCAAGCGGATATTTACCCGAAGCGGTCTCCGCAGACAGCATGACCGCATCGGTGCCGTCGAAGACAGCATTGGCGACATCGGAGGCTTCGGCGCGCGTTGGAAGCGGGTTGTAGATCATCGACTCCAGCATTTGAGTCGCGGTGATCACCAGCTTGCCGCGGGCGTTGGCCGTGCGGATAATGCGCTTCTGCAAGGCCGGGACGCGTTCCGGAGGCAGTTCCACACCCAAATCGCCGCGGGCAACCATGACGCCATCCACCAGATCCAGAATGGAGTCGAGATTGTCCATCGCTTCGGGTTTTTCAAGCTTGGCGATCAACAAAGGCTGAGGCTTGCCCTTCGAAAACCGCTGCATGGCATAACGGACTTTTCGGACATCCTCCGCCGATTGGACGAACGAAATGGCAACCGCATCCACATTCTGTGAGATGCCAAACGCCAGGTCGTCTTGATCCTTTTCCGTGAAGCCGGGGATGCGCAGACGAACACCCGGCAGGTTGATGCCCTTATGCGATGAAAGCGGCCCGCCGACGACCACACGCGCCGATAGGGTGTGTTCCTTTACGGAAACCACTTCCAGAGTCAGACGACCATCATCCAGCAGAAGCCGGTCCGAGGTGCGCACCGAATCAAAGAGCTGGCGAAAATCAACCGGGATTTTTTGACCGTCCTCCGAGGGCAGGCTTGTGCCGGTGGCATAAAGATGCACAATCTCGCCTTCGGAAAGTCGAAGAGGCGCCGGCAGTTCACCCACGCGGATCTTCGGGCCTTGCAAATCCTGTAGAATGCCGACCGATATATTCAACTTCCCGGAAACGCGGCGGATGATCTCGATGCCTTCTGCATGTTCCTCGTGCGTACCATGCGAAAAATTCATGCGGGCAACATTGACTCCCGCCAGAATGAGGCTTTCCAAAATGGCTTCATCCTGGCTGGCCGGCCCGATGGTTGCAACAATTTTAACTCTCCGATTCATGCGCTTCCTTTCCAATCATGCAAGGCCTTCTCAAAGTCAAAACTCATCCGCGAATTTACGCTAATCTTCACGAATGTAAAAGAAATTCGCGGAGGATTAGCGGACAAAAATAGACTTTGAGAAAACCATGTCCAATCATGCCTTTACGGTTACCCTGTTTGGCAATCCGCTATACCATATTACCTCAAATTAATGAAAGAGACACAGGGAAGGTTCTATTTGCATCCCTGTGTCTCAACGTCTCAGTGACAAAATATTAAATCACTGGTATTACAGCGCAAGGTTGTTGTCTTCGTTCGGGCGAGGAATGATCCCCCACCCCCGTCGCCTTCGGCGTGCTTCGCGACCCTCCCCAACAAGCGGGGAGGGGAGAAGAAGAAGAAAGTTGTCTGACATTGCGCTGTAATGCTAGAGATAACACAACTCTCTAGCTTGTTTCTCCAAATCCTTGCGGAAGTTGGGATGGGCAATTTTGATGAGCCGCTGCGCGCGCTGGCGGATGGTCTTACCGTACAAATCCGCAACGCCATATTCGGTCACTATATAATGGACATGGTTGCGTCCCGTGACCACGCCCGCGCCCTGTTTCAACAGGCTTACTATCCGGCTGACCACTGTACCATCTTTCAAGACCGTGGTGCTGGGCAAGGCAATGATGGGAACTCCGCCTTTGGAACGCGAAGCGCCATAGATGAAATCAAGCTGGCCGCCGATGCCGCTAAACAATTTGGGGCCGATACTATCCGCGCACACCTGGCCGGTCAAGTCCACCTCGATGGCAGAGTTGATCGCAACCATGCGGTCATTTTGGGCAATGACGAACGGGTCGTTGACGTATTCCTGGCGGTGAAACTCGCAGAGAGGATTATCATCTGCCCATTCATACAGAGCATGGGTACCCAGGATAAAACCGACCACGATCTTTCCGGGGTGTAAAGACTTGCGGGCATTGGTGATGACGCCCTTCTCCACCAGGCGAACGACCCCATCCGAAAACATTTCGCTGTGAATGCCGAGGTCCTTTTTATCGCCCAGGAAATTCAGCACAGCATCCGGAATGGCGCCAATACCCATCTGCAAGGTGGCATAGTCAGGAATTAAATCTGCAATGTAACCGGCAATATTCCGGCTGATCTCATCGTCGCCGCCGCCGCCCATCGGTTGTTCGGCCACCGGATAATTGACCGGTACCATGTAATTCAGGCGACTGCAATGAATGAACGAGTCACCGAGGGTGCGCGGCATTTGTTCGTTCACCTCGGCAATGATGATCTTGGAAGATTCAGCCGGAGAC
>Ga0182027_10006946_pt1 | contig 16810 bp, 20 predicted proteins | sample 712E1DmetaG_FD_121300 | JGI IMG/M metagenome (GOLD analysis project Ga0182027, IMG submission 121300) | Permafrost microbial communities from Stordalen Mire, Sweden - 712E1D metaG (Illumina Assembly) | ecosystem: Environmental > Terrestrial > Soil > Wetlands > Permafrost | place: Sweden... | reverse complement strand
GTAGTCTCGTCGTCTGTGGTCTGTGGTCTGTGGTCCCGTGATCTTGTAGTCCCGCGGTCTATTGGATGTTGGTTGTTCGATGTTGAATGTTCGATGTTTTCCTGTGCCATCGTCCTATGGTCCTTCGCCCCATAATCCGTCGCCTCGCCTGGACCTTCGGCATCGGCTGTGCGCTGCTCCTGGCCGGCTATGTCTTTCGCGCGCCGCTGCTCACGGGTCTGGCCGGGGCTTGGGTGGTCAACGACCCTGTGGCCAAAGCCGATGCCATTGTCATTCTCGGTGGCGGCCTCGAAAACCGCCCGTTTGCCGCAGCCAAACTGTTCCACGACGGAGTGGCGCCGCAAATTCTCTACATGGACGTAAGGCTCAGTCCGGCCGAGGAAATGGGCGTAACTCTGCCGGAGAAGGAACAGACACACAGAATCCTGTTGAGCAATAACGTCCCGGAGTCGGCCATGACTGTGATTGGCAGCAATGTGGCCAACACCTATGACGAATCCAGGGCCGTGCGGGCTTGGATTGAAAAGTCCGGCGCGAAATCCATCGTCATCCCCACCGACCCGTTTCACACCCGGCGCGTCCGTTGGATTTTCAGCAAGGAACTTCGCGGCACGAAAACGGAAATCCACGTGGTGGCGATTGATCCGCTGCGATATCGGATCAACGATTGGTGGCGGCATGAGGAAGGTCTCATCGCCTTTCAAAACGAAGTCATCAAATACCTTTATTACCGCTGGGAATACTGACGGAGGTAGAGACCAAGGGACCAAAAGACCAATGGACAAAAAGACTACGAAAGATGAGAGACTACACGAAAATAGAAGCGTGGAAACTGGCGGATGATTTGACCGTTGCTATTTACGGGCAGACCAGGACATTTCCAAAAGAGGAACTTTACGGTTTGACCAGCCAGGTTCGCCGCGCCGCGTACTCCGTGGCGGCGAACATCGTGGAAGGTTCATCGCGTGAAAGCAAACGCGACTATTTGCATTTCTTGTACATCGCCCGCGGCTCTCTCTCCGAAGCCCAATACTTTGTGCATCTCGCTCAAAGGCTCGGTTACATACAAGCCGCCGAGGCGGACTGCTTGACCAACCAATCGAGGCAAACTTTCGGCTGCCTTCATGGACTAATAAAGGCGGTTGAAAAGGAAGCCGGAACATTCCGCAAAGTGAGTGCGGTCCTCACGAGTCTCCTCGTGCTCGGGTTGAGTTCCTTCTTGCGCGGTCCTCAGTCCCTTGGTCCCTTGGTCCCTTAGTCCTATGGTCACTGAATTAATTATCGAACCCGGACGCGCCGGGAAGAACTACTGGCGCGACTTGTGGCGCTACCGCGAATTGTTTTACTTTCTCGCCTGGCGCGACATCCTGGTTCGCTACAAACAGACGGTCATCGGCATCGCCTGGGCGGTCATCCGGCCCTTTCTGACCATGTTGGTTTTCACGGTTATCTTCGGTCGCATCGCCAAACTCCCGGTGCCAGCCGCAGTGCCGTACGCGTTGCTGGTGATGGCCGCGATGCTCCCCTGGCAATTCTTCGCCACCAGCCTCAGCGAATCCAGCAACAGCCTCGTCGGCAACTCCAACCTGATCTCCAAAATCTATTTCCCGCGCCTCATAATCCCCGCCGGCTCGGTCATCACCAGCTTCGTTGATTTCCTCATCACGCTCGGGCTGATGGCGGTGATGATGGTCTGGTACCAGTTCCTGCCCGACTGGAGAATTTTAGCCTGTCCGCTTTTTGTGATTTTAGCCTTTGGCGCCTCCTTCGGCGCCGGCCTCTGGCTCTGCGCCCTGACCGTCAAGTACCGCGATTTTCGTTACATCGTCCCCTTTATTGTCCAATTCGGCATGTATGTTTCTCCAGTCGGATTCAGCAGCAGCATTGTGCCGGGGAAATGGCGTCTGCTTTATTCCCTCAACCCGATGGTCGGCGTCATTGACGGCTTCCGCTGGTGCCTCCTCCGCGGCGAAACCCCTCTGGATTGGTCCGCGGTCCTGTTATCTGTGGTCACCGTGATCTTCCTCTTGGCCTCGGGCATCTGGTATTTCCGGAAAATGGAACGCACTTTCGCCGATGTGATTTGAAAGCAAAAAAAGAAAGTAGAAAACCGAAAGCAGAAAATAGAAATGGACAACTTCTCTTCCGGCTCGGTCTGCCTTGCTCTGGCCTCCACGCCCTGCGATGCTGCCGACTATTACCGTGAATACGCCGATTTCAAGAAAGCATTGCCCACAATTTAATTTCAGTTTCCGACTTTCCAAATTTCAGCTTTTAAAGAGATTTCCGCACTCCAAACCTCATGAGCAAGCCCAAGAAATCCACCATCGAAGTCCAAGGCACGGCCATAGCCATCCTGACTACCAAAGACGAGGACTTCATTTCGCTGACCGACATGCTCAAGGCCAAGGACGGCGACTTCTTCATCTCCGACTGGCTGCGCAACCGGAACACCGTCGAATTCCTTGGTATCTGGGAAACCGTCCACAACCCCGGTTTTAATTATGGCGAATTCGCCATAATTAAAAGTCAGGCGGGACTGAACAGCTACAAGATCAGCGTCAAGGATTGGGTGGAAAAGACCAACGCCATCGGCCTGAAAGCCAGCGCCGGGCGTTACGGCGGCACGTTCGCCCACAAGGACATCGCCTTTGAATTCGGCATGTGGATCAGCCCCGAATTCAAAATCTACCTCATCAAGGAATTCCAGCGGCTCAAGGACGACGAAAACCACCGCCTCTCCCTGGCGTGGAATCTCAACCGCACCCTGTCCAAGCTCAATTATCGCATCCACACCGACGCGGTGAAAGCCCGCCTCATCCCGCCCGAGGTGACGCCCGCGCAAGCGAGTCCCCGGCCCGTGAAGTCGGCCTTTACTTCACCGGGCTGGGCCTTTGCCCATGTCTGTCGTCCGTCATCCGGCCCGCCGCGCTCGTGCTTTACCAGCAGTTCCCGGTTGCATATTCCCGCTTCATCGGGCAGAGTTGAAATATGAGCCAGATCGTATTGGAAGTTTCCAGTGAAAGCCTCATGGCGCTTCGCAGCCGGCCGGAAGCCGCCGGTTCCCGCCTGCTGCTGGCGGCGGCAGTCAAACTCTACGAATTGGGGGAACTTTCATCGGGTGCGGCGGCGGGGCTCGCTGGTTTGCCGCGCGTGGTCTTCCTGGCCAGACTGGCCGACTTTGGTGTGGATACTTTCCGTTTAACCGAAACCGATTTGCTCCGGGAGACGCGTCTTGCCCCGTGAAATAGAAAACCTGTTGCCGCCATTCTCCAGTGCCAAATCCTCCCGTCTCCCCACGCAAAGAGATGGGGCCATCGTTTATTTCACAGAGCTTGCTTGAGTTTATTTGCAACACCTCCCCGCTCCAATATTTGCACCAGCTTGGGCGGATTGAAATTCTGCCCGCCTTGGCGGGGCGGGTGATTGTCCCGGTCCCGGTGATGGCCGAACTTGCGGCCGGGCGGGCTTTGGGTTGGGATGTGCCTGACGTGGGTGGCTTCCCCTGGGTTTCCACTCGCCAACCAGTCAGCGCTCCCGCGCTCCCCCTCGCCGCCGATCTGGGCCGGGGCGAAGCCGCCGTTCTGGCTCTCGCACTCGAATCCCAGGATGCGATTGTGATTCTGGATGACGGTGTTGGTCGCCGGGCGGCGGAATTGCTTGGCATTCGGATGACGGGCACCTTGGGATTATTGCTGGACGCCCGAAAGAAAGGATTGATTCCGAAGATTTCTCCGGTGCTCGATGAGTTGGACCGGCTCCGTTTCCGTGTTTCGCCCACAACGCGCGCCGCCGTGTTGAAATTGGCCGGTGAATCGCGTTAATTAACGCCGCATTTCGCATCCCGCGTTCCGCATGCCGTTGTCCGTAGTCTATTTAAATTTGTGATTTCCTTGGCCCGTGAAGTGGGCCGCCTACTTCACCGGGCTACTTCACCGGGCTACTTCACCGGGCTGTTTTCGCAATTTCTAATTTGTTTTGCGATTTCTACTTTCTATTTTCTACTCTTTGCTTTTGATTTTTGCGCTTGTCGCCGTGTTCCCGGCTGGATCCAGACGCAATTAAGAAGTGGTTAAGTCGGATGTGAGTTTGACGACCAGCGCGAATTGCGTCATGTTGCAGGTATGAGCACACCGTCCTTGGTGGAAATCGGCAGCCTGATTACTCGGACACCCGGTGTCTGCGGGGGCCGCCCCCGTATCACCGGCACTGGCGTGTCCGTGCGGCGCGTCGTGGTCTGGTACAAGCTCGGTTTTGCCCCCGAGGAGATCGCCGACCGAATCGGACATCTCTCGCTGGCTCAGGCCCATGCTGCCCTGGCCTATTACCACGCCAATCGAGAAACGATCGAAGCCGACCTGGCGGCGGAAGCAGCTGAGGCTGACCGGCTCGAACATGAATATACCGCTGCCCACAAACCCGCGTGACAATCCGCCTCTACCTCGACGAGGACACCATGGACAAGGCCTTGGTTTCGGCGTTGCGGGCGCGAGGGTTGGACATGCTTACCGCGCACGAAGCGGACATGATCGAGCGGCAGGATGAGGACCACCTCGCCTTTGCGGCGAGGGAAGGACGGGTCCTCTATAGTTTCAATGTCGCCGACTATTGCCGTCTTCAGGCGCAGGGTCGATCCCATGCCGGGCTGATCTTGGCGCAGCAGCAACGCTACCCGGTCGGCGACCAAATGCGTCGTCTTCTCCGGCTCGTGGCGGCCAAGTCTGCCGAGGAAATGCGAAACCATATCGAGTTCCTGAGTGCCTGGAATTGACCTCAGACCTGGAGGAAAAAGCTGAAAAGCTGAAAATGGAAAATAAAACCAGAAAACAGAAAGTAGAAAGCTGAAATCCAATTTCCCAATTTCCAATTTCCCAATTTCTAATTTTGATTTGGCTGCTTTCAAAATTTCTGCTTTTGATTTGGTTGCTTTTCCAATTTGAAAGGAGCACCATGAACAACATACATCGCCTGACTTTGATGGCCGTTAGCCTCTTCACTCTGACGCTATTGACTTCGCGCTCGGCGCAGGCCCAAACTCAAACAATGGGAAATCCTCCCGCTGGCAGCGGCAGCGGCGGGGTCTTGATCGCTACCGAAGATTTCAACACTGAAGGATACGCTGTGGGGTTCACGCCTCTACAAAATGTTGGCTTTGACAGTGTGACAGTTTGGCTAAACGGCTATACTGGGCAAAGTCTTTTCCCCAATTGGGGTGTTGGAGGTGTGACCTTAAGTGTAAATTTGATGACAGATGCTTCATCTTATTCTCCTCCTCTTTGGTTCAGCGGCCCCGCAGCAATTATTGCTACTGCTTACGCAGCGCCCAATAATGGCTCCGATGCTGCTTTTACCGTTGACTTGTCAGGATCGCTTCAGGCAAACACACCGTATTGGTTATTTCTTTATCTTGAGGCTGGTTTGCCCGATGGTTATGATTGTTATTGGGACCTGGGTGGAACCCCGGTTGGAGATGTTGTTATTAATGGCTCTGAACACTTTGAGGATGGCAGTTTCTCTTCACTTGGATCTGTCGCACCCGCATTTGCCTTAAACTCGCCATCCCCCGCGGTTCCTGAACCATCAACAGGCATAGTTGGTGCCCTGCTGCTGATTCCACTGGGTGTGAGCGTCCTTCGCAAGTTGCGCAAGGCATAGCGGTCTAAACCACCTTCACTGCTCAAAAGCACTGCGGTGCATCCACCGTCAAGACGGTTGTTATGATATAAACCGGAATCATCTCAGATGAAAAATGGATTGCCTTTTATTCTTTGCATCGGTGGTGGTTTGGGAATAAACCTTTCGTTGTGGTTGCTTTGTTTAACAGTTTAGCGGACGCTTGGAGGATACGAATTAACACTGCGCTGTTACTGACTACGGACAAGTTTCAGATGAAAGAACTGATATGGGTTTAGACAAGACTCAGCCGCGCGCGACCAAGCTTCGATTGGCCGTTGTTGGCTGCGGCGCTATTGCCGAACAGGGACACCTGCCGGCGGCCCTGCAGGTGCAAGAGGTCCAGGTTACCGCGCTGGTGGACAAAAACACAACGAGGGCGAACGATTGGTGGCGGCATGAGGAAGGTCTCATCGCCTTCCAGAATGAGTGGGTTAAACTGCCGTACTACTGGCTAAAATACTGACCACTGACCTGCCATTGAGCTGATTTCTGTTTTCAAGATTTCTGCTTTCTGCTTTCACAATTTCTGCTTTTGCTTTTATGACCCTTCATCCGCAAGCCCTGGTTGATCCGGGCGCAGTCGTGGGCGCGCGCACGCGGGTCTGGGCGTTTGCCCATGTCTGCGACGGTGCGGTCATCGGCGAAGATTGCAACCTTTGCGACCACACGTTTTTTGAGAAGGGCGTGCGGGTGGGCAATCGCGTCACCATCAAATGCGGCGTTTATCTGTGGGCGGGCGCCGTGCTGGAGGACGACGTGTTTGTGGGACCGTGCGTGGCTTTCACCAACGACCTGCGTCCGCGCAGCCGAAAATATCCGGACCAATTTCTTGCAACGCACTTGCAGCAGGGCTGCAGCGTGGGCGCTAACGCCACCATTTTGCCCGTTACCATCGGATGCTGGGCGATGGTGGCGGCGGGCGCGGTGGTCACGCGGGATGTGCCCGCGCACGCGCTCGTCCGGGGCAACCCGGCGCGGCTGGCGGGCTGGGTCTGCCGTTGCGGCGAGAAATTGGTCTTCAATCATCCGACTGCGACCTGCACCTGTGGTCGGCGTTTTGAAAAAATCAATAAAACCTCCATTAACGAAATCCTATGAGCATCGAAAAATGCAAACTCATTGACCTGCCCAAGATTGCCGATGCGCGCGGCAACCTGACCTTTGTTGAAGGTGGACGCCATGTGCCATTTGACATCAAGCGCGTCTATTATCTTTACGATGTGCCGGGCGGCGCGGAACGCGGCGGACACGCGCACAAGGATTTGCACCAGCTCATTGTCGCCATGTCCGGCAGTTTTGACATCGTGCTGGACGATGGCCGGCAGAAAAAGCGGATTCACCTCAACCGCTCTTACTATGGCTTGTATATCTGCCCGATGATCTGGCGGGAGATGGACAATTTTTCCTCCGGCGCGGTGTGTCTCGTGCTGGCCTCAAACCTTTACGATCAGTCGGATTATTACCGCGACTATGGCGATTTCAAGAAAGCGCTCGGTGGTTCCTAAGAACCTTTCCGATTTCCTCGGCCCGTGAAATGGCCCTGCCTATTTCACCGGGCAGATTTCCAAATTTCTGCTTTCTACTTTAGCCTTGTGAAAGTTCCCTTCCTCGAACTCAAACCAACCTACCTCGAACTCAAAGACGAGTTTGATGCGGCCTATCACCGCGTCATGGATTCCGGCTGGTATCTGCTCGGCCGCGAACTGGAGGCGTTTGAATCCGAGTTTGCCCAATATTGCGGAGTCAAACACTGCCTCGGCGTCGGCAACGGGCTGGATGCCATCCACCTGATTTTGCGCGGATACGGCATCGGGCCGGGCGACGAGGTCATTGTTCCCTCGCACACGTTCATCGCCACCTGGCTGGGGGTCACCTTCGCCGGGGCCACGCCGGTGCCGGTGGAAGTGAATCCGCAGACTTACAATCTCGACCCGTCCCGCATCGAGACGGCCATCACTCCCCGCACCAAGGCCATCCTGCCGGTGCATCTTTACGGGCAGACGGCGGACATGGATCCCATTTTGGAAATCGCGAGGCGGCACAAGTTGAAAGTGGTGGAGGATGCGGCGCAGGCACAGGGAGCGCGCTACAAAGGCCGCCGCGCTGGCGCGTTGGGCGATGCCGCCGCCTTCAGTTTTTATCCCGGAAAAAATCTCGGCGCGTTCAGTGATGCCGGGGCCGTCACCACCGATGATGCGGAATTGGCCGACCGCGTGAAAACGCTGCGCAACTACGGTTCCAAGATCAAATACCAGCATGAAGAAGCCGGGTTGAACTCAAGGCTGGATGAACTCCAGGCTGCCTTCCTCCGCGTCAAACTCCGCCACTTGGATGAATGGAATGAACGCCGTTCCAAAATAGCCGCTGTCTATTTGGACGGCTTGAAAGCAGAAAGTAGAAAGCAGAAAGCAGAAATTGTTTTGCCATTTGTTCCTGACTGGGCAAGCCCCGTCTGGCATTTGTTTGTCGTGCGCCATCCGCAGCGCGGCGCGTTGCAGCAGAAATTGACCGAAGCCGGCATCGGCACATTGATTCACTACCCCGTTCCCCCGCACCTTTCTGGGGCATATTCAAATTTAGAAGTCAGAAGTCAGAAGTCAGAAGTCAGACCTCCGTCCTCTGATGTCGGTAGTCCTGTTGTCAGTGGTCAGCGGTCAAGTAGTCCTTTAACGGGTGGTCAGTGGTCTTTTCCAATCGCCGAGCAACTGGCCTCCACCGTCCTGAGCCTGCCCATCGGGCCGCATTTGAACACTGAACAAGCTGGCGAGGTCATCGCCGGGTTAAGCCGTGCCCTGAACAGTCTTTGATTCAGCGTATGTCCTCTTCGCCCCCTAAATCTACTCACGGACAAATTTTGAAGAGTTCCGCCCTTATCGGCGGTTCTTCGGTGGTCAGTGTGCTAGTGGGCATGATCCGGGTCAAGTTCACGGCGGTCTATCTTGGGCCGCTGGGGGTGGGACTGTTTGGCGCGTACTGCACCATCTTGGGCCCCTTGGCTACACTCGCTGGCATGGGAATTGGCGCCAGCGGGGTCCGGCAAATTGCCGAAGCCGCCGGGGCTGGCGACCAGGAAAAAATCGCCCGTTCACTGCTCACGGTGCGACGGGCCTCCCGCATCTCCGGCTTGCTGGGCATGCTCCTGATGTTGGCGCTGGCGTATCCATTGTCACTCGCAACGTTCGGCAACGCCGGGCAGGTGGTGCCTTTGTGCATTCTCTCGGTTACGCTGTTCATCGGCGCGGTTTCCGGCGGATTGGGGGCCATTTTGCAGGGTTTGCGCCGCATCCGCGACATGGCGATGCAAGCCATCGCCGGGGCGGTGCTTGGGTTGCCCATTGTCATTCCCATGATGATGCTTTGGGGGGTGGATAGCATCGTCCCAATGATGCTGGTCACGGCCATGATGGGATTGGCCATCACTTGGTGGTTTACGCGCCGGGTGAAAGTAGCCGCCGCCCAAATGTCCTGGCGCGAATCATGGATGGAGGCCAGGCCGATGCTCAAGCTCGGGTTGGTCTTTGTAAGCACGGGACTAATGGGGGCTGGGGTGGCTTATCTAACGCGCGTGATCGTCATCCGCAAATTGGGACTTGAGGCTAGTGGGCTTTATTCCGCCGCCTGGATGCTCTCCAGCTATTATGTCGGGTTCATCCTGGGGGCGATGGGAGCCGATTTCTACCCGCGCCTGACCGGGGTCAACCAAAACCATGCGGTAGTCAACCGGTTGGTGAACGAGCAGACGGAAGTGGGCCTGCTGATGGCGCTGCCGGGAATCATCGCCACGCTGACCCTGGCCCCGTTGGTCATTATGATATTTTACACGACAAAATTTACACCGGCGGTGGAACTGCTGCGATGGCTGTCACTGGGGTTAATGGGACGGGTGATATCCTGGCCCATTGGTTTCATTATGCTGGCTAAAGGAGCCAAGCGCTGGTTCTTTTTTAGCGAACTAGCCGCCAACATTGTTCTTCTGGGATTTAGTTGGTTGGGGGTGGTTTTTTACGGCTTGGTTGGCACAGGCATGGCGGTTTTGGCCGAATACGTGTGCTACACCGTCTTGGTTTTATTTATTGTTCGCCAGCTAACTGGCTTTCGTTGGAGTTCAGCCTGCATCCGGTTGATTGCATTTTCAATTTTCTTTGCCGCAGCCTCATTTATCATAGCAACATTCCTGCCCCTGGTTTGGAGCGCGGCCATCGGCGCGTTGCTTGCGGCTATCACTGGCTGGTACAGCCTCAGAACTCTTACCCGGTTGGTCGGACGCAACCCGCTGACCGCGGCGTGGGAGAAATTCCGCCGCATTATACAACCGTCACGCAATATAGAGTCCTGATATCCTGGTCGTCTGCATCCTTTCTTCCATCTCCAAGTTCCAACCGACTATGCCAGACCGCCCGCTGATTTCGTTTATCTTGATTGCGTGCAACCAGAAGCGTTTCATCCGCGAAGCCGTGGAAGGAACCTTTTCCCAAACCTATTCCCCATTGGAAATTGTGCTGTCCGACGACTGCTCGCGTGACCGCACCTTCGAAATCATGAAGGAACTGACCGCCTCCTACCAAGGCCCGCATAAAATCATCCTCAACCGAAACGAAAATAAACCGGGTATCACGCGCACGGCATGAATGCACACCCAATGTCAACCGACGCTGAACTCGAGAGACTACTGGCAAGAAACAAAGCCGTTTTTGATTGGTGTGTCCGGTCGGCACGACGCGCTCAGAGTGAAAACCGTTTTGAAGATGCTGCTGAGTGGTGTCATTTGGGTGCATTCTCCGCCGGGTTCACTGGCTGGTTCGGAGAGTTAACCTCTCCCGACTTGGAGAGCATATTGTGTCAATTGAGCGCTAAAATGCCCGGTCGAGTGCTGCGGAAAAAACGCGGCCAAGGGGTAAATTGGCTTCATGTCATGACAACTGCGTTCGATGTTGGCGGTCACACCAATCTCGTGTGTCGCTGGATCCGCATGGACTGCGAAAACGCCCGCCATCACGTTGTAATTACTGACCAACATTGTCCTCTCCCCGATAAACTGCAGCAGGTTGTCGCAGCCAACGGTGGAGAACTCCGCGTGCTTGACCGGGGGACCTCGAATATCAAGCAGGCACAGGAACTCTGGACCATGGCCGCTTCGCTGGCGGATGTGGTGGTGTTGCATATTCATCCTCAGGAAGTTTCAGCCATTATCGCCTTTGCGGAACCCTCCGAAATTCCCGTGTGTCTCATGAACCACGTTGATCACCTTTTCTGGGTGGGAACAACCATTGCCGACCGCGTCATTGAGTTCCGTGAGCTTGGACGTCAATGGACGCGAAGTTTTCGCGGGGTGGATCGTTCGGTGATGTTGCCAATTCCATTGGAAGAAGCCCCTTGGAACCGGTGGGTTGATCCAGGTCGCTATCACGCAGCGCGGGAGCGTTTAGGCATCTCCAAACAGCAGGTCGTTCTTTTGACTATTGGAACGGCTTACAAGTACGAACCGGCGGGCGAGTGGGATTTCCTGCGCGCGGCAGCAGACATTTTGGACTCCTGCCCGGAAGCTGTCCTCATCGCGGTGGGGCCCGAACCCAAAGACCGCTGGGCTAAAGCCATTGATAGATATGGTAAACGGTTGCAAGCCCTTGGAAGTAAAACCGATATTTCGAACGGAAACTCCGACTATCATTCGGCTGCGGATATTGCCTTGGGGAGCTTTCCGTTCGCGTCTCAAACCGCGATTTTGGAATGTGCCTGGCTGGGGATTCCGTGTGTGCTGACACCCAAGGCGATTCCCTTTGGTTTGGATGATCTTTCATTTAACGGCATTGATTGGCCGGTTACGCAGCAAGATTATGTGGAAGCTGCCGTCCGCCTGATCCGCAGCGCAGCCTTGCGCCAGGAGCAAGGCACTCACTTGGCGGGTGCTGTGGCGCGGCATCATTGCGGCAAAGGCTGGATGGGCTACTTGGACCGGCTGCGTGCCGCAATTCCGCCAAAGCATGAATTACACAAAACAACCGCATGCTCTGGCTTGGACTCGGAGGCTTGTGCATTATGGGCTGAACTCAACAAGCTCAGCCAGAGCGATGCATTGGATCATATTCATGGTCGCATAATCTCCAAAGGTTTCAATGTTACCCCATACCATGACAAAGAACTAATGGCCGCCCTCCGCAATGGTTCTTCGACACGGTCTTTTCCCGGGCTGCGCTTTAAATGGCGTAAAACTCGTTTTCAAGCGGGCAAACTGCGGCGGACCCTGTTTCGCAGCAAATGACGCGCTTTTGGCGGGCATAAGATAACAAGTTGCGATTTCCTTGACCTCCGCTCCCATCAAAGTAATCGTCGTTTCTTCCGTCCGTCCCGAAGCGACCAGCGCGGGACAAATCATCCTGTACCGGCATCTTGTGAATCAGCCAGGGATTGAATGGGAAAGTTTTGGCTCCGAGTCTTCCCGATTGACGGCATCGAGCGCCGTCCGCCGTGCGGCGGGGCGTCTGGCACAAACCCGTTTGCATCGTTTCGCGCACGATTTCTGGGTGTGGCGCGATGGACGGTGGCTGGATGGTTTGTTGCCAAGGACAGTCCCTGCCGGAGAACGAGTGATGGTGCTTACCGTAGCCCATGGAGACGCCTGTGGGACGGCCCGGCGTTTCGCCAAAAAACATCGCCTGCCGCTGGTGACCTTTTTTCACGATTGGTGGCCTGATATAGTTTTAAGTCATGCACCTTTCCGCAAGTTATTGGGAAAACATTTCCGCGATTTGTATCGCCAGTCACAGCTTGCGTTCTGCGTCAGCGAAGAAATGCGGGCAGTGTTGGGACCGCATCCCAACGCTCAAGTCCTTTATCCCATCCCGGCCAAGGCCAATCCGCTTTTGCCGCCACAAACGGCGCATGATCACTTTAGGATATTGTATTTAGGCAATCTCGGGGATTACGGACCGATTCTGGCGGAAGCGTTGGGTGAGTTGAAGCGTCACCCACAAGTCCGGTTGGAAGTTCGCGGAGGCAATCCACGATGGCCGGATGATTTCAGGCAGGAAATGCAGCGAGAAGGACTTTGGCATGATCATGCCCCCCGTGCTGAACTGGACGAGTGGCTGGGGGCGGCCAATGCTTTTCTGGTGCCGATGGTTTTTGAACCAGCTATGCGTCGACGCATGGAGACAAGCTTTCCCTCCAAAATGGTGGAAATGGCGCAGTTGGGAAAACCGCTGGTGATCTGGGGGCCGGAGTATTGTTCGGCGGTGCAGTGGGCGCGGCAGGAAAACCGCGCCTTGTGTGTGACAGACCCGAATCCGGCTGTCCTGCGCCAAGCACTGGAAAAGTTGGCAGCTTCCCCTGATGAACAGCAACGACTCGCTACTGCCGCCAGGCAAGCGGCACAGACTGATTTCAATCCGGACAGAATCCAGGCCCAGTTTGTGGAAGCATTGCGCAGCGTATTGGAGCATGGCCAAAAATAGACGTGGCGGGCTGATGCAAGGCAATAATCTCTGGCTGGCCGTCTATCCCCGCGCATGGCGGGATTGGCGAAAAATGCGAAAGGAGTATGCGGGCCTAAAAGTTTCACAGCCAGAACTGGCTGCCATTCAAAAGGCCGTGGATGCGCCTTTAAAAGCATGAAAACCTGGCATCTCACAAAAGGATTGTCCGGCGAAACGCATTGAGGTTTAATATAATACGTTGGAAGCGCATGTATTGGAAAGTTTGGGGCTGATCCCGTAACTCTTTGCCTAAGATCGCAAGCAACCAACATTGTGATTATCCTTTGTCCACTGAACGGGGCAGGCCAACTTCATTTTAGTTTTGCATGAATACCGCAGGAGAAACTCAACCGCTTTCCTTTGATGTTCCCATTCTGATGTATCACGGGGTCTTCAAAGCAGGGACGCCCGTGGCTCCTTACGGAATCGGTGCCCGCCAACTGGAACAACAACTGCGCCTGCTTCAACAATGGCAATTCCAGGCGGTGACGTTTGGCCAGCTTTTACAAATTGTCCTTCAGAAGGCACCCGGGCCGAAGAAGATGGTCGTCCTGACCTTCGACGACGGTGACACCACCTTCGCCGAAACCACCCTGCCGCTGCTCCACCAGCTTGGCATGACGGCCACGATATTCGTAATCAATGGAAGATTTGGGCAACCAGGCTTCATGGATGTCGCCACCGTGAAAGAGGCGATGAACACAGGCATCGAAGTCGGCGTCCATGGCTTGAATCACCGCAGCGTTTGCCGGTGTTCAGAGGCAGAACTTTACGAGGAGATCGTCGTGGCAAAACAAAGGTTGGAGGCCAGCTTGGCCACACGCCTGCCGACATTCTGTTACCCGTATGGCCACCACCATCCACGGCTCTATCCCAGGCTGGCCCAGGCTGGCTATCTCGGGGCTGCCGCAGTCTTCTCGCGAGAGCCAACAGTCACTCACAATCCTTACGCCATGCGCCGGATCTATCCCCACCCGGGTGATGGCCCGTTTCGCTTCCGGCTTAAGCTATCGCCATTGTATCTCAAGTGGGTGGCGTATCGTGACCGGCACAGGCAAACCGAATGCTAAAACACATGCTGGAAGCATGAGAATCTGGCACCTTACCAAAACATTATCCGGCGGGGCCGGGCAATATGCCTTGCGGTTGAGCAATGCGTTGCGGGCGCAGGGTATGGAAAGCTCGGTGCTGGTCGCTGAAGGGCCAGTTTCGGATGGCGCCGCCGAGTTAAGGCGGGTGGATTCTCCTATCCGTCGTTTTGCGGCGCGTGGCTTTCGCAGTCTCTCGCATCGAATTTCACTGGGACCGTTTCACTCCGTGTGCGGCCCGGAACGCTACGAGTCGCCGCACACAATTCAAGCAGGCGACATTGTTCACCTCCACGGCATGACCGGCTGGATTGGAGTATCCGGACTTCGCAATCTCATACCACGCGGCGCGAAGGTTTTTTGGACGGCGCACGATGTTTGGATGCTAACGGGTGGTTGTGTGGTTTACCAAGGTTGTGACCAATTCCATAACGACTGTTCCAAATGTCCAATTCTGCGTGCCCCTTGGAAACGGCTCGCCCAGCGCGAACTGCGGGTGAAGCAAGCTTTCATCAACGCCTATCAGGTTCGTCCCATTGCCAACAGCCAGTGGATGGCGTCGCGCATCCGTGAATCCAGGCTGTTTAACCAGGTGGATTCCATTCCGATTATTCCGCCAATCGTTGACGTGGCCTACTTGGCCGAAGATATTCCCGACTTGCGTCGCGAACTGGCGATTGCCGAAGATCGCAAGGTTATCAGCTTGGGAGCGCGTTCACTCGACGACAAATTCAAGGGCATCACGGAATTTTTGGCGCAGCTTTCTCAAACAGCCGAACTGGCCGGCCAGTTGACGGTATTGCTGTTCGGTCCGGGCAAGATTGAAATCCCAGCCAATCTCGATGTTCGACTACTGGGTAACATCATTGATCCACGTCAATTGGCCAAGGTTTATCGAACCAGTGACGTCTATGTTTCGTCTTCCTACATGGAAACCTTTGGCATGACGCTGGTGGAGGCGCAAGCTTGCGGCACTCCGGTGGTCGCCTTCGATGTCGGCGGAGTACGGGATGCGATGCAACCCGAATCCCATCGCTGGTTGGAACCCACGAGCCGGCTGGACAATCTCGTTCAGCGGCTGAACCAAAGATTACAGCACAACGGAATCGAAAGAAATCACCAAAATTATCTTTGGGAATGGGCCAAGCATTCCTTCGGGGCCGAGAGTCTGGCGCGGGCACAACTGCTGGCTTACCAGCGGGTTGATGAAGTAGCAGCCGAGGTGACGAAGCTGTGAACCATCTCTATTTACAAGGAATTATTTGAGCCTCCTCACGTCGTATCCTGCAATTCTGAAATAGCTTCTCTCGTTGCATGATCAATTCGAATATATTTCTGCCTTTTTCTGGAGGCTCCCTCGCGGAGAGGTTGCTCCGCAACCGGGGGCGGCTGCGCTACGCAATTGCATCTCATCTTGTCCGTAAACTAAATAAGGCATTTGAGGAATTCATGCAGGATAAATGGCGTCCGGCCGTCAGCCGCGAAGTTTCTGACTATCGGATTTCTCTGACTTCGTGGCGGCCACGCCTCCCCGACTTGCCATTGGTCTTGCTAACCCTTTTGCAGCAAACGCTTCGCCCAAAGGAGATTGTAGTTTGGCTGACGGTGGAGGATCATAACGCTTTCGCAGGGAATATCCGCGAGCAGTTCGGGAAATTTGGTGTTCGTTTCCAGATTTGCGACGACCTAAAAGTGCACACAAAATGGCTTCCGATGATCGAGGAAGGACATCACAAACCGTTTGTCATTTGTGACGATGATATTATCTATCCGAGAGAATGGTTTGCCGCACTTGCCGCCGAAGACCGTCCTGATGCTTATGTTGGCGGCAAGTGTCATCGGATAGTCGTTGAGCCGAATGGATTGGTCGCTCCATATTCAGCTTGGGAAAAGCAAATCCGGACGGATGGGCAGCCGTCGCACAGCATATTCATCACTGGTTGTGGTGGTGCAGTGATTCATCCAGATCGTATTTCACACCGTTTTCTTGACCGAGCGGAGATCAGGCGCGTGTGTCCGAGAGCCGATGATATTTGGCTCAAGGCCGCGCATCTTGCCGCAGGCATTCCATGCTATAAAACTCGTTATAGTTTTCCATGTCTTGAGTTGCCGGGAACTGATGAATCTGGGCTGGCGATTTCCAATGTTGATAGCGGTGGAAACGACGAGCAAATCAGAAACCTTGATCAGTATTTCTCCATGATTTCACGGTAAATTTGGGGACAACGCGCCAACGATCTTTCCTGCCGGCATTATCCGCTGTGAATATTGAACTCTCCATTATTGTGCCGACGATGAACCGGCGGGCGCTGTTAGAGGAAGCTCTGAACAGCATCATCCCGCTGGCGATGACCGGGCTGGTGGAAGTGATCGTCGCGGATGACGGATCGTCCGACGGAACGAGCGAATTTGTCCGGAAACACAGTTTAATAGACTCCCGCGATGGAAGGGTACAACTCGTGCTTTCTGCCACGACAGACCGTCGAGGCGCCCAAGTGGCGAGGAACCGTGGGATGTCTTCGGCCCGTGGAAAGCTGGTCATGTTTTTGGACTCGGATGATGTAGTTGTTCCCG
>Ga0182027_10006945_pt1 | contig 16810 bp, 17 predicted proteins | sample 712E1DmetaG_FD_121300 | JGI IMG/M metagenome (GOLD analysis project Ga0182027, IMG submission 121300) | Permafrost microbial communities from Stordalen Mire, Sweden - 712E1D metaG (Illumina Assembly) | ecosystem: Environmental > Terrestrial > Soil > Wetlands > Permafrost | place: Sweden... | reverse complement strand
GCACAAGCCAGCGGCACCAGAGCGCCCTGCGATGCGCCGCGATCTTCGATCACACCGGAAACATCCACACCGGCCTTGTAGCGGCCGATCATCGCATCCGCCAAACCCTGATCGGTGTAGGTAAAGATCATGAAACGCACGGACTTTTGAGCGCCATTCACCAGGGCCACCAATTTATCCATCACATTGTCCACCGGCGAAAAATAATTGGACACCTGAACCCCGCTAATGGTCAATTGGGGGGTCAGCGCGCCGACCTTGGCCTTCGTACCAAAATGACGATCCACAAACAGTTCATTGAACTTGGCCTGATAATTGGCGATCAGGGTTGGATCGGTGATCTCCAGCAGATTATTGTTATTGCGGAAGGTATCGTTATAAGACATGTTCCACGAACCCATAAAAAGTATTTTGCCGTCCACAATAATCATCTTGTCATGCATCAAGCCGCTCGAGCGGCCGCCGTTCACAAGCGGTATGCTGGCGGACTGCATGGTCTTGATCGCGTCAAAGTCCTTGCCGGTGGGAGATTCGGTTGCGCTCAAGGTTTGAGAGCCATTGGTGCCGTCATAGACCACGCGCACGGTCACGCCGCGTTTTTCCGCATCCACCAGGGCATTGACAAAGCTGGGCAAGTTTAGGTCAAAGGAGGTGACATCAATCGTCTTTTGGGCGTTGGCGATTACAGGGACGACGAACTGATCAATGCCGCTCCCAACCTGGTCAGGCGGATTCGGGTTCGTGAAATATAGCTTGAGCCAGGCCGGGCTTGAGCCGGTATTCGTTGAAGCGCCACTCTCGGTCGGCAAAGCCGCCTGCTGACTTGTGGCCTGAAGAGCGGGTGTGGCGGCAGGCGTCACAGGAGCGCCAGGTTGATTTGTAAGAAGTTTGAAAGCTACATAGATGACGACAATTAGAAGGCCTGCCCCCGTAAGCCCCGGAGCCACTTTGCGTTTGGTAGACATGCTTTAATTCCTCTCCACTTCAAGATTTATATATTCAACCTCTTGCAAAAGTCCTATGGAAGAAGGGCGACGTTCCTAAAATCATGGATCTTTTTCCCTTCGTGAACTTCGCGAAGCACGCAAAGCGTTGGTGTCCTTCGTGTTTAAGCTTTTCTCTTCAGAATTAGATTCCATATATTACTCATGCAAGAGGTCTATTCTCTCAAAATGCCGGGTCAGAACGACGGGGCAAACATTTGCACGGAAACCCTAGCCTTTTTTCTGATCCAGCCATTCGACCAAATGAGCTACTGCCTGTCCCGGCTCTGCTTTGGAAACACGCTCAATCATGGAACGAATTTCGCTTTCATCCGCCTGCGCCGCGCCTCCCGCCAACTGGTTATAGCGACCCAGCAAGTCAACGAGCGCATCCGATGTCACTCGACGGGGATCACCTGCCAGGGAATTCAAACCACGCATGACGGCCATCAGGCGGTTAACCTTGTCACCCGCCTCGTCAGCGCCCGACGCGCCGTTGATCAAGCCATCAATATGAGCAATGCCCCAGTCCAAAAGATGATTGGCTTCATCATCCTCCAACTGATCCGTCAGGTTTTCGGATTCCAACAAACGGTCCACGTACAACTGTCGATCCAATGGGCGCCTCGGTTAATGTGGTTTTGATTGTCAAATATTATACTGCGGGCTGATTAATTTTTTCACCACAGAGTGCACAGAGAAAAATACAGAAAAACTCTGTGTTCTTCGCGAAGCACGCAAAGCGCCGTGTTCGGCAGAACCGCATTTAACCGTGGTTGAATTTTTTTGCCACAGATTTTCACGGATTCTGAGTTCCAATCTGTGGTAATCCGTGAAATCTGTGGCTGGTTTTTAAGAAGAATGGAGAACACCACGGTTGATTGTAGTGCTACCCCGTGTTCACCGTGGTGAAGTGAACTTACTCAAGCGCCGCAAAATCGGCCGGATTGCCAAGCGGAAAGCCAATTGCCGATGAATGGATACGCCGGATCAAGCCGAGTAAAACATTGCCGGTCCCAACTTCAACGAACGAGGTGATGCCCTGCCCAACCAAAAGCTGGATGGTCTCCGTCCAACGGACGCGGGATTGCATCTGCGCTTGAATGTCGGCGCGCAAATCCGCGGCAAGGCGAAGCGGTTGGGCGACAACATTCCCGATAATTTGAACGGAGGCATCCTTGATGCCGGCGGCCTCCACCGCTTCATTCCATTCAGCCTGAATGGAGTCCATCAATTGGGAATGCGCGGCAATCGAGACCGCCAGCGGAATGGCCCGCTTGGCGCCTGCGGCTTTTGCGCCCGACATGGCGCGTTCGACGGCGGCCTTTGCGCCTGAGATCACCACCTGCCCCGGGCAATTATCATTGGCGACTTGAACCGTCTCACCCTCACGGCCGGCTTCTGCACAGACTTTTTCGAGCGCAGGCATATCGAGATTCAAGATGGCGGCCATGCCGCCGGGATTCATTTCACCGGCTTTTTTCATCAACTCACCGCGTTTGCGAACGAGCTGTAAACCTGCTGCAAACGATAAGGCCCCGGAAGCGGCCAGGGCGGATAACTCGCCGAGAGAATGTCCGGCCAAAGCGGCAGGCTCGAAGTCGGGATGGAGATGCGAGAAGACGCGGAAGGAGGCCAGCGAGTGAACAAACAAAGCCGGCTGGGTGTTGACCGTATCGTTCAACTCCGACTCCGGGCCATCCCACATCCATTTGGTAAACGGAGAATGGAGCAGTTCATCTGCCTCCTGAAAAGTTTCCTGAGCCACTTTATAAGCCGCGGCCAAATCCCTGCCCATCCCAACAGCCTGTGATCCCTGACCCGGAAACACAAATGCCGTGTTCGAAGAATCTAATTTCATGCAGCCTCCGACTTGTTAGACCTTTTAGACTTGTTTGACTTGTTAGACTTTTTGGACTTGTCAGACTTTTTGGACTTGTCAGACTTGTTTGACTTGTTAGACTTTTCAGACTTTTTGGACTTGTCAGACTTGTCAGACTTGTTAGACTTGTCAGACTTGTTGGACTTGTCAGACTTGTTGGACTTGTCAGACTTGTTAGACCTGTCAGACCATTAAACACAAACGAGCCGTGTTCGTCACGGCTCGCTGCGACTTGCTTTACTCGGGGTTCTGTTTTTCCTTCTTAACCTCGAACACCTCACGCCCCTGATAATGCCCGCATTTCGGGCAAACGGTGTGAGGGAGGCGCATCGAACCGCAATTGGAGCAGGCAACGAGATTGCGGGGTTGCAAGGCATCGTGGGAGCGGCGGCGATCGCGGCGTCCCTTGGAATGTTTGGTCTTGGGATGTGGTGTCATGACTTTCTCCTTATTCTTCTTATTAAAAGGCAGGAACGACTGAAGCTGGCCCTGCTAAAATTTCAACAAAGCGGGCAGATTATAGCGGCAGAAGGCAGTGACGTCAAGACTAAAACGTTGTAAAATGGTAGTTGGCAAGTGTTCGTAAACTGTCCTTTAGCGAGAATAGATCATGGAAGTGCAGATCGCAGTCGCAAAAATCAACAAGTATGCCTCGTCCGAAAGCGGTGACACGCTCGAAGTCACCGAGCGTCCAAACGGAGGCCTGTCCGTGGTATTAGCGGACGGGCAAACCTCGGGATATGGCGCCAAGGCTGTTTCGATGATGGTGGTGCGCAAAGTGATCGGACTTTTGGCGGAAGGTGTGCGGGACGGCGCGGCGGCGCGGGCGGCATCCGATGCGCTCTTCACGGACAAAAAGGGGAAGGTCATCAGCACCCTCAACATCGCCTCGGTGGATCTGCACAGCGGCACCATCGTCCTGACGCGTAACAACCCCTGCCCCATCTTCATCTCACGCGGCGATACCTTCGATTGTCTGGGGGGAGAAAGCATCCCGCTCGGAAACTCCCGCGATGTGCGTCCGATCATCACCGAGATCGGGATCGAACCCGGCTTGACAATAGTCATCTACACCGATGGCCTGACCCATGCCGGCGAACGACGCGGCCAGCCGATGGATGTCTGCGAAGTGATCGAATCACTGCTCGAAGAGCAGGAGCCGACCCCGCAAGAATTGGCCGATGACCTGCTGGCTTATGCGGTCAAACTGGATGATGAACGTCCCGCCGATGATATCAGTGTGCTGGTGCTGAAGGTGGCGTCGCACGACGGCGACCAAGTCCGGCGAATGACCGTGCGCCTGCCGATAGCGTAATGCCAGAAAAAGAAGAGCCTGACAGTAAAATCATCCTGGTCGGAGTCGTCGGGCCATGCGGCTCGGGAAAATCCACGTTGATCGCCGGGCTGGAGGGCGCGGGCTTTCGTTGCCGGCATATCGCGCAGGAACATTCCTATGTTCCGTATATGTGGAAACGAATCACCAATCCCGACCTGCTGGTCTATTTGAATTCCTCTTTTGAAGTCTCCACGCAGCGCCGAAAATTAAACTGGAGCGAAGCAGAATACCGGGAACAATTACGCCGCCTCGCGCACGCCCGCCAGCACGCCGATTTGATCATCGAAACAGACAGCCTTTCGACAGGGGAAGTTTTGGAACGCGCGCTAAATTTTATCAAGTCGCAGAATCAAATTTGAGTTTTTTTACCTCACCAAGCACTACCATTCTCGAACCGCAGCTCTTCAATCACCACTTACCAATCCCTATTCCCATAACTTGAAAATAGCTTCACCATTTTCATTCTTGGTAGTGAACACAGTTCATGAAGACTATTCCCCCATTCCCCTATTCCCCTATTCCCCCATTCCCCTATTCCCCCATTCCCCTATTCCCCCATTCCCCATTCCCAATTCATCGCCTTTCTTTGTCCAAATTTCCACTGACAAGCGCGTACTTTCAGAGTATAATCACGCCGCGCCAGCCAAAAGCTGGTATTTTTATGGTTCTAATTTGGTTCAGAAACCGAAACCATGACGGATGGAGTAAACCATGTCTCGTAGCCGCAATATTTGGCTGGTCGTGATCATTGTGCTGATCGCCTTTTCGCTTTGGGTCGATCTGAGCAAGAATATCTCGATTGCCAACCCAACTAACAATCAATTGCTCGTAAATCTCAACACAGATATCCACCTGGGTCTCGACCTGCGCGGTGGTCTTCAGGTTTTGTTGCAAGCCGATGTTCCCAACTGCGCCACAGTGGATGCCAACTCACTGAACGTCACGCGCCAAATCCTAGAAAACCGCGCGAACGCCATGGGCGTAAGCGAAGTCACCATGCAAGTGGCAGGCAACTGCCGCATTGTGGCAGAGTTCCCCGGCATCAGCAACCCCGAGCAAGTGGTAGCCGCAATGAAACAAACCGGCTTGCTTGAATTTGTAGACATGGGAACCAACCCAGTACCTGTAGGCACCGTAGTCCAGACCGATTACGGCCAGGCTTCCACTACACAACCGTCTGTAACCGGAACGGCGCCCTCTGCGACGACAACACCCAATTCCACCCCAACAACTTCTGCCCTGACCGCCACACCGGCTGCGAATGCTACACCTGCAGCGAATGCCACGCCCGGCGCAACCGCGGCCGCACCGACAACCGTTTACCATACCGTCATGACCGGCGCGGACTTGGATACGGTCACGGTTCAAACCACATCGCTCGGGCAATATGAGATCGCCTTCACGCTAAAATCGAGCGGCTCCCAGATCTTTGCCGATTACACGTCTTCGCATGTACAACAATATCTGGCGATCGTGCTCGACAAGAAAGCCATTTCCGTACCCGTGATCAACTCAGCCATCACAGGCGGCCAGGGAGTGATCCAAGGCAGCTTCACATCCGACTCAGCCAACGCACTGGCCGTGCAATTGCGCTATGGTTCCCTGCCCGTGCCGGTGAAGGTTGTGGAGAGCCAGACGGTCGGCCCAACCCTCGGCGCAGAATCAGTGCGCAAGAGCCTGCTGGCCGGCGCCATCGGCCTGGCCGTTGTGATCCTCTTCATGGGACTGTATTACCGCCTGCCCGGCATCCTGGCCGACTTGGCGCTGGTCACATACACATTGATCTCCCTGATGCTCTTCAAGATCATCCCCATCTTCCTGACCCTGCCCGGCATCGCAGGCTTCATCCTCAGTATCGGAATGGCAGTGGACGCGAACGTCCTGATCTTCGAGCGGCTCAAAGAAGAATTGAGGTCAGGCCGCACACTGCGACAGGCCATTGACCTCGGCTGGAGCCGCGCCTGGCCTTCCATCCGGGACTCAAATTCTTCCACGCTCATCACGTGCGTCATCCTTTACATCTTCGGGAACACATTCGGCGCAAGCATGGTGAAGGGCTTCTCCATCAACCTGGCCCTGGGCGTGCTCCTTTCCCTGTTCACCGCCATCATCGTCACGCGCACCTATCTGCATCTTGTGCTGGACAACCTGAAATTGGATGAACATCCAAACTGGTTCGGGTTGTAGGAGTTTTGCATGAACATCATCAAGAACCGTTACCTATACTTTCTCATCTCCCTGCTGGTGATCGTGCCGGGAATCATCTTCATGGCCATCCACTGGACCACCACCAAGGAAGGCCCGCTCGCGTTAGGCATTGACTTCCGAGGCGGCTCCCTGCTCGAAGTGCAGTTCACCGGAACGCTGCCAGCGCCAGCCGACATCCAAGCCGTCTATAATCAATTCCAATCCACCGGCGGTCAATCCTTAAGCGACTCTGTCATCCAGCCGCTCGGCACTGACAAATATTCGATCCTTTCCAAGCAAATAGACGATGCCACAAAAGGCAAAATCGTGGCGGCGATGCAGGCCAAAACCGGTGAAACCCCAAACGTGCTGACCTTCAGTTCCGTTTCCGCGTCGGTGGGAGCGGAGGTCACAAATGCGGCCTTGTTCGCCATCCTGGCTGCCGCACTATTCATCATTCTTTATATCTGGTATGCATTCCGCAGCGTAGAACATCCGGTACGCTACGGAACGGCAGCGATTATCGCCATGTTCCACGATATCTTCGTGGTGCTGGGCGTGGAGGCCATGCTCGGTTATTTCCTGCATTGGGAAGCGGACGCGTTGTTCCTCACCGCGTTGCTGACCGTGATCGGCTTCTCGGTACACGACACCATCGTGGTGTTTGATCGCATCCGTGAGAATTCCAACATTTATCGGCGCGTGGATTACGAGACGCTGGTCAATCATTCCGTGGTGCAAACACTCGACCGTTCCATCAATACGCAGTTGACCGTGATGTTCACGCTGTTCGCGCTGGCGTTGTTCGGCGGCGATACGACACGGCATTTCGTGATCATTCTGCTGGCGGGCATCTTCAGCGGAACCTATTCCTCCATTTTCAACGCTTCACCGATCCTGGTAGTATGGGAAAACCGCGAGTGGCGAACATGGTTCAGCAGAAAGAAAGCCGAAGCACAACAGCCGTAAGAAAACATTCAGGCATAACGACTTTAAAAAGCGCATCGAATTTGGTGCGCTTTTTTATACCCGAAGAGAAGGAACTCCGTTATGGGACAAAATTCGTGAATTTCAGCGTCTCTCTCCTTTTCCACGGTTTATTCGCGGCATTCGCAAATTCGCGTAATTCGCGTTAAGGATTTCCCGACTTTGGTAAAGCCTTGAGCGACCCAGGTTATGTGCGAGGCTTAACGCCCGCCTCAGGGTTATAATTCAAATATGCAAGGAGCACAAAATGAGTGAAGAAGTAAAACCCCAGGGGAATTCCTTTTACGAGCGGCCCAATGTCAAATTGGATACCATCCAGGTCAGCGGCGGAATTCCGTTCGGCATCGAACAGGTTTCCAACAAGGAACTTGGAATTGCAGGCGCGTACGGTGCATGGGGAAAGAGTTATAACAACGCCCACCTGCCGGAATTTGTGGAAACCCGCATGGGACATTCACTGGGCGATAACGAACAGTTGGAACTGGCCGATCTGGGCTTCGAAAGCCGGCACCATGTGCCCATATTGACACAGGCAGAAAATCACCAATTAGAGGTGGAGGTCGGGGCGCGCATGATCCAGGAGGCTGCACAGAGCAACGGGTGGCAAACCTCCGAAGTGGAAGGCTTACTGGTGGGTACAAGCGGACCGATCAGCAATGATTATCTATCCGAGATCGCACAGCGCGCCGGAGTGCCAAATGAGGCGCTCAAGGTCAGCGTGCATAAGGCCTGCGACGGATCGGTCGGGGCCTTGAATTTGGCGCTCAACCCCGAGCTGGCCGAAACGGGGCAATTCAACATCGCCGAAGAATTGCGCGGCAAAAAAGTTTTGGTCGGCGGGATCGAAGGTCTGAGCCGCTTTATCGGTTTTTCGCAGGATAAGAACGCTCTGCAGCTTTTTGGGAACGGGTTCGGGATGATCGGTCTCATCCCCGGCAAGACGATCAAGTTCCTGGTGGGCAAAAGCATGGATGTCTTCGACTCAGAAGGTTTATTGAAGGTACGGATGCTGTATCCGCATGAAGGCCTGAAGGCCATCGGTAAACTGGTGGAAGTCGTGCAGGAAAAGGCATCCTACATCCGGGTGGCAGGCTTGATGCACGAACCGGAGGACGGCTCGAACATTTCCATGGCCGGACTGATGGGCATGGTGAAACTGTTCGTGCGCACGGGAGTGCAGGCGGTGACGGATGTGTTCGGTTCCTACCAGAAATTGATGGAGAAACTTGGCACGCCGGATAAGAAATTAGCGGTGGCCATCGTCCACCACGCCAATTACAAGATCAACAAGCTCAAGGAAAAACACCTATTAAAGGAAGGCATCAGTTTCCCGATGCCATGGCTCTTGAAGGATTTCGGCAATGTCAGCGCGGCCTCGAATATGATCGCGTTCCTGAGACAGTTGCCGCAGATCAAGCCGGGCGACCATGTGTTGTTCGACGGCTTTGGGGCGGGAACGTATTACGATGTGGTGGCCGTGGAATTGGGTGGATAAGGAAGAAAGAGGTTATCCACGAAGGCACGAAGTACACAAAGACAAAAAAGCAATCTCCTGATTTACAGGAGATTGTTTTTTTTTGAAGAACACTCATCACAATGAGAGGGAGTTATGGCAATTTGATTGGCGGGCGAAGCAAGGCAGTCACCAGCTTGACGGCATTCTGAACATCCGCATAATCAATCATCTCGGAGGGCGAATGAACATAACGGCAGGGAATGGAGATGCAGCCAACCGGAATCCCGCTGCGTACCAATTGCATCGCACGTGCATCGGTGGTGCCGCCCAGCAGAACTTCGCGTTGATAAGGAATCTTGTTTTTCTCTGCGGCGGCGATCATCCAATCCACAATGCGCGGGTCGGATAGCATCCCGCCGTCGCGAATCTTGATGGCCGGGCCTTGGCCGAGGGCCATATCAAAATCGCGCTGGCCGGGCGTGTCACCCCAGCCGGTCACGTCAATCGAGAAACCCAGTTCGGGATCGATGCCATAGGCGGAGGTCTGCGCACCGCGCGTACCGACCTCTTCCTGGGTGGTAAAGACAAAATAGACTTCATTGGAGGTGGACTTCAAGGCGCGCAAGGCCTCCACCGCGACCGCGCAGCCGATGCGGTCATCCATGGATTTGGCAACCAGGCGCCCGCCCAAATCCATAAACGGCCTTTCAAAGGCGGCGACATCGCCGGTCTTCACCGGGCAAGCCTCCCTATCCGATACGCCCACATCAATGAACATTTTATCGAGCGCAGGCAGGTCGTTGCCAACGACGCTGCCATCCAGGCCGATCACGCCGCGCGTCCCGTTCATAAAGCGCACGCGTCCGCCGGGCAGGTTGCGAGGGTACACGCCGCCGATGCCGGTGAAGCGCACAAAGCCTTTCTCGTCCACATGAGTAACCATCAAACCGATCTCATCCATGTGGGCGGCAACCATCACACGCGTACCGCCCTTGCCCTTGCGGGCGATCAGATTGCCCAGGGCATCGACGCGCATCTCGTCTGCGAATCCTTTGATCTCTGAACGGATCACATCTCGAATTGCGTCTTCGTAACCCGACGGGCTGAATGTATCGGTTAATTTTTGAATCAATTGCTTCATGGAAAATCCTCGTCTCGAATAGGATCTAACGCTTTAAAAGCGCAGGCGTGATTTGACGGATGGCCGCATGCAATAATGCCAGCGTATTCTTCCAATCGTCCAGGCGGGCAACGCTCATGGGCGAGTGAGTGTAACGATGCGGAACGGAAAGGGAGACAACCGGCACACCCGCACCGGCGCGCTGGATGCCGCCCGCATTCGTCCCACCCCCGCCCGGCTGGCGGATTTGATACGGTATCCCGGCTTGTTCCGCCACCCTTTGCAGGAAATGAACCAGCCGCGGATCATCGAGCGTGGAAGAATTGGAAACATAGATTGCCGGTCCGAGGCCGAGTTTGGTATTGTAAAAAGTATTCTCGCCATCAAATTGCACCGGCAGATCGTTGGCAGGGGTTGCATCAATGACGATCCCAAGATCGGGCTTGAAGTATTGCGCTGCAACTTTTACACCGCGCAAACCAATCTCCTCCTGAACGGTAAAGGCTGCGCACAAATCAACATTCGGATAGGAGCCTTTAAGAAGCTCGATCAAGGTCGCAACACCGAGACGATTATCCAGCGATTTCGACATGAGCGCAGGCCCCACACGCTGGAAGTTCGGAGCGAAGGTGCCGCGCTCGCCGATCTTGATCTTCGCGTCCGGCCCAACGTCAATACGCAAGGCATCCTCAGTGAGCGGCTTTCTACGCTCATCGGCGGTCGTCAGATGAATGGGTTTGGCGCCAATCACACCGGGTTTCCGTTCCCTGCCAACCAGAACCTGTTTACCTGCCAGGTTGCGCGGATCAATGCCTCCGATGGTCTTGAAACGATACAAGCCTTCGCCTTCATCCGCAACCAGCATAAAGCCGACTTCATCCATGTGCGCATCGAGCATAAGACGCAGACGTTTGGCGCCGCGGCCCTTTTTCAATGCAAGAACATCACCGAGCGCGTCCACTTTGACTTCATCCACATGGGATTTGATCTCATCCAGGATGATCCTGCGCACTTCACTCTCGCCGCCGGAAACACCAACCGCGCGGCAAAGTCTTTCCAATAACCTGACTTGTGCGGCGCCCACCGCAGGGGTTCTATTTGCCATCTTCATCCTCCCATGAAATCCTGGAAACAAAATCCAATTCCAGGCGGCTGATGAATTCCGCCAGCAGGCGCCCGGTGCGCTGAATATCTTTCACCGCAACCACTTCAACGGGCGTGTGCATATAACGCAATGGAATCCCGATCAGCATCGTAGGTATGCCTGCGCGGGCGACCTGAATGGCATACGCATCGGTGCCGGAATTAGACGGCGAAATATCCATGGCCACCGGTATCTCCATTTGATCGGCCAACTCCTTGAATTTCTTATATAGATAAGGATGGAGGTTCGCGCCCCAGCCAAGCGTGGGACCTTTGCCAAGCGGAAAAGTTTGCCAGTCGCCTGAACCTTTATCACCGGCGCCTTTCGCAAAGGTAACATCCAGCACAAGGGCAAGGTCGGGATGCAAATGAAAAGCGGAGGTCGCAGCGCCGCCCAGGGTCTCTTCCTCCTGCGCGGTGGCAACCGCCCACACATCCCACAGGTGTGATTTGGTTTGAAGTTCCTCCAGGCAAAGCGTCAAAGCGGCCACGGAGGCGCGGTTATCGAGCGAATGCCCGCTGAGGACTTCACCGGAAAGTTCGACCGGCGGCGTATTAAACGAAACGAGATCACCCACATGAACGAGGCTTGCCACTTTCGAAGGCAGCAAGCCGGTATCCACGAGCAGATGGCGGAGTCCTATGGCGCCCTCACGCGCGGCCTCGGGCAGGCTCTTCAGGGGCGGCATCACGATCACACCGGGCAAATCCTCCTGCCGGCCATGCACAATCACCGGCGTACCCGGCAAAATACGCACATCAATGCCGCCGATTTCGTCCAAATGGAGGAAACCCTGCTCCACTTTCGTAACCATCAAGCCGATGGCATCCATATGTGCGGCGATCATGAGCGCAGGACGAGGCGCTTTTGCGCGGCCCCGCTTGAGTCCATGCAGGGAACCGAGGCGGCTGGTGGAGATCTCATCTACGAGAGGTCTCCATTTTTCTTCGATAAGATGGGCGACCGGGCCTTCGTAAGCCGAGAGGCCGGGCGCGGAAATCAGGGATTTTAGAAAGGGAAGAATGTCAGTCATTAGAGTATCGGAAATGGAGGGTTAAGTTGAGAGAGGATAATTATACTCCCTGTGCAGAAGATAAAAAACAGGATACCGATAAACGGATTCGCAGGGATAGAGAAGTGAAAATGGAACGCATAGCCTGGCGCAATAAATTGCGCCTTTCGCCATGTGATTTTAATCGGCTATATCCATCGCTCACAAGTTAAGGTTTTTTCAGGTTCGTCAAGGGTAGTTTTTTGAAAATCTTGGCTTTCTAAAACAGGATTTTCGCTTATTCGTCTACTCAACTTGCGATTTTTTGCCATCGCAACAAGGCGAAACCTGCCAAGTAGTCAAAATCAGTACGTTTGAGCATAAAAAAGTCCCTTGACAGAGTCCTGAATTGCTTAACTTGTGACTGATGGGCTATATCATGGATAATCGGCACTCTCGCGTTCATAAGGTCTCCCCAATCATGGGCATTAGGGATACAATACACAAATCAATTGCATAATCGGTTCGGTGGTCGCGGACAAGTCGATCTGTCAGCGGCGTCAGGCTGGAGCCTAATGTTGCGTCGTTTTGTAACTACTCAGGCATGGTATACGTGGCAATATTTGGTCACAATGATACAAATTTGCCACAGGTACGCCCCCAAATGTGGACGAAAAATTCAAATCAAGGCTTTTTTGTACTCATCAGGTAACGGTTGAACAATCCTTGCCACCGCGATTTGCGAAATTTGCTCTGCGTTGGCCGGGTGACAGGGAAACAAAGGTGTTCAAGCTTTTCCTGACCAATACAGCAAATGGTGTTTTTGACCTAAAACAGGCTGAGCAGTTGCGTCGTTTTTCTTTTTATCGTAGGTGCAATTATTACGATCTGTAGTGGATTCAATAGGAGGCGTGCCATGCAAGACGTCAGCCTGGCCGAGACGAGGATATCGAGGACTTATATGCACAGCTTCACTCTCCCAGAATTCCCAAAGTTTGAGCGCCTTTCTGTGCAACACAAAGGTGCGATTGATGCCTACTTTAATCTCTACCCTCCTTACAGTGACTTCACCTTCGCGACAATGTGGTGTTGGGATTTATACAACAGCGCAGCGTTATCCGTTCTTAATGGAAATCTGGTTCTTAGGTCTAAGAACTATAAAAGCGGATTGCCCTACCTGTCTTTCCTCGGCGGGATTGAGAGCTGCAAGACGGTGCTCACGCTCTTGGAATACTCAGAGGACGAGTTGGCGAGATCGCAGCTTGACCGTATCCCGGAGATCTCCATTTCGCACGATGCGAAGGGACTTGCCGCGCAGCTAGAAATTCAAGAGGATCGCAACAACTTTGATTATATATTTGATCTTCAAGCACTTGCATCCTTCGTTGGTCCATCCTATCAGAGTAAACGTAAGCTAGCGGCCCATTTTGAGCGGACATATTCTCCGAAGGTCCGAGAACTTGATCTCAACGATAGCCGAGATCGGGAAATGGTCCTCTCAGTCTTCACCAACTGGTCAGATAGCCGTGGTAAGAGTCGGATCGATACGGAAAAAGAATTATGCGCTCTGTATCGTGCCTTTAAGATATGGTCTACAGGTGTACTCGTCGCCATCGGAGTCAGCTCGGATGATAGGCTGATTGCTTTTGCCGTTTGCGAGATTCTCCCGAATCGTTTCGCTGTAGGACATTTCTTTAAAGCAGATACAAGGTTGAAAGGCGCATTTGAGTTCCTCCGCCAGGTTCAAGCGCGCCACCTGTTACAACTAGGGTTTAAGTGGCTTAATATACAGCAAGACATGGGGTTGCCGGGGCTTCGGCAAGCGAAAATGTCATACTGCCCCATTTTCTTTCTTCGAAAATACACGCTCACCACCTGCCCGAATATGGTAAACTTAAATCAGAGTTGATCTCAAGGCAGCAAGGTATTTAGCTATGTTCGAAAGAGATGAGGTTGTTTGCTATGAAGGCGGATCCGAGAATTGAACCCATTCAAGTTAATGAGATATCTGAACTACTTGATATCAAGTGGAGTGTTTTTAGTCAGTATTATCCAAGTAAGGATGCCTGTGATAATTATACGTTGGCATGCACTGATTGGAGCATCTCTGTGAAATTGACCTTTGAAAGAAAAATTGTTGGAATGTATTTGCTCAAAGAAGAAGCTATTTCCGAAATTATTCCTCAGGAACATATAACGACACTCCATGAAAGTCTTTTTGAATACCAGGGTCTACGAGGCATACAGGGCATTACTCTTGCCATACAAGAGGAATATCGCGGCCGTGGTTGGGGGACCTTCCTTAAAAAATACCCTAGAACATTAGGATATGACTACTGGTGGGGGATTGCGTTTAAGACTTTGGGAAATTTGAAAGACTGGCAAAAGCAGGCCCGACTTGTGGGGGAGAGTCGGGATCTGTACCTCCTTCTAGAGGATTTCCGGTAAGCGGCAGATCCGTTGTTAGAAGATCGCCTTTCGTGCGTCCATAACCTGGCGCATTCGATTGTTGTGATAGTGAAACTAGTGGTCTGAAGGATAAATCTTGCAATGAAATCAATTTGGGGTTAGAGTATGCATGGTTGTGGTGAGCGTCAGCGCCGCAGAAGATCGAGGTGAGCCATGCAGAAAACACACCGTACTGTGCGCGGGAGGAAACCGGGGAAATTTGTTTTGAAGTACAGGGATCAGATATTCTTGCGGTCACTACTGCGCAACGGCTGCACACCCTTGCGTGTGGCGCGTCGGGCCGAGATCCTTTTGGGGCGTGCGGAGCGACATGAGGGACTTGTCCAATTGAGCGAAGAAGTGAGAGAAAACCCTTCCACGATATGGCGGGTTTGCCAACGATATCAGCAAGAAGGTCTGCAAGCGGCCTTATATGATGCGATGCGTTCGGGTCGACCACGGGTTTTTTTCCAGGAGGCAACGAAAACAGATTGAGCGACTGGCCCTGAAAGCGCCCGCCAATTTCGGTTGGAAATTGACGCATTGGTCGCAGCGCAGCTTGGCGCAAGCCGCCGTGGAGCAAGAATATGTGGAGAGCATTCATCCGACCACGATCGGGGCCGTGTTGAATGAGGCGGACTTGCATCCTCAATACGTGAGCTGGTGGAAAAACACGGTTTGGGATGATGAAGCCGTCGAGCGCTGCCTGCGCATCCTGTGGTACTACGAACGAGTCGAGAGTTTGTGGAAAAAAGGCGAGCTGCTCCTGGCCGTGGATGAGAAACCCAGCCTGCAAGTCCTGGAACGAGCTCTGCCGACACGACTCATGCACCCAGGTCAGCCGGAGCGGCAGGAATTTACTTACATTCGCCACGGCACGGTCAATTTGCTGGTCGGCTTGAACCTTCACAACGGACATATGTGGGCAGAGTGTCTGGAAAAAAACGATGGTGAGCACTTTCGGCCCGCCATAGGCCGTCTGCTGCATCCGTACAGTTGGGCTCAGCGCATTCATCTCATCATCGACAACGGTTCCAGTCATATCAGCGGTGACACTACTGAGTTTTTTGAAAGCCTCTCGCCGCGCGTTCATGTGCTACTTACACCTTCCAATGCATCGTGGCTCAACCAAGCCGAGTCCTTACTGGAAGCCTTTAGCCAACGGTACTTGATTCGGGGCAACTGGTGCAGTCGTAGCGTCATGATCCAACATATTATCGAGAGTACCCAGGAATACAACCAATATTTTGCGCATCCTTTCGCCTGGCAATGGTCCTGCCGCGATTTCCGATATTGGCTCAACAATACTCCAGGCCTAATTCGTTGCAAAACTTAGGCTCCAGTCCACTAGAATGGTGAAAAAGGTTGCTTTGCCGACCAAGAACGATCCGACTTTTTTCCGCCTCAACCGGGCGAGAGGCCAGGCGCGGAAATCAGGGATTTCAGGAAAGGAAGAATGTCAGTCATTAGAGTATCGGAAATGGAGGGTTAAGTTGAGAGAGGATAATTATACTCCCTGTGCAGAAGATAAAAAACAGGATACCGATAAACGGATTCGCAGGGATAGTATAGTGGATAAGGAAATTTAGACACGAAAACGGGCATAATTAAGGTGTAGTTTCTGGAGAAAACCGACATGCCCAAAAGAAAACGATTCTCTGCGCAACAAAAGGCTCAAATGGTCCTGGAAGTCATCCGGGAAGAAAAGAGCATCGCACAAATTGCCGCTGAAAACAGCATCCATCCGAATCAGATATACAAATGGAAAAAGCAGGCGCTGGAAGATTTCGCACAGCTCTTTGAAGACGACCGCAAAGAGGAGCACGAACGCGCAGCGGAACATGAAAGACAACTCAATGAGTTATACGCCGAGATCGGGCGATTGAGCGCCCAGTTGTCTTGGCTGAAAAAAAAATCTGGCGTCCACCTTGAGTAGAGCCGAGCGACTGACAATGCTGGAAAAAGGACACTCTGAACTTTCCATCAAAGAACAAGCCGAATTGTTGAGTATCAGTTATTCGAGTTTGTTTTATGAACCCGTGCCGCCCAGTGTGCGTGAACTGGCCATCAAGCGGCGGATTGACGAGATCTATACCGCTTGCCCCTTTTATGGCTCACGAAAGATCGCGGTGCTGTTGCGTCCTGAATTTGGAGTTTCGCGCCCAACGGTGCAAGCCTACATGCGCGAAATGTGCATTTTTGCCCTGGTTCCGGGTCCAATGACCAGCCAACCTGCCCCGCAGCACCCGATTTACCCGTACTTGCTGCGCCATGTG
>Ga0182027_10006944_pt1 | contig 16810 bp, 12 predicted proteins | sample 712E1DmetaG_FD_121300 | JGI IMG/M metagenome (GOLD analysis project Ga0182027, IMG submission 121300) | Permafrost microbial communities from Stordalen Mire, Sweden - 712E1D metaG (Illumina Assembly) | ecosystem: Environmental > Terrestrial > Soil > Wetlands > Permafrost | place: Sweden... | reverse complement strand
ATACTCCGGCGTTTTGGATAACAGCGGTGAACAGATTGTTCTGCTTTCTGCACAATCGGACACAATGATCTCCATGACCTATTCTGACAATTCCCCTTGGCCCGCAGGAGCGGACGGTGTTGGATATTCTCTCGTTTCGAAAGAACTAAATCCGACGGGTAATCCCAATGACCCTTCGTATTGGAGATTGTCGTACAAACTTCATGGCTCCCCGGGCAGCGACGATGTTATGACACTGAATGTAGAGTCAACGACGTCGTTAACACCAAATGAATTTGTGCTGCAGCAGAATTTTCCGAACCCCTTCAACCCGGAAACACAGATAAGATACTCTGTCCCGCACAGCAGCTTCGTTTCACTGAAGGTGTACAATCTCATGGGACAGGAAGTGGCAACGTTATTCGAAGGGATTCGCCAGCAGGGAAATTATACTGCAATCTTCGATGGGACAGGATTATCAAGCGGAGTATATCTGTATCGAATGACAGCGGAAAATTTTATGGTTATGAAAAAGACAATGCTCTTAAAGTGATGTGCCTTCATAAATTCTTTTGAAATATTTAAAGTTCCATTTATAATAAGTTATAATTATGCAACAATAGCCACCGGTGAATATGTTGATGTTGATTGGTTTAGAATAAATCCGGGTATTTAGACAATTTTAGTCCTTCAAGAAAACGATATGCCCCATTCCTTTTATTAAGACAAACTTTTCTGATCCATTCAAACCCACTCCATTTATTCGTTTTTCGCTTGCTAACTTTGGCTTTGTATCTCTTGAGATTAAAGACCTTTTGGCGAGAAAAAGAATAGCATTTACGAATAAGCAAAAAATGCTAGAATATTCAATGAACTCTTTAAAGGCAGCAGCCATATGAGCGGCGTTTACTTGTGCTCAATGACAACTCACTAAATAAATAATTGATAAATAGATGGTTTAAAGAGACACACAAGCAATTTTTACTCAATAAAAATAGATTGATTATTCGTTTGTGGGAAAAGTGAGAAAAATATTGTAAATTACTTAATATATTTGAAACGGTTCAATGTTTTATTCGATGAACCATTTCTTTACGATAGAGGATTGTGGATTTAGTGGTTATGAACGGATGAGCCGCAGAAAAAACGTTTTTTAAACAATCAGACCATGCGACTCATAGCAAAGAGAATAAAAATTTTATAAGAGATATAAATTGAAATTAGCAGCAAAGCGCATCAAGAAAATATTAATTGTTACACTCCTCGCATCTCTCACAGCTTTCAGCCAGGTGAGACTACCAAAGCTTATTAGCGACGGTATGATCCTGCAACGCGATACAGAAGTAAAAATCTGGGGCTGGGCTGCGGCCCATGAAAATATTTCTATAAAGTTTCATGACTCATTGTATCAAACAACAACCGATAGTTTGGGAGAATGGAACATCAAGCTTCCCGCACTGGAAGCTGGAGGCCCATACACAATGAGTGTGAGCGCGAGTGATACTGTTACAATAAAAGACATTCTCATTGGTGATGTCTGGATTTGTTCTGGCCAATCAAATATGGAATTGCCCATGAAAAGGGTTAGTCCTATTTATGAATCCGAAATTGCAAACTCAGAAAACACAAATATAAGATTTTTTACTGTGCCTCAGAAATATAATTTTAATGAGGCTCAAAAGGATTTAGAATCCGGCCGTTGGCAGATGACAAATCCAAAGACCATACTTGATTTTTCGGCAGCCGCATATTTTTTTGCCAAAGAACTTTACGATAAATACCATATCCCCATTGGATTAATTAATACAAGCCTAGGAGGTTCACCAGCCGAAGCATGGATGAGCGAGGAATCTTTAAAAATGTTTCCTGCTTATTATCAGGAAGCACAACGATTTAAAGACAGCACTCTTATAAGGAAAATTGAGAACCAGGATAAAGTGCGAATTGAAGCTTGGTATAACGAGCTCAGGCAAAAAGATGAAGGTTATAAAGATCCGCAGAAAACATGGTATGACCCAGCTTTAAGTACATCTGATTGGACATCAATGAAAATACCAGGTTACTGGATAACAACAGAGCTTGGCGCTGTAAACGGTGTGGTGTGGTTCAAAAAAGAATTTGATGTTCCCGCCTCGATGATTGGACAACCGGCTAAACTTATTCTCGGAAGAATAGTAGATGCAGACTCTGTTTTTGTAAATGGCGTTTTTGTCGGCACAACAGGGTATCAATATCCTCCCCGAAGATATAATATCCCTTCAAATGTATTAAGAGGAGGGGAAGATATCATAGTAGTCAGAGTCATTAGTAATATTGGTAAAGGAGGTTTTGTTTTAGATAAACAGTATGAGATAAATGCAGGGGGACAAACCATCAATTTAATTGGGGACTGGCAATATCGGCTCGGAACAAAGATGGAGCCCTTAGCAAGCCAAACATTTATCCGATGGAAACCGCTGGGTTTATTTAATGCAATGATTTCACCCCTTCTGAACTATTCAATGAAAGGGGTCATTTGGTATCAGGGTGAATCGAATGCAGAGAGGCCGGTTGAATATCGGGAACTGTTCCCGGCGCTGATACAAGATTGGAGAGAAAAGTGGAATCAGGGAGGCTTTCCTTTTTTGTTTGTTCAATTGCCAAATTTTATGGAAGCAAAAAAACAACCGTCCGAAAGCAATTGGGCGCTATTTCGAGAAGTCCAGTTAAAAACATTATCAGTGCCGAAAACCGGCATGGCTGTAACGATTGACATTGGTGAATGGAACGACATCCACCCTTTAAATAAAAAAGATGTCGGTAAAAGACTTGCTCTTGCTGCCCGGAAGGTGGCATATCTTGATGATAAAGTTGTTTATTCAGGTCCAATGTATCGCTCCATGAAAATTGTCGGGAACAAAATTATATTAACTTTTAATAACATTGGCGGCGGGCTCATTGCTCAAGGCGGCGGGGAGCTTACAAATTTTGCGATAGCAGGAGCTAACAATCAATTTGTATGGGCAAAAGCCAAGATCAAGAATGGTAAAATAGTGGTATGGAATAACAAGATTCCAAAACCTAAAGCCGTGCGATACGCCTGGGCGGATAATCCATCTGGTGCAAATCTCTATAATAGAGAAGGATTGCCGGCTTCGCCTTTTAGAACCGATGAATGAATGTATGAAAAGAGAAATATAAAATATTGTAGCAGGAAGTACGATGTGGAAAATAATTCTGTTTTATTGACATAATTCTAACTCAAGATAATTAGCGAAAAAATTTTGTTTCAATGTAAAAGGATTTCTATGAATAAGATTTTACTATGCCCTGAAAAAATTTCTAAAAGATGGATTGTTTTTGTGGCTCTCCTTATGACATTTTCAACAAGCTTGATTGCCCAGATTCAGACCAATGTACCGGCACTCAAAGATGTGTATGCAAAGGATTTCTATATTGGCTGTCTTTTATCGTATAATGCGATCGGTTTTACGAGCGATCCGGAATATACACCGGGCTCGGTGTATGATCTCAACGGTGGATATTTGATAAAATACCACATGAATTCTATGGGCCCCGGTAATAATATGAAACCGGTTTATACCGTAAATATTGCAGGGAGCGCATCCGCATATACTGCTGCAGCAACACAGGCAGCAAAGGATTCGATAAACATCCATCCCATCATTCAGTTCAATTCAAGTTTAATCGCACAATTCAATTGGGCGAAAAGGCAGGGATTTGTTCTGCGTGGACACACATTGGTGTGGTATAGTCAAACTCCCGGTACTGCGTTCTTCCGCGCAGGGTATTCTGCGACAGGATCATATTTATCTAAAGATCTCATGACCCAGCGCATGGAAAATTATATTAAAGAAGTGATCAGATTGATTCATGAAGGATGGCCGGGTATGATGATTGCTGTTGATGTCGTCAACGAAGCTATGAACGATAACGGGACAGATCGTTCAAGCGGCAGTGAATGGTATACAACATTTGGCGATAACAGCTATATCATGAAAGCATTTGAGTTCGCCCGTAAATATTCCGTTCAATACGGCGAAACGCAGATGAAATTATATTACAATGATTACAATACGAGTACATCAGCAAAGGCAGATGGTATTGTTAGGGTTTGTGGTCCGATTTTTCGCGCGGGATATTTAGACGGCATCGGTATGCAGGAACACGACGGCATTGGATCACCAACAGCAGCGCAATGGATAGCCTCCTATAATAAATTTGATACTATTTGTACTGAGATGAATGTCACAGAATTGGATGTGAGCAGTACGTACTTGCAATTAACAGCACAGGCAAACCAATTCGGGATGCTCTTTAAATGCTTCCTGGATCGAAGCTACCGGTCCAGCCGGGGAAAAATAAAAATTGTTGTGAAAGATGGATTGAATGATGCACACACATTCAATGTAAATTCCTCGCTCTGGGACTCGACGGATCAATGCAAGCCTTCATTTTATGCCGTGGCGGATGTCGGTACGAACTACCATACATTGGATTCATTGATTACATTTGCGAATACTCTAAAGCAAGGTACGTATTCGGCATCTTCATGGTCCAGCTTTTCAAACGCCTTGGCGTATGCTGTCGGTTTAAAAGTGATGAATTATTCCAGTTCTCTCTCAGCTGCTTCTTCATTAGGATTGGCAAAAGATACGCTCATAACCGGGATAAACAGCTTGGTGAAAACGAGTACGGCTGTTCATTCGGTGAGCGGGAATGAGCCGAAGATGTTTGCACTCGGTCAGAATTATCCCAATCCATTCAATCCCACAACGACCATACAGTATCAAATACCGATCGCCAGCAATGTGAGTTTGAAAGTATATGACATGCTGGGGAGAGACGTCGCAGTATTGGTGAACGAAAATAAAATAGCTGGATATTACACTAGTACGTTCGATGCGAGAAATATGCCGAGTGGAATTTATTTCTACAAGATGAATGCAGGAAATTATTCCACAGTCAAGAAACTTATCCTGATGAAATAAATTGAAGTTCATATCGAGAGTGAATATATTATTAAATATGTGTATTCCGTTATTTCTCATGATTTGAGGAATTAGTAAATAAGAGAAAAGATCTTCATTCAATAAACTATATATAACAAGGAGATGTAGCTATGAAAAATAATTTCTTTCCCAAAATTCAAAAACCAATTATGTATGAAGGTAAAGATTCCAAGAATCCTCTTGCTTTCCGATTCTACAACAAGAGTCAAATGGTCGGCAACAAAACGATGGGCGAACATCTCCGTTTTTCTGTCGCTTACTGGCACACTATGATGGGTAATGGTTCAGACATGTTTGGTGGTCCAAGTTATAAAAGGGATTGGCATAAAGCTTCTGATCCGTTAAAGCGAGCCAAAGAGACCATGGAAGCGGCATTCGAATTCTTTCAGAAATTAGGAATTGAGTATTATTGTTTCCATGATCGAGATATTGCCCCCGAAGGCGATACCTTTGCACAGACATGCAAAAATTTGGAAACAATGGTTGCATACGCCAAAAAGCTACAGAAGGAAACAGGTGTCAAACTTTTATGGGGTACGGCTAACTTGTTCGGCAACTCAATTTATTCACAGGGTGCCGGAACAAACCCCAATGCACACGTCATGGCTACCGCTGCCGCCCAAGTGAAGCATGCCCTTGATGCGACAAAAGAGCTTGGCGGCGAGAATTATGTATTCTGGGGAGGGCGCGAAGGGTACGAATCATTACTCAATACGGATTTTAAACGCGAACAGGAACAAATGGCCCGGTTCCTCCATATGGCCGTTGACTATAAAAAGAAGATCGGATTTGAAGGACAGTTCCTCATCGAACCAAAACCGGCTGAACCGATGAAACACCAATATGATTCTGATTCGGCAACCACGCTATCTTTCTTAATACAGAACGGTTTGATAGACTATTTTAAATTAAACATCGAAGCAAATCATGCAACACTTGCTGGTCATACATTTGAGCATGATCTGACGGTTGCCTCTGCAGCGGGGAAATTAGGAAGTGTCGATGCGAACCGCGGTGACCTGTTGCTTGGCTGGGATACGGATCAGTTCCCAACAGATATATACAGCACAACTCTTGCAATGATGGTAATTTTGAAACAGAATGGCTTGGGGTCAGGCGGTCTGAATTTTGATGCAAAAGTCCGGCGCAGTTCAATCGATCCGATGGACTTATTTTATGCACATATTGGTGGTATGGATGCTTTTGCTCGCGGCCTTGTCGTTGCACACCAAATTATAAAAGACAAAGCATTAAGTAAGTTTGTCGATGAACGGTACAGCAGCTTTAATTCGGGCATTGGCGCACAGATCATGTCAGGAAAAGCGGGATTAGAAGATGCCGATAAATGGGTTTTGAAACAAGGCGCACCAGTACTGCTAAGCGGCAAGCTGGAAATGCTCGAGAATATTTTGAATTCCTATTTATTCGATTGATTTTTATCTTCAATTTCCGTAATTACGAACAATGTCATTAAGACAACGAAATAGGTTTCTGGAGTTACTGATGAGACTTTAAAGCGCAGTCCGGTGAGACTGCTAAAACATATTTCGCACAAATTTATTGTCTCTCAAAAAAACAAATATAAAGGATGAAGCATATGCGATATAGACTCGTTCTTTTCATCTGCCTAGTTCTTTTGATGAATATGCCGATGCATGCCGTCGCTGGCGACAGCAAGTCCGCTAAGCAGAAAATAACAATCGGCCTTATTGGAAAATCCTCCACAAGCGCTGTCTTCATAGCTGCATATTCCGGCGCCCGTGTAGCAGCAAAAGAATTAGGCGCTAAATATAATGTCGAAATTGATATCGACTGGCAGTCACCAAAGGTGGAAAATGTCCAAGAACAAGCGGCTGCAATCGAGCATTTTTCTAATTCGGGTGTGAGTGGAGTTGCTATTTCCTGTATAGATGCAAATTATTTGACACCTGTCATTAATAAAACGGTTGACAAAGGGATGCCGGTTATGTGTTTTGATTCCGATGCGCCAAAGAGTAAAAGATTTGCTTATTATGGTGCAGACGATGTTGAATTTGGCAGAATGCTCCTGAAGGAACTTGCAGCAGAAATGAAAGGAAAAGGATCTATTGCGGTCCTTGCCGGGAATAGGAATGCATTAAACCTGCAACGTCGCCTTCAGGGGATTAAGGATGAACTAAAAAAATATCCGAATATCGCCCTCGCTTCTGACGATGTGAATTATAACATAGAAATTCCGGATATTGCATCAGAAACTGTTGCCCGCGCGCAAAGGAAGCACGCCAATATTGGAGGATGGATTTTTATTGGCAGCACGGTGCTTCAAACGAAGAACAATTTGAAGTGGAATCCGGGTGAAATCAAAGTAGTTGCCGGCAATGCAGTTCCGGCAGAATTAGAATATGTAAAGAGCGGTTATGTGCAGGGCCTTGTTGGAGTAAATTGTTTCCAGCTAGGATATAAAACAGTTGAAATATTACTAGATAAAATACGCAGCAATCGTACTCCTGCTGATCCGCTTACATATATTCAACTAACACCTGTTTCAAAAGAAAATGTAGATGAATGGTTGCTGAACTGGAGAAAGTGGTTGCTTAAGGAAGCAATGTCTAATTAAGTGTGGCGGAATATTTAACGTGAGTTGCCGGATCACATCGATCGTTATTTAAAAATCGAACAGCATGTTTAAAAAACATGTGTTCTAGTAAAGACATTTAAAACTTTTCGACATGTGGATTGCAGCAGACCCGCAATAATGGTCGTTATAAAGACGCTTACTGCCCTGGTCGACGCTTCAATTCTATCTCGAAGGCGCACAGTAAGTATAGGGAACCGTCGATCTCGTTTCAACCTGAGTGTCACCGGGCGTTAGAGTTGTATCGTTTTCAACCGATCAAAGATTCTCCCTGTCAATGTTTGCATCCCCAGAATCATTCATTGTGGATAGAAGGTTGAAGAAATGGAAAGAGTATGTCAAGCACAGATGAGAATACAGTGAAGATCGGTCATTACCGCTGGACGATTTGTGCGCTTTTATTTTTTGGGACGACCATTAACTATATTGACCGGCAGGTTTTAGGTATTCTAGCACCATTGCTGCAGAGCGAGATTAAGTGGAGTGAATCAGAATATGGTTGGATCGTCACTGCGTTTCAAGCTGCTTATGCTATTGGCCTTCTCTTGTTTGGTTGGTTTATGGATAAATATGGAACGAAGATTGGTTATAGCGTTTCGGTGACAATATGGAGTCTTGCGGCAATGGCGCATGCGTTCGCGAGAACACCATTTGGATTTGGTGTGGCGCGGGCAGGGCTTGGATTCGGTGAGTCTGGAAATTTTCCAGCAGCTATCAAAACAGTTGCTGAATGGTTCCCGAAAAAAGAACGGGCGCTGGCAATTGGCATTTTTAATTCTGGTGCGAATATGGTGCGGTTGTCACACCAGCTATTGTGCCATGGTTGACTATAACGTATGGATGGCAGGCCGCTTTTATTGTGACAGGTGGATAGGCTTTGTCTGGTTGATATTTTGGGTTCTCGTATATGAAAAACCCGAACAAAAAAAACAGCTGTCGTCAACCGAATTGAATTATATTTTAAGTGATAAACAGGATGCCTCTTCGGACAAAGTACCTTGGTTAGGGTTGCTGAAATATAGGCAGTCATGGGCTTTTATATTGGGGAAATTTTTTACTGACCCGATCTGGTGGTTTTATTTGTTTTGGCTCCCCAAATTCTTAAATAAAACATATGGACTAACGCTCACAAATTTGGGCTTGCCATTGGTAACTATTTATATGATGATAAGCTTCGGAAGTATCGGAGGCGGGTGGATGTCTTCCTACTTTATCCGGCGAGGCGTGAGTGTTATGAAAAGTCGGGAATTAGTCATGCTCTTTTGCGGAATTTGTGTCTTACCTATTATCACAGCTTCACAAGTTTCCCATCTGTGGCTTGCTGTCGGACTTATTGGGCTTGCAGCTGCGGCACATCAAGGATTTTCTGCTAACCTCTATGCAATGGTATCTGATTTGTTGCCCAAAAAAGCTGTCGGCTCTGTTACTGGTTTGGGAGGAATGGCGGGTTCCGTGAGTGGAATGCTATTCTCCATTTCTGCAGGATATATTCTAGAATGGACAGGGAGTTATATCTCGCTGTTTCTTATTGCTGCCCCGACATATTTAATTGCATTAAGTTTCATATATTTATTGACAAACAAAGCAAAGCCGATAGTATTCTGATGTTTCTAAAAAAACATATTTAGAAAACAGCGGTTGTAAAAATTTGTAGTATCAAAGAATTGTTCTGAAAGGTACGTCAAACCTTTTTATGGTTTGGTCGTACTGAACTTATTAATAAAAAACTTCTTTAAATGGAGATGAAATTTTATGTATGCACTTGGTTTTGATATAGGCAGCTCATCCATAAAGGTAGCAATTCTGAATCTCGAGTCCGGCAAAGCTGAAGCCGCTGCATTTTCACCTAAAAACGAGATGCCTATTACGGCAGTTCGAGCAGGCTGGGCTGAACAGGATCCCATTATGTGGTGGGAAAATCTGAAACTAGCGACAGCCGAAGTCCTGGCGTCGGCTCCTTATACGCGTGATCAAATTATTGCCATCGGTATTTCGTATCAAATGCATGGCCTTGTTGTTGTTGATAAACAGCAGCAGGTTCTCCGCCCTTCAATTATTTGGTGTGATAGCAGGGCGGTGGAGATAGGTCAGAAAGCGTTTTCAGCTATCGGACCTGAACAATGTCTATCATCACTGTTGAACTCACCCGGAAATTTTACTGCTTCCAAATTACGATGGGTAAAAGAAAACGAACCGAAGATTTTTGAGAAGATTGATAAATTCATGTTACCGGGTGATTACATTGCATTGCGTTTGACCGGAGAAGCTTCGACAACACTTTCCGGATTGTCTGAAGGTATCCTTCTAAATTTTAAAACAAATTCACTTGCCATGTCTTTAATGGATTATTATGGTATTCCTTCGGAACTCGTTGCTTCGCTCGTACCGACATTGGGTGAACAAGGTCGATTATGTAAGCTGGCATCTCAAGATCTTGGTTTGCCGGAAGGAATTCCTATAGCCTATCGGGCTGGTGATCAACCCAATAACGCACTTTCCTTAAACGTTATGGAACCCGGTGAAATTGCCGCAACTGCGGGAACCTCCGGTGTAGTGTACGGTGTCAGCGGAACACTAAAATATGACCCTGTATCGCGGGTGAATTCATTTGCTCATGTCAATCATACAGCTCAGGCACCGCACATTGGCGTCCTGCTGTGTATTAATGGAACCGGGAGCGCGAACAGCTGGATCCGGCGTATCACTGGACAGCAAAGTATTGAGTATGCCCGAATCAACGAACTTGCTTCTGGTATTGCACTTGGATCTGATAACATTGTTTGCCTTCCTTTTGGCAACGGTGCGGAACGAATGCTGGAAAATCGCGATATTGGTGCGTACTTCCATAATCTTCAATTTAACATTCACACGCAGGCACATCTTGTTCGTGCTGTTCAGGAAGGTGTTGCCTTTGCATTTAACTATGGTATTGAAATATTGCATAGCATGGAAATAAAGCCGACAGTCATTCGCGCTGGTCTTGCAAACCTATTCCTCAGTCCTATTTTCTGCGATACGCTTGCACAAACTGCCGGAATCACTATAGAACTTTACAATACTGATGGTGCACAAGGGGCGGCACGAGGTGCAGCATTAGGGATCAAACATTTCACAAGTAGGTCAGAAATGTTCAAAGGCTTGGAACGTATAAAAGTGATTGAACCACAAAAAAACCGAACAGCTGATTATCAAAAAGTTTATACAAGCTGGTCATCTACATTGAAACGATATCTATAATCAATTGAAGATCAATCATGAGCAACAATGCCCGGTCATATGATCGGGCATTTCCATTTTCTATACGGATTTGATGGAATTTGATATTCCCGATACAATGCAGTGTCACACCATCAGTATGACATTGAAGGGCTTTGATACAGTGCTGGTGGATAGTGTGTATGGATGATTGGCGTTAATGGACCGGGGATTAAAACGGTATCCTCTCGACATCTTCGATATTGATTCGATGAGACTTGATATGGGTGTTCAAGTGCTATATCATCCTTCGGTGGCAGATATGGACGATGATCAGTGGTAGTATTTCTGTTAGTCCAGGCGATGCAGCTATTGTTGATGGTGTCTGACTCCTTTTACATTTTAATGAGCTCGTAACGAAAAACTCCCCTTATCACTTTTAAAATTAAGGGTCGGGCCCCCTCCGTTGATTTTCCCGGAATAGTTGTAGTGGTGGTGTTTTCTATCGAGATCGTGTGTTTCTATATCGAAGTCTGATCTAAAATCTACACGCTTTTCGAAATCTGTTCGCAAATCAAAACTGGTTTGTTTTGGAATGTCCACGGAAATTTTACCTTTATAAGTCTCGAAATGGCTGTCATTCTTGAGCGATGCGAAAGAAATATGCACATCGCCTTTATATGTCTCTACATCGACTCCACCATTAAGATCTAATACTTCCACGGTGCCCTTATATGTGTTGAGTGTCAGGTATGAGATCAATCCATCGATGTGTGATTCCGATTTGTAATCTTTGATCCTTAGTTCTGCAGTGCGAGGCATCTTAATCGTATAATGTACTGATGGGAGAGAATTCGAAATCTCATGCGGATTGTCGAGCCAGTCCCAGAAATTAAAATTGTTGTTCCGTTCCACTTTCTTATAATTCGTATGTAGCGTCACTTCATTGCTGGAGCTGTGAATGTCAATTTCGGTATCCTCGATATCCCGCTCGGCATCCCGGGAATCCGCGTCGTCCGATTCTATCTTCACATATATCTCAATCTGCGGTTTGTCATATGTTGTGACAGTAATGGATCCTTTGTATGTGTCTATGACAAGATGTCCATCAGATTTGAGCGGGCAGGTTTTTGTAATCTCCCGAAAAGACTGGGACATCGCAGTTGATACAATGACAGATAAAAAGATGGTTATGAATAATGACAGTCGCATGATTCCCTCCAGGTTGAATAGGATGTTATTATTACATACGGTAGATTCTCAACGAGGTTGCAGGGAAACCCCATCCAACGAATGCAGGATCAAATTATATCTCGTATATCAATTCTTTTGGGCTTCGGAATGATCACGGGCAAAAAGAACTCAATGCCGCCGGCAGAAGGATTATAGGTGAAGAAAAAGGTTTGTGAAGATTGACAAAGAGGTCTTTTCAGAACGTCATCGCCGGTTTCAATCTGGTGAATGCACTTGCTGACTCAATCAACATGCAACGATTCAGGCGATCGATTTAAATGTGATATTTTGTCCTCAACCAATTGTATGCCGCATTAATTTCTTTAGATTTCATTTCAGCTAATTCTCTAAACTCAGGAGCTAAATGTTGTACCCGATCCGGATGATAGAGAGAAATCAAGCCGATGTATTTTGAATGGATTTGTTCCTTTGTTACTTTTCCCATCAAGCCGATTAATTTTCCATAGTAGACATTCTTTTCTTCCTCGGTAGCTGTCGCTGAATAAAATTTATAGGAGGAAGATGAAGTATACTGACTGTATTTTTCGTAATGTCCATATTGTCCATATTGAGCATACCGATCAGAAAATTTCTGATCATACTTAAATCGATAAGAATATGGGCCAACAATAATTGACAATCTTTTAAATAATTCTGTTTTACGATCTCCAATATTGAGAAGATAATCGAGCAAGAGACTATTGATTGATTTCAATTTATCATCATGACATTTCTCCGCATATTCTATGAGAAGTTTTTCGATATGAACTCGAGGGCGATTTGAAATAACCCTTTTTACTTTATTGCTTCTGTCGACGACAGCCGTGGCGATTGAGAAGACGGGAATAAGTTTCCGTTGCTGATCAGGTTGAAGGGCGAGCGTATAGAGAACAGCAAATTCATTTAAAACATTATCGGGAACAGTTTCCTTCCGCAGTTGGCATGATGAGCTAATACATTGGAGATGACCATGCATGATCCGGATAAACTCGTTGAGCATTAAAGAAAGATTGATACTGTACATCCTCGTGCAGAGTACATTGACGGCTGGTTCCGGATATTGTCTCTGCAGCATTTGATAAGAAGATATTCTTGGTCCAGGATAACTATTGGAATATCCAGATAAACTGCATTGGACCGTACCAATAATACTCCAGATCTGACGGTACAATTCATCAAAGATGGTGTACGCTTCATTGTACTTCCTCTGATGGACCAGAAAATCGGCGATCCCCCGCATTTTTTCGATTGTGCTCATATGGTTACTGTTAGATGTTTTTTTATCCGTTGTTTGGTAATTTATGGTCAACAGGAGCAGAATATGTGGTGATTATTTCACGCATATGGTTCAATAGTATTTTATTTTCCGAGAGCTCAGTTAATACAGAAAAACCAATATTTGCTTCAATAAATTCCATCATTATCTTTTTCAATTTTGCATCATCAATGGCCTGAGCTTTAATTTCATGTGCTTCTAAATAATAATGAAATGCTTTGATGAGCGGTAAACCGTTAATTCTGATGGAGGATATCCAGCTCTTGAGCGTATGCGATTCGTGAGGAAGCGATTTAGCTGCTTCACGTGTTATGCGTAATGGAACCCCGAGCACTTTTGCGGTTTTTTTCAGGAGAGCATCGTTAAACGGGCGTTTTCCACGTTCGAGATTGGAATAGTATCCCTGAGAGATTCCAAGCTGAACGGCGACATCCACCATTGTCAATTGTTTTGACTTACGGATTTCTTCTAAAGTTGCCATTATTCTGCCCTAAAAATACGATATATATCAAAATATATCAAGTAATATTTAGTCATATTCCGCCGCTTGTTGGGAAGGTTATCTAACGACAGAAACGTGTAAAAGGTTATCTTGCGCAATGTGGTGATAAGAAATATTCGAGTGGTGACTTTAGAGTTCGATGAACAGAGAACGCAATAACCGGTTTTCTTGTATGAAACGGTTGAATTTCTTGCATCTCTAAACTCCGATTGGTATTTTATCTTCATCTCTAAAACCAGTCTATGTTCTCAACATGAAAGGGTAGAGTATGAAAAAGCGCCTGCTGTTCTGTGTATTGTTGGTAGTAGTGAATGTATTTTATTCTTGTGCACACAATAAAAAGGATACTGCCGTGAATGAAAAATCGTTGTATGGAAAGCTCCCTGATGGGAGAGAAGTATTTCAGTATACATTAACGAATAAATCCGGTGCAACAGTAAAAGTCATCAATTTCGGTGCGATAGTTACCTCTCTGATTGTTCCGGATCGTCATGGAAAATTTGATGATGTTGTTCTTGGGTACGATACATTGCAAGGATATCTCCATGGCCAATCCTATTTCGGCTCTATTGTAGGCCGTTACGGCAATCGCATTGGCAAGGGTCAATTCAATCTTGAAGGCAAAAAATATCAACTCGCAACGAATAACGGCAAGAATCATCTTCATGGAGGAAATATTGGATTTAATAAAGTTCTCTGGGATGCAAAAAAAGTACAGGATAGTGCTGGCCCGTCTCTTCAACTGACGTATATTAGTCCAGACGGTGAGGAAGGATATCCGGGTACTGTAACACTCTCGGTCACTTATACGTTAACGGATAAAAACGAATTACGAATTGTATATAAGGGAACAACAGATAAAACGACTATTCTTAATCCCACACATCATTCATATTTCAATTTATCTGGTTCATTGAACAATACCATTCTGGATCATGTGTTGACGATTGAGGCTGATGCAATGACACCTGTGGATAACGGACTTATTACAACCGGAAAATATTTGGACGTGACAAACACACCAATGGATTTTCGAACTCCGACTGCAATCGGTGCGCGCATCAACGATCAGTTTGAACAGCTCATTTTTGGGAAAGGATATGATCATAATTGGGTTATTCGTAATTATACGAAAGGGAAGGTTCGTAAGGCGGCTGAAGTTTACGAACAAAAGAGCGGACGTCTGATGACTGTTTATACCGATCAACCTGGATTACAATTTTATTCCGGTAATTTCCTGGATGGAACAGCAAAGGGGAAAGGTGTATCCTATCAGCTTCGCACAGGACTATGTTTAGAGGCCCAGTGCTATCCCGATTCTCCCAACAAACCGGAATTCCCTTCTACAACTCTCAAACCGGGAGAAGTATATCATCAAACAACTTTGTATCAATTTACAACCAAGTAACTCTGTAAACATTCATTGAAAAATAATAAGGAGAGTTATGCCAGGTAATCTTCATTCACATCTCGTATTGCTGTTTGCCAATCCCTCAAGCATTATGTCCCTTGGCTGGGTGGATTCGCTTCTTATTGTTATTTATTTCTTGTTTGTGCTGGGAATTGGATATTATCTTTTGCGATTTACGAAAACCGGCGATGATTTTTTTATGGCAGGAAGAGAAATGACGGCATGGATTGCCGGACTTTCATTCGTTGCTGCGAATCTCGGTTCGCTGGAACTCATGGGCTGGGCAGCTTCAGCGTACCAGTACGGAATTCTTGCAACGCATTGGTACTGGATCGGAGCTATTCCGGCAATGCTCTTTCTCGGTATCGTGATGATGCCTTTCTATTATATATGCAAGACTCACTCGGTACCGGGATATTTGAAGCTGCGTTACGGTGAAGGCGCCAGCCAGCTTTCGGCGGTCTCGTTTGGATTTATGACTGTCTTCATGAGTGGTATCAATATGTATTCGATGGCCATCGTGATGAAGGTAGTGCTTGGCTGGGATATTAATTTTAGTATTTGGATTTCTTCGCTGACCGTGATGGTGTATGTCGTGCTGGGCGGATTGCTCTCTGCGATCTTTAATGAGGTGCTGCAGTTTATGCTCATTTGGCTTGGCGCTTTAATAGTGCCCATTGTCGGAATGATTGAAACCGGCGGCTGGGCCGGCATGGTTGCGCGTATTCACCAAAATTTCCCTGTGGGTGATTACACACATCTCTGGAGTACCATGGGATCGTTTCAAGATAATCCGATGGGAATTCATTGGACGGGAATTGTCTTCGGCTTGGGAGCGATCATTTCTATGGCATACTGGACGACAGACTTTCTCGTTGTGCAGCGTGTTCTTTCCGCGCGCGATCTGCGTTCAGCAAAACTTGCGCCGATTATTGGCGCGGGATTTAAAATGTTCGTTCCACTTATTGTTATCCTTCCGGGCTTGTTGGGGTTAGCGGTTCTTCCCGGCCTTATGGGAGAAAATGAAGCAAAGCTCATTCCGGGCGCCCATAGTTATAATGAAGTGCTTCCGCTCATGCTTGCTCGCTACGCAGGCCCGGGATTGTTGGGTCTTGGTGTTACTGCGCTCATTGCAGGATTTATGTCCGGTATGGCTGGCAATGTGAGCGCATTTGCCACTGTATGGACGTACGATATTTATAAACCCATACATCTCAAATTAGCAAAGAGTGAAGGAACAGACGCACATTATGTCAAGATCGGGAGATGGTGTACTGTCATCGGTGTCTTTGTCAGTATTGGTACTGCTTATCTTGTGCAGCAATTTGCCAGCATTATGGATTATGTCCAGGCGCTTTTCAGTTTCTTTGTCGCGCCGTTGTTTGGAACGGTGATTCTGGGAATGTTGTGGAAACGTGCAACGAAAGCGGCCGGCTTCTGGGGATTATTCGCCGGTATCAGTTCCTCCATTGCCATGTGGGCATGGGTAAAGCTTGATCACAGCGCGTTGAAGTACATTGCACTTTCGCCGTATGCAAAAGACATGGCGGAAAATATGTACCGGGGTTTATGGTCGTGGATGATTTGT
>Ga0182027_10006943_pt1 | contig 16813 bp, 2 predicted proteins | sample 712E1DmetaG_FD_121300 | JGI IMG/M metagenome (GOLD analysis project Ga0182027, IMG submission 121300) | Permafrost microbial communities from Stordalen Mire, Sweden - 712E1D metaG (Illumina Assembly) | ecosystem: Environmental > Terrestrial > Soil > Wetlands > Permafrost | place: Sweden... | reverse complement strand
GCTAACACCGAAAACGCTCCGGTTGGTTTCACCAGCGGCTATCAGTTTGTGGACCTTTGGAGCGAGGGTATTTCCGGAATCCTCACCGAACAAGGGGGCTCGTGGTTTTATAAAAACAATTTGGGTGAAGGCCAGTTCGCACCCGCGCAAGTCGTGGCCCCCAAGCCGAGCTTCGCCGGACTCACGAAGGGAACCCTGCAACTCCTGGACCTCGAGGCGGACGGCCGGAAATTCATGATCGTCACCGAGCCTCCGATCCGGGGTGCCTTTGAGATCTCCGACGATGGCGAATGGCAGCCTTTCGCTTCTTTCAAGAATGTTCCTAACGTCGCACTGAACGATCCCGATACCAAATTCATCGACCTCGATGGGGATGGACGCTCGGACATTGCCGTTTCGGAGGACAACGTATTCACTTGGTATCCGAGTGCGGGAATCGACGGCTACGAGGGCCCGAGGATGGCGCCCAAGCCGTTCGACGAGGAGAGAGGTCCGGCGCTGGTTTTCTCCGATCCTACGAGCAGTATCTTTCTTGCGGGCATGAGCGGAAGCGGGCTCACCGACATCGTGCGCATCCGCAACGGCGAAGTCTGTTACTGGCCCAATCTGGGCTATGGCCGCTTCGGCGCCAAGGTGAGCATGGACTTCTGCCCGGTGTTCGACACGCCCGATCTGTTCAATCCCGATTACATCCACCTGGCTGACGTGAGCGGCACGGGAGCCACCGACATTCTTTACCTCGGGAAGAACAGGTTCCGGGCCTGGTTGAACCAGAGCGGCAACGCATGGAGCGAAGAAGCTGACATCGATCCATTTCCCACCACAGAGTTGCCGAACCAACTGTCCCTGGCCGATTTTCTGGGGAATGGGACTGCCTGCGTGGTTTGGTCCTCACCGCTTCCCCGCTACATGACGACTCCCTTACAGTATGTCGACCTGATGGGGGGCAAGAAGCCATACCTCCTGACCGGATACAAGAATCAGTCAGGTAAAGAGGTGACACTCGAGTACAAGAGTTCGACCCACTTCTACCTCGCAGACAAGCTGGCCGGCAAGCCATGGGTCACCAAGCTGCCGTTTCCCGTGCACTGCCTCACCAAGGTCAGCTCGCGCGATACCGTCACCCGGGCGTACCTGACGACCGAATACGACTACCATCACGGCTACTACGACCACGCCGACCGGGAGTATCGAGGCTTCGGGCGCGTGGAACAAACCGACACCGAGACATTCGACGAGTTCGTGAAAAGCGGCGCTTCCAATGTGGTGAATCAACCCCTTCACCAGGCGCCGGTGCTGACGAAGACCTGGTTCCATACCGGAGCCTACTTCGGAGAGAGTGACATTCTCGCGCGGTTCCACTCGGAGTTTTTCCAAAACGCCGATTTCGCCGAATACCACCTGCCTGCTCCGAATGTCCCGGCGTCTCTCTCTGCCCAGGAAATGAGAGAAGCGCAGCGGGCCTGCAAAGGCATGACGATCCGCCAGGAGGTCTACGGTCTCGACAATATCGCAGGAGTCTCGACGACTCCGTATTCGGCCACTGAGCGCAACTGCCTCATCCAGAGAGTTCAGCCCCTGGGCGCCAACCGCTACGCGGTTTTTCTGGTTACCGAAAGCGAGTCCATCTCTTACTCGTACGAGAGGAACAGCAAAGATCCACGCATCGGCCACACGCTGAACACCGCGATTGACGTTTACGGCAATATTCTGGAGTCCGCTAGCGTGGCGTATCCGCGCCAGCCGGGCGTCGCGGGCCTTCCCGCTCGCGTCCAGGCGGAACAGCAGAAGCTGCCGATCATCTATGCAGTCACTGGATACACCAACGACTCGATCGCCACCGCCGCCTACCGTCTCCGCCTGCGTTGCGAAACCAACAGCTTCGAGCTGACAGGCATTGTCCCTGCAGCCTCCTATTTCACGCTGGACGAGATCCGCGGCGCATTTGCCGGAGCAACGCCCATCAAATACGAGGACGCGCCCGACGGTACGAGCCAGAAGCGGGCGTTGAAACATTCGCGCACGCTCTTTCTGAAGGACGACCTCAGCGGGCCTCTCGCACTAGGGCAGATGCAGTCTCTCGGCTTGGCCCATGAGACATACCGCCTGACATTTACCGCGTCGCTTCTCCCTGCGCTCTACGGCACTCGCGTCACTCCCGCATTTGTGACCGAAGGCGCCTATGTCCACTCCAACGACTTCAAGGCCGCCGGGCTGTTTCCTCCGTCCGACGCCGACGACGAATGGTGGGTCCATGCCGGCCACGCCGTGTACCCCGCTGGTGCGGCAAACTTGTTTTACATGCCGAATGGGTTCCTCGATCCGTTCGGAAACTTGACCAGCGTCGCTTATTACGCCGATTATCAACTTCTGGTTCAAGCGGTGACCGACGCGGCCGGCAACGTCACGTCCGTGGAAGCCTTCAACTTTCGCACCCTCTCGCCTGAAGTCACAAAGGACGCGAATGCCAATCACTCCGAGGTTCGGTTCGACGCATTGGGTTTCGTGGTCGGAACGGCGGTAAAGGGAAAAGGAAACGAAGCAGACGATTTTACGGGCTTCGCAACGGACTTGACTCCAGCCGACGTGGCAAGTTTCTTCGGCGACCCGTTGACGAATGGACCGAATCTGCTGCAGCATGCGACCAGCCGCTTTGTCTATGATTTCTCCGTCGTTCCTGTCCGCGTCGCATCGATCGTCCGCGAGACGCACTTTCAGGCGACCGTGACTTCAGGGACTCCGTCGAAGCTGCAATATCGCTTTGAGTACTCCGACGGCTTCGGTAACGTCGCGATGCGCAAGATCCAAGCGGAACCAGGAATCGCGCTGGCCCTCGACGGCTCGAACAATGTCATCCAGGTAGACACCACGCCAAACCCGCGCTGGGTCGGCAACGGCAGGACGGTGCTGAACAACAAGGGCAAGCCGGTCAAGCAGTTCGAGCCCTACTTCAGCGTGACGTACAACTACGAAGACGACCCACAGCTCGTCGAGGTCGGGGTGACTCCCGTGTTGTACTACGATCCGCCGGGCAGAAACGTGCGCACAGAGTATCCGAACGGCACGTTTTCCAAAACCGAGATTCAGGGTTGGATGACACAGACGTTCGATCAGAACGACACGGTGACCGACAGCGACTGGTGCACACTACGGACGACCGGCGGCCTCGCCGCGAACCCTCAGGAAAATCAGGCCGCGCTGAAGGCCGCAGTTCATTACAATACGCCGGCGGTCTCCCATTCCGATTGCCTAGGCCGAGCATTCTACGCGATCAGTCACAACAAGTTTGTCGATCACAAGACGCTGTTACTGACCGAATTGTTCTACGAGACCTACACGCAGCTCGACATCGAGGGCAACGCGAAGCAAATCGTGGACCCTCGCGGGAACACCGTGGTGAGCTACGACTACGACATGCTGGGCAACCAGGATCACAGCCTCAGCATGGATGCGGGAGAACGGTGGCTCCTCAACGATTGCACCGGGGAAGCGATCTACGCGTTCGACAGCAAGAATCAGACATTCCATACGCTCTACGATGCGATTCGCCGCCCGGTCCAAGCCACTGTAGCAAAGGGCGCGGCACTTCCCATCGTGTTCGAACTGATTACCTATGGCGAAGGCCAGCCGGGCGACCAAGCTTCGAATGTCCGCGGCCGAATCTTTGAGCATCGCGATCAGGCTGGAGTCTTGACCAACAAATCCTTCGACTTTAAAGGTAACCTGTTGGACACCACAAGGGTACTGACCAGAGACTACCAGAATGACGTCGATTGGAGCGCGCCGCCACCGTTGCAGTTGGAAGTCTTCACCACTCAATCGGCGTACGATGCGCTCAACCGTCCGATCCGGATCGTGGCCCCTAACAGCAACCTCGCGACCGCAAACATTCTGACGCCAACGTACAACGAGGCCAATCTGCTGGAGAGTGTGAGCGCACAACTGCGCGGAGCCGTCGCGGCGACACCTTTCGTTACGAACATCGACTACAACGAAAAGGGCCAACGCATGCGGATCGATTACGCGAATGGAGCGAGTACGGTTTACAAGTACGATCCCGATACTTTCCGGCTCATCGGACTCGTCACGGCACGCAATACCGACCCGGAACCATTCTGGGAAGACAAGAGCAAGATCAATCTCCCGGCCTTCGCGGGCGACGTGCTGCAATACCTGACGTACACGTTCGATCCAGTTGGCAACATCACGTATATCAAAGACGACGCCCAGCAGACTATCTATTTCAACAACCGCAGGGTCGAGCCTAGTTCCGACTACACCTACGATGCGGTTTATTGGCTAGTGCAATCTCTTGGCCGTGAGCATATAGGCGGCCAGACGACTCCCGGCCCGCTCGACGATCCGCGAATGGGCAATGGCCAGCCCGGCGACGGAAACCAGTTACAGACCTACACCCTGCAATACGATTACGACGCGGCCGGCAACATGCTCCTGATGAAAAATCTGGCCAACTGGAGCATGGCATTCACTTATAGCGCCACGAATAATCAGCTGCTGACGGCCGTGCCCGGAGGCGCCATAGGCACTCCCTTCAACTATCCATACGACGCACACGGCAGCATGACGTCCATGCCGCACCTGACGACGATGGACTGGGATTTCAACGACCGGTTGCGTCACACCGCGGTTTCCGCTTCGGGCTCAATCAGCCAGGAATCTTGGTACGTGTACGACGCCGGCGGCCAGCGCGTGCGCAAAGTGATCAAGAAGGGCAGCTTGATCGAAGAGCGCCTCTATTTCGGGAACATCGAGATCTTCCGGCGAACGCGCAATGGAGCGCTTGAACTCGAGCGAGAGACGCTGCACGTGACCGACGACACACGCCGTATCGCGATGGTCGATACGCCGACCGTCAAACTTGGCGACAGCAAGGAAACGCGGCTCATCCGGTATCAATACTCGAATCATCTCGGGACCGCGTGCTTGGAGTTGGACGATGGCTCGCAGATCATTTCGTACGAGGAATATTGCGCCTTCGGCCGCACTTCATACCAGGGTACGGACCAAAGCAGAGAGATTCCAGCCAAGCGGTATCGTTACACGGGCAAGGAGAGGGACGAGGAGACTGGATTTTACTATCAGGGTGCTCGGTATTACGCTCCCTGGTTGGTGCGCTGGACGGCCGCGGACCCTACCGGGATCAAGGGCGGGCTCAACATATACACGTATTGCAACAACAACCCGATCATGTTGCACGATCCCAACGGCACGCAGGGCGAAGTTTGTGGCGTCTATGACGAGAACCAGCTGGTTTGCCGTACCGAGGCTTGCGTTCCCGCCAGTACAACGCCCGAAGTGCCGACGCCGCCGCCAGCATCACCGACGGCGCCGCGGCCGAGGATTCGCGTGGAGCCGAAGAAACAGGCGCCTGCCCCTGCTGCGGCAGCGCGAGCGGGGTCGGGTGGTACCACGATCAGCCCCCCTCCTCCTGTATCCGGCAACGACTACACGCACTATGTTCCCCAAGCGTTTGCGTACACGCAATACCGCGCGGCGCTTAGAGAGTCAGATGATCCGAACAACCCCATGTGGGCGCGCGTCACTATGGGTGTATTGGCCGTAGCAGCCGAACCCCTCGCTCTTGCTGAAGAGTACCTCGCGAGGCCACTCCTTAACGTACCCTACACCATGCAGAACGCAGGCACCCATATCGGCGAACATTCCGCCCGAGCCTACCTTTGGGCTCAGCAAGGAGAGTACGGCGAGATGACGTTGGATCTGCTGTACGCCACTCAATCTAGCACGGAGGGCATTAATGCCGGATTGTCGGTCGGGATCCCGGTTGCCGGGGCGTTGGAAAGTCGCGCTACCTCTGCGACTACAACCGTATTGAAAAACGAGAGCATCGTGATTGATGAAGGTGCCAGCTCTTCGCGCGTTTCCTCGAATCAATCTCAAGTCGGGCTGCCCAACGCCGGGGAAAGTGCAATGAATTACGGAACACGTGTGCATCAAGACCTCCCCAGGATTGTAGGAGAGACAAACCCGGGAGCAGCAGGGACCTACAATGTTCGTCCGGGTCTGACAGGACCAGATCTTGCCAATCCAACTGGCATGAATGCGAATTATGCGGAGATGAAATCGCTTTGGGACCAGCAGAGCCGTATCGTCAGCCAAGCTCGGGCGTGGGGTTTCGACGCCCAAAGTGGACGATACTTCTTCTACGACAGAAATACAGGGACTGTATTCGAGGGAATCATACAGACGGAAAAATTTCCCTCAGGACGCTTTAGACCGTAGGCAGTAGGCCTTACTAACCCATTGGCTTTCGGCTAAGGCATGTTTAGAGGCTTACGCTAATCAGAGTTTAGGAGACGATCATGTCAGAAATCGCGGACATCTCAATTCGCTTGAGAATCCTGAATCCCGACCGTCAACCCCTCGGCGGCACGGTCGACCTGGAGTTTAAACCGCAGAATGCAGGCCAGGCGATGACCGTGAAGGCGGTGTCCGCATCGAGGGATATCGATGTCCGGGGACTGCAGCGAGCGCCAGTCGGGATCTATCAACTCACCGTGACTCCAACGGACGTCTTCAAGCCGGTGTCGCAGTTTGTGAACATCCCCGCGAGCGGATTCAATACGTTGGAGATCCTCATTGACAAGGGAACGGTGGAGAAACCTGGGCCGCCCGCGACGGAAACTTACAAGGTCTTCGGCGCAGTGCGCGACCAGTTCCAAAGGCCCCTGGCGGGTGTGGTGGTCAAGGTTTCGGACAAAGACATCCGAAGTGAACAGCAACTCGGGAGCCCGGCCACTACCGATGCGTCCGGCGCTTACCAGGTCGTCTATTCACGGAAGGACTTTGCCAAAACAGACCTGTTGGCCGCCGATGTCATAGTCCGGGTCTATGGGGATGGCGAGAAACTCCTCAAGGAATCCGACGTCTTCTACAACGCGCCGCAAACCCTGCGAATGGATATCGACTTATCCGATCGAAATTACACGGGGCCTTCCGAATTCGAGCAAACGGTCCAGACGATTGCGCCGTTCATCGGAGAGCTTCCGCCCTCGGATCTGACCGAGGACCAAAAGACCCAGGACATCACCTTCCTCGCCAACAAGACGGGTTTTACACGCGGCCGAGTCGAAGCGTACGCCATAGCATTCCGCTTGGAAAGAAATACAGGGATTCAGGCCGGCGTGTTTTACGGGCTGATCCAGCAAGGCTCGTCTACGACCCCGCTGACGCAACCGACAGGCAGTTCTTCCGCCACGAGTTTTGAGTCCAAGGTGACCCTCACTTTCGCGGCCATCATGCGCCAGGACATCGACTCGCTCATGTCCGCGATTCAGGCAGCGATCGGCGCGAACATCATTCCTTTGAGCTTGAGCGGCGAACTCGACTCCATCAAAGAGCAGCTCATCGACGCGCAGCAGAAATACGCAGAGGCCAACTCTGCGCCAATGTCGCCGCCCAGCCTGACGCTGAAACTTGGCATCGCGGGACTACAGGGCGATCAGGTCGCCGCGTTCGAGAGTCTGTTTACCCAAAGTGGAGGAACCCCGCAAGACTTTTGGAGCACCCTCGCCGAAAACCTGGCCTTTCAGGCACAGAAAGTTTCGCTTCTGCAGTCCGTGTTCACGCTCTCCCAATTGACCGGGGAGCAAATGGTGCTGACGGATCAGCTCATCAAGGCGCAGAACATTCAGAGTCCGGCCGACCTGCCCAAGCTGGCGGCGAACACCAGCCAGGACTGGCTCACAATCCTAAATGAGCAGAAGATACAACCTCCCGCGGGCACTCCGGGTGCAACCGCTGGCGATCAGCTGCAAAACTACGCCGCCGAACTCGAGCAGAATTTCACGAAGGCGTTTCCAACCCCGGCCTTCGCGGCCAGGATCAAGAATGATGCTGGGAGCCGGATTCCCAACGCGGCTGCAATTTCCGGATTTCTGAATGCGAATCCCAACTTCGACCTGCTTACCACCCGCATCGGCGCTTACCTCGCGAAGGAGCCCGCCCCCGCGCCGGCAACGGCAGCCGTGAGAGGAGGCGCCGCAGCAGCTCCGACTGCCGATTTCACGAACCAGTTGAAGAAGACGCAGCGGATTTTCAAGTTGTCTCCATCCTACGCATCGGCCAACGTGCTCTTGGGCGACAACATTGATTCCGCTCACAAGATCTACCAGATGGGCCAGAACAACTTCGTCGCGAAGTATGGACCGAAGCTCGGGAACGCGGAGGCCCTGCGAACGTTTCAAAAAGCCACGCAAGCGCACTCGCTCGCGCTGGCCTTGACCGGCAACCTCAAGTCCCTGTCGGATGCGTCGTACTTGAATGTCTTTCCCGACTACACCATCACGATTACGGCCGCCATGACCACGGAGGTGCCCGATCTTGATACCCTGTTCGGGCACGCGGACTTCTGCGAGTGCGATGAGTGCAACTCGGTGTATGGCGCCGCCGCCTATCTGACAGACATTCTTCACTACCTTGAAAACCGCGTCACCACCATCAATTGCGCGCCCGGCGAGAACGCTTCCGTGCTTGAGGCGCTCCTGCGAAGACGGCCCGACCTGGCCGATATCGACCTCAATTGCGACAACACCAACACCGCGTTTCCCTATATCGATATCGCCAACGAGATCATGGAGGACTTCATTGTCTCGTCTGCGGTCACAGTCAGCATCGTCCTTCTGCCGAAGCTGATCTCGGGGCCAATCGACGCTGGTCTTTTGGCGGCGATCGTCGCCCAATTCCAGGCAGCGGGACAGACGAACGTGGCCCCCTTGCTTACCGCCAGCGCCGCGGTTTCTGACAAGTATTCGATGGAGCGGCTCAAAGCGGACAACACCTGCGTGACCGAAGATCACTGGATTATCCGGGATCAGTTCGTGGTGCTCAAAGCGACCAACCAAGGCGCCGCCATCGCCGTTCAACTCCTTCACCAGACGCTGCTCTCCCAGGACGAGGTCAACGCGAATCCCGAGTACGTCAACATTCCCACGTACAACATTCTAAAGGCGGACAAGCGGCCCTTCAGCTTGCCATTCGATCTTTTCGAGACGGAAGGCGAGATTTATCTGAGCAAGCTGGGGACAGCCAAGCCGGATTTGATTGACGCCTTCCGGCCAGAGCACCAGCCCGCCGTCGCTCCTTCACTCGCCACCCAGTCCGATCTCGACATGGCGTATGCGTACTTGAATGTAAACCAGGCCGAGAGAAGCTTGATTTTTCAGGCCGATCCGGCGAATCAAAATCTTTACTGGGGCGGCCTCTCCGCCGGCGCCACGGTGGAACTCGATCTGTTCATGAGCGCCACCGGGCTGACCTACGGCCAAGTGCTCGAACTTCTCGCGTTGAAGTCGATCAATCCGGCGGTGGACAGCGTGATCGTGAACGACGATCTTACCTGCGATACCAACAAGAAACACGTCAACAACCTAACGCCCGCGAAATTTGACATCATCCATCGCTTCTTGCGGCTCTGGAAGAAGACGACGCTCACCCTCGAAGAACTGGATGCCGTAGTTCAAGCGCCTGCGCTCGGCAACGGCGGCATCACAGCCGACCTGGCCTGGAAGTTGCAATACTTCCTTCAACTGCAAAAGCTCTGGTCGCTCACCGTGTTCCAGTATCTGGCTTTTTTCCAGAATATCGACACGGCTGGAACCGACAATCTGTACAACAGTCTGTTCCAGAATCGAACCGTTACGAATCCTCTGATTCCGGACTTCGCGATTTCCTCCGTCACGAGTGGCGCCCCTCCTGCGATCAACGTCCAGGATAAAGGTCTCCTCATTGGCATCCTGGGCCTCGCGCCCGCTGACCTCGACACCCTGATTGCGATTGCGAAAACGCCGGACGGCCTGCTCTCCCTCGCCAACATCTCGTATTTCTACCGGATCGCGCAGCTGTCGCAGGCTCTCTCTGTTTCGATCGGAGACCTGCTGATCTTTCTCGACATCATCAACATTTCCCCGTTCACCGATCCGGTTACAACCAACGGATTTTACTCCAAGTGGCGCACGGTGGTCGCGAGCCAGTTTGCCGCCGCAGACCTGAACTATCTCTTGCGCCACCAGAACGACAGCACCGGCTCGCTCATTGCCTCCGACGACCTGGTTGCCGCCGCGCTCGCGGATTTACAAGGCAAGCTTCTCCAGGCGCAAGCAGCCACCGCGGTTGCTCCCGACCCCACCGGCCAACTCCTTAAGAAATGGCTGACCGATCCCCTTCTCAACTGTAATCCAGCTTTGCTCGCGAAGCTGGCGGACATTCTTGGGACGCAAGACGATACCGAGTTCCAGCAGAAAGTGGACAACAACCAGACATTTCTGCTCAATCTCCGGATCCAGTATCACGACCAGGTTCTGACCGCGGACCTGTCCGCTCTACCCGCTCTCGCCCCCGGCGTATTTCCACCGGATTCCCTGGCGTCGCAGATCTCTTATGACGCCGCGAATCGCCGGCTCCAGTTGATCGGCACTATGAGCGCCGCCGATCAGGTCCTGTTGAACGGCCTTTCCGCGGATGCTTCGTACCAGTTGGCCGTGGCACAGCTCTTTCAGGCCGCGCAGCAAACCAGCAGCGCGGCTTCCAATCTTTTCTTTGGTAAGGTCGGCGACATTAATGCGAATCTGCGCGTCCTCGTATCGCCCCAGACCCCAGCTGCGCGTTACCAATTATTCCTGACGGCGATTTCTCCTGCTTACACGACTCTCCAGCAGCAGAACACCGTTCAGAACGAAATCTGCGGTTGGTTCAAAGTCAATAAGGACATCGCGTCGGCGATCGAGGCGTCAAAGCCCGCGGTCTACACCGATCTCACCGCTGCGGCTTTCGTCGGCAAGGCGAATCCGCTCACTGCCGCAAATTATCCGAATCAGTTCAACTGGTATCAGCGGATCGCGAAGGTGTGCTTCGTCACCAGTAAGTTGAAACTGGCCGCTACAGACCTTGCTTGGTTCCTGGCGCATCCCGCCGACATCAACAGCCTGGATTTGTGGAATCTTCCAATCGCCCCGGTGACCATTCCCGTTACATCGTTTGCCGCCTTCGAAGTGCTGGTGAATGTTCTTAAGTTTGAACAGTTCTACCCGGCGGTGTCGCAGGTGACCGCCGCGGCGACCAAAACGGTTTCGGTCTACACGGTGCTGGAGGACGCGATCAACCTTGTGCCACTGGCCGCCCTCGAGGCCGATTTGTCGAGTCTTACCGGATGGGATCCGGTCCAACTGGATGCGCTCATCAACGCTCCTACGAACTACTTGAACCTCACCACCCTGGCCGCTCCATCGGATCTTAAGGACATCCGCATTCTGCTGCGCCTCCGCCAATGCTTTTCGATCATGGGGGGCCTCGGCGCCAAAGCCGCAGACTGTGTCGCCTGGACAAAACCCTCGCTTACTTACGACGATGCGGCGCGGATCAAGCAAGCCCTGAAGGCGCGTTACCCACAGGACCAATGGCTTGGCGTAACGCAGCCGCTGCAGAACACGCTCCGGCACGCGAAGCGCGACTCACTGGTGGCGCATTTGCTCGCCAACCCGCCCGGCGGCCAGAACTGGCAGACGAGCGACGACCTGTACAGTTATTTCCTGATCGACGTAGAGATGATGGCCTGCCAGCCAACCTCCAGAATCGTGCAGGCGACCAACTCGGTGCAACAATTCGTGCAGCGCTGTTTCCTCAATCTGGAACCCGGGATTACAGTGGATCTCGACTTGGATCAGGACTGGTCGCAGTGGCAGTGGATAAAGTATTTCCGTCTATGGCAGGCAAACCGGAAGGTATTCCTGTACCCGGAAAACTGGATCGAGCCGGAACTGCTTCCGCAAGAGATCAAGTCTCCATTTTTTGCTGAGCTGGAAAGCGATCTCCTGCAAAAGGATGTTACCCAAGACAACGTCGAGACGGCATTCCTCAGCTACCTCAATAAGCTCGACGGGGTAGCTAGGCTGGAAATCAAGGCGATGTGGTATGACGACTCCAAGCAGACGCTGCATGTGGTCGGCCGCACTTATGGGGGCGACCCCAGAACCTACTACTACCGGACGTTCGAGCAGAATCGCCGCTGGACGCCGTGGATCAAGATCGATCAGGACATCGCCAGCGACCACCTCGTGCTCACCGTATTCAACCACCGCATTTATCTGTTTTGGGCAGTATTTTCCGAAAAGACTTCCGACGTCACGAGTGTGCCTGTTCCTGCGCTTCCGGGTAGCTCCCCAAGTAACATGTCCATCAAGCCGCCCGATAAATACTGGCAGATTCAGATGGCGTTCACGGAATACAAGAACGGCAAGTGGACACCCAAAAGAGTTTCGAATAACGATGCAAGCGGTTCTCTTATCGTAGGGCAACAGTGGAATTACACGCAGACCGATCCTCTAACGGGCGAGCAAGGCGCCTACACCCCGGCCAAGGCCGACTTCGTATTTACTCCGCTCGACATCCCCAGCATCAGCTTCACCGAGACCCTCTTGCAAGGCGGGAAGCCAAAAGCCCCTAACGCATTTCTGAGCTCCATCCTCAAGGGGATAGAGGGATCGTTGACCTCCAACGGCGACCTTCAGATCAATTGTTACCAGCAGTATGCTGCCAACTCGTATGCCTATCGGGGAACGTTCGATCTCGACCCGTGCAAGGGATATCCCGTTGTCACGCATAACGACGAAAACCTGGTTACGACCCTTTTCGATCGCAGCCAGTTGGTCAACATGCTGGACACCGAGCAGTCGGAAGATCTCTCAAACGATTCGCTGGCGGTCAGGAGCGTTCCCTTCCTCCTTGAGACGCCGGGCACGTTTGCCAACCTTGTGTCCTTGCAGATGGGCTTCCTTGACCGGTTGATCAACATCATCTACCAGCTCACTTATGGCTTTTACTATACGAGCTCGTCCTTCGTGGAGGGGCGCGAAGGAATCCCGGTGACGGTTGGCACTTTCATGCCGTACTTTTACCAGGATCAGTCGCGCACTTATTTCGTTCAGCCGGAAATCAGCGATGACGCCGAGTTTGAGTTCACCTACCAGGACCTTGAAGATCTCTTCCTCGCGGTGCTGGAAGGCGATACGAGTAAGATCCACGAGATCCTGGCGACGTTCCCTGGAGGAAAGGCCATTTTCCTGCTCGTCCACTTTTACAACTTCTATCACCCGCTCGTCTGCTCGTTCATGCGCATCCTTTTCGACCAGGGAATCGACGCGCTGATGTCCCGCCCCACGCAGCTTCAAGGGGATGTCGTATTCGATACCAACCCCAAGAAATTCGATTTCTTGCAGGTCTATGATCCCACCATTCTGGTTTACTCCGGGGCCCCGGTGACCTATAACGGTCCTGCCGGACCAGTGATTGACCCAACTCCGGGTTATCCCAAGGGCGATGTCGATTTCGGTCCCAAGGGCGGCTACAGCCTTTACAACTGGGAGCTGTTCTTCCACGCGCCGCTGATGATCGCCGAGCGCCTCAGCCAGAACCTCCAGTTTGAGGACGCCGACCATTGGTTCAAGTACATCTTCAACCCGACTGACGGCTCCTCCTATCCGTCGCCGGACAAATACTGGGTCACCAAGCCGTTCTTCATCAATGTGAACGACAAGTACGTTCAGCAGGACATCAACAACATCATGTTGGGCATCAACAGCAACAATTCGGCGCTGGTGCAGGATGTCACGGACTGGCGTAACAACCCGTTCCAGCCCCACTACATCGCGCAGTACCGGACGGTTGCCTATCAGAAGACGGCCGTGATGAAGTACCTGGATCACCTGATTGCCTGGGGTGACAATCTGTTCCAGCAAGACACGATGGAAACCGTGATGGAAGCCGAGCAGCTGTATGTGCTCGCGGACCAGATTCTGGGGCCCAAGCCGCTGATCATACCTCCTGCCTTTGAAACACCTGTGGACAACTTCGGGCAGTTGGAGCAGAAGCTCGACGCTTTCTCGAATGCTCTGGTGGACATCGAGAATCTTCTGCCTCTCCAGCAGGTCGCTGGCTTCGTCAGTGGCGCGCAAAATCTCCCCCGGCTGGATACGCTGTATTTCTGTATTCCGCCCAATGACAAGCTGATGGGATATTGGGACACCGTGGCGGGGCGCCTTTACAATATCCGGCATTGCTTGAATTTCGGAGGGCAATTCGCGCCACTCGCCTTGTTCGCGCCACCCATCGATCCAGGACTACTGGTGCGGGCGGCGGCGGCCGGGCTTGACATCGGAAGCATCTTGAGCGACATGAACAGTCCGCTGCCGAACTACAGGTTCAGCGTGATGGTCCAGAAGACCGTGGAGCTCTGCAATGAAGTCAAGTCGCTCGGCTCGGCGTTGCTCCAGGCCATGGAGAAGAAGGACGCGGAAGACATGGCTCTTTTGCGCTCCAAGAACGGCATCGCCGTGCTGAAAGCCATGCTGCTCGTCAAGCAACAACAGGTCGACGAAGCCACTCACAACATCGAAGCGCTCCAGCAACAGCAAGCTCTGGTGCAAACCCGGATCGACTATTATCAGGGGCTCATCAACAGCGGCTTGAATAGTTGGGAGACCACCTCCCTCGCCTTGACTCAAACGGCGATCGCGGGAGAGACCGCGGCCGTGCAAATCGAATACCTTGGAAACGTTCTAGGGTTGATTCCGGACTTCGATCTAGGAGCCGAGGGCTTTGGAGGGAGCCCGGTTGCCACGGTGAAGTTCGGGGGCACCCAGCTTGGGGGTGCAACACGAGCTATTGCCGCAGCCATCCGCGGCACGGCTGGAGTCGCGCACTCGCAGGCCAGTGTCGCTTCCACCCAAGCCACGTTCCAGCGGCGCTTGCAGGAGTGGCAATTCCAACTTAGTGTTGCCAACGCCGAATTGCAACAGGTCTCGAAGCAAATCCTGGCGGCCACGGTCCGGCAGGCGATCGCAAACCAGGAGGTGGCCAACCAGCAGCTCCAGATCGACAACGCGCAAACGGAAGATGACTTTATGCATAGCAAGTTCACGAACACGGACCTGTACGCGTATATGATCGGGCAGCTTTCCACCACGTACTTCCAGAGCTATCAGCTCGCCTATGCTATGGCCAAACAGACCGAGCAGACGTTCCGGTACGAGTTGGGACTCGCCGATTCGAGCTATATCAATTTCGGCTACTGGAACAGTCTCAAGAAAGGGTTGCTGGCCGGCGAGCAGCTCGCCTACGACGTCCGCAACATGGAAAAGGCTTACCGCGACCAGAACGTGCGCGAATATGAGCTGACCAAGCATATTTGCCTGTCGCAGCTTGACGCGTCGGCGCTTCAGCTTCTCAAGACGAACCGCGAGTGCTGGATCAATCTTCCTGAGGAGCTTTTCGACATGGATTACCCGGGACACTACCTGCGCCGGGTCAAGACGGTCGGCCTTACGATCCCATGTGTGGCCGGACCATATACGACCGTGAGCTGCACCCTCACGATGACCAGCAATTCCGTGCGCGCAAACAACAACAGCGGCGTGCCGTATCCCAGGAAGGTGGTAAACGGTATCGCGGCCGACGATTCCCGGTTCCGGGATTCCGTAGGTGCGATTCAATCCATCGCCACAAGCACCGCGCAGAACGACGATGGGCTGTTCGATCTGAGCTTCCGCGACGAGCGGTACCTGCCCTTCGAAGGCGCGGGCGCAATCAGCCAATGGCATTTGCAACTTCCTTCAGGAGTCACGCCGCTAGATTACAGTACGGTCTCCGACGTGATTCTTCATCTGAAATACACAGCTCGCGATGGCGGCGACGGCCTTCGCTCGGACGCGGCTACGAGCCTTCAGACGCGAATCAACTCGATGCTGGTTTCTCTTAAGGATACCGGGCTGACGCGGCTGTTCAGCGCTAGACACGAATTTCCCACGGAATGGTACGCGTTCCTCAATCCGGCAGCCGGCGCGGACCAGGTGCTCACGCTGAACCTCATCCGCGACAGGTTCCCATACTTTGCGTCTGTCGCGCCTGCGCTCAAGATCAAGAGCGTGGAGCTGGTGGCGGACACAACGTTGGCGTCCATCAATGCAATCCAGGCCGCTCCAGCGCCGCTGGCTCCGCCAATTCTAGATTTCACCAAGGATGGTTACTACGGAACAATGCTGCGTTTGATCCTGGACTATTCTGCAAGCAAGAAAGACAGCGGCACTTGGACTATTACCAATCCCAAGGTTAATCCACCCTTGACCAGTGCCCAGATTAATGACTTGCTGCTGATCGTGCACTATGAAGTCTCGTTGATTTAGCAGCCGTTCTGGGACAGCGCGCTATGGACGTGGGGTGCCGGACGCAGCAATAGCCAGCCTTGTTTGGTTGAGGCGGCGCGGATTGCATGTGCACTACTGCCTCTGGTGGGCGGCGCGTTTCACGCCGAAATAGTTGGCGTGGTCAACCGGCTTCTCGCCCCACTTGGATTCGATCGCCCACTGGGCGATCATGAGTTGCGCAGGGCAGCCGGTCTCTTGCTCGAGGCGGACAGTGGTCCCACTCCTTCGCGAAAACGGCCTTTTCCCGACCTCAAAGCCATCGAACGGTCCGGAGTTGGGTTGTTGCGCCGCGGGGTCCGCCTCGGTGATGATCCAGAGTTTGGTGCCGTTTGACAGGGTTTATACCGAGAGCAGGCGGAAGCCGTGTTCGACCGAGAACTCGTTTTCCTGCTGGTCGTGCTCATCGACTTCTCCCCAGTCGCCGGCGACGTGGCGACGGAGAAATTAGCCGGGCCTCTGGCCCATAGGCGCTAACTTAATGATTAACATAAAGTAACCTGAGGCGCCCGCCGCCGCGACCGCTCCCGTAGGTCCACCTCCAGTTGGTTCCATTGCTTCAGGTCCCTTTGCAACGGCAACGC
>Ga0182027_10006942_pt1 | contig 16815 bp, 15 predicted proteins | sample 712E1DmetaG_FD_121300 | JGI IMG/M metagenome (GOLD analysis project Ga0182027, IMG submission 121300) | Permafrost microbial communities from Stordalen Mire, Sweden - 712E1D metaG (Illumina Assembly) | ecosystem: Environmental > Terrestrial > Soil > Wetlands > Permafrost | place: Sweden... | reverse complement strand
TTATCTCAACCGGCGACATCCTCGTCTATGCCATCTTGTTCACGAACATCACCACGCCCCTTCGTGAGATCCACACCATCCTCGATGAGGCGTCCGAGTACTCCATCCAGGTCAACGATCTCTACAACATCCTGCATCAGCCCCTGGATGTCTCCTTTGCCGAGGAAGAACCGACTGGCAAGATAGAGGCGGACGCCGGCGAAGCGGCCGTGTCAGTCAAGGGCCTGTCCTTTGCCTATCCCGGCACTGATCACGTGACTACCTTGAATGGTGTCAGTCTGACGATCAGAAAAGGCGAGAGCGTCGGGATCGCCGGCGCATCCGGCTGCGGGAAGACAACGTTCATCCATATTCTGCTGAGGCTGATCCACGGGTATACCGGCGAGGTGTCGCTGTTTGGGGAATCGCTGGAGACAATCTCCCGGCAAGAACTCGCCGAGAAGGTTGCCTACGTTCCTCAGAAACCCTTCGTTTTCGAGGGGACGATCCGGGACAACATACTTTTACGGGTGCGGCCGCGCAATAGCCGACGAGGACCTGGCCGAGGCGGCCAGGAATGCCTGCATATTTGAAGAGATCAACGAGAGTCTCGGCGGCTTTGACGGCCACGTTGCCGAGAACGGCAATAACTTGAGCGGCGGACAGCGGCAGAGATTGGCCCTCGCCCGAGTCATGCTACAAGCACCTCAGTTGATCGTCTTTGATGAGGCCACGTCCGCGCTGGACAATACGAACGAGGCCATCATCCAACGGAACATCGAGAGGATATTCAAGGGAAAGACGATCATCACGATCGCGCACCGGCTGACGACTCTCAGGAACGCAGACAGGATCCTGGTCTTTGATTCGGGGCGGATCGCACAAGAGGGTGACTTCAAGGTCTTGTCAACGACGAAGGGCCTGTTTCAGGACTTCCTGCAGCAGAGAAGCACGCCTCTTGTCGCAGAGGGATCTGGGGCGGGCCTTTGATTGGCTGGTGCACAGCGGCCGACGGAATGGGCCTCGCTCCAGACATGATCGAAGCGCCCGACCGGCTCAGGCCTTGTGCGAGGCCCCGAACCGTTCGAGTTCGGCCAGGGCGGAGACGATCATTGGGTGCGCCCGTCGCTCGGACCGGATGACGGACGAGATTCGACGGGCGAGCGGCGGGCGGATCGGTCGGACGTGAGCTCGAACCGGCCGATCGAGCAGCGCAAGTCCGGGTAGCACGCCCACGCCGAGCCCCGCCTCGACAAGGGCGATGATCACGCTGAAGTCCTTGCAGCTGGACCGGACATGGGGCTCGAAGCCGCTCGCCCGGCAGGCCCGAAGCATCACCTGCGACAGGTGGCTGTTATCCGTGTCCATGATCCAGAAGGCATCCCGGAACTCCTCCAGCCGGGCTTCTCCGGCTGGAAGCCGCCGTGGAGCCGGAGCTCTGCCGGACCAGGATGCCGCGCGAACGTCCGTCTCGATCGACCGGGGCGTCTCAGTCGACTCCGGCGTCCCAATCGGGTGCGGCGGCGCGCCAGGCGTCTCCGGAGAAGCTGCCGTCGATGCCGTCGCAACCGCAAGGTAGATAGGGTCGCGCATGAACTCGTGGACCTCCAAGTCCGAGTCGGTGACCCGAGATCCGTCGCCGTAGTCGTCGACGATGGCTATGTCGATCTCATCCATCCGCAGCGCCGTGAGACTGTCGTCCGCTTCCAGGTCGCGGAGCGTGACGCGAAGCTCCGGATGAAGCCGGCTCAACGCTGTCATCACCGACGGCATCACCGCCCGGGCAGCTGTCGGGAAGGCGGCCACGCGCAAGGTCCCGGTCACGACCTGTTGCATCGAGGCCAGGTCGGCTTCCGCTGCGGCGATGGCGCCGGTGATCGTGTCCGCATGGCGGACCAGCCGCGTCGCGGCGTCCGTCAGTCTAACGCGCCGGCCGCTCTTCTCCAGGAGCTGCACGCCGGCCTCGCGCTCGAGGGTCGCCAGCTGCTGCGAGACGGCCGAAGGCGTGACGTGCATCGCCTCGGCCGCGGCCTTGATCGAGCCGCGCCGCGAGATCTCCCGCAGAAGTTGGAGTCGCCAGACACCGAGCACTCAACCGTCTCCAAGGGCGGGGGCTCCGCCGCCGGCCGTACTTGCGCTGCGCTGCATCGTGCCGCTCCGGGCAAATGCCGTTCTGCGCCGCGCCGCACCGTTCTGCGCCGCGCCGTGCGACACGTGCCGCGCCGCCTTCGCCGATAGTTTAGTCCTGCTACATCATTCGATGAGGAAGCTGAACTTGACCTGACTATGACCCACTGGCATGCTCGGCCGAGGCCGACCGTCGGACGGTCGAGCCACGGGCGGTCTTGCCGCTGGAGAAGGAGTCCGTCATGAACCTCGCGGAACGTATGGCCCGCATCGGCACCGAGACCGCCTTCGAGGCGGCGGCGCGAGCGCGAGCGCTCGAGGCTACCGGTCGATCGGTCATCCACCTCGAGATCGGAGAGCCGGACTTCGACACGCCGCCGAACATCATCGCGGCCGCCAAGCGAGCGCTCGATCGGGGAGCAACGCACTACACGCCGACACCCGGCATTCCCGAGCTGCGGGCGGCCATCGCCGCCGACGCCACGGCCCGCAAGGGCTTCGACGTGACGCCCGATCACGTGGTGGTCGTGCCCGGCGGAAAGCCGGTCATGTTCTTCGCCATCCTGGCGCTCATCAACGAGGGCGACGAGGTCATCTACCCGGATCCGGGCTTCCCGATCTACGAGTCGATGGCGAACTACGTAGGTGGGGTGGCGGTCCCCTGCCCGATCCGCCAGGAGAACAGCTTCCGACTCGATCCGGAGGAACTGGCCTCACTGGTGACCGAGCGGACGAAGCTGGTGATCATCAACTCGCCCGCCAACCCGACGGGAGGCGTCTCGACGCGCGAGGACCTCGAGCAGATCGCCGCGGTCGCCCGAGAACACGACCTGGTAGTGCTCGCCGACGAGATCTACGGCCGGACCCTTTACGAGGGCGAGCACGTCTCGATCGCCTCGCTGCCGGGCATGGCCGAGCGCACGATCGTCCTCGACGGCTTCTCCAAGACCTACGCCATGACCGGCTGGCGCCTCGGTTACGCGATCGTGCCCGAACCGCTCGTGACGCCGTTCAGCAGGCTGATCGTGAACAGCGTCAGCTGCACGAACGCGGCCACGCAGTGGGCCGGCGTGGAGGCACTGACCGGGCCGCAGGACGCGGCCGACGCCATGGTCGCCGAGTTCAAGGCCCGGCGCGAACTGATCGTCGACGGCCTGAACTCCATCCCCGGCATCAAGTGCCTGCGGCCGTCCGGCGCGTTCTACGTCTTCCCCGACATCTCGGCCACGGGCCTGACCGGCGCCGAGCTGGCCGATCGGCTGCTCAACGAGGTAGGCGTCTCGGCGCTGGCCGGGACGGCGTTCGGGCACGTCGGCGTGAACCACCTCCGCTTCAGCTATGCGAACTCGCGCGAGAACATCGTCGAGGCCGTGAAGCGGACCCGGACGGTGGTCGAGCCGCTCGTCGAGGCGCGCCGCGGCGCGGCCGTCGCGTGACGGCGACGGAACCCGAGGCAGCGGCCGGGCTGGACGCGGCCGTCCGCGACCCCGAGGATCGCGCCCGCGAAGCAGGTGACGGCAAGGCCCGTGCGCCCTCCGAGGCGGACCGACTCTTCGCCCTCGCCGAACCCGACTTCGCCCGTTACGAGGTCCTCAAGGATCTCGTCGACGAGTGCATCGACCTCCAGCTCGACTACCGCCAGAGCGGGCATCCGGGCGGCTCACGGTCCAAAGTCCACATGCTGCTGGCGCTCCTCCTCTCCGGAGCCATGCGCTGGGATATCCGGCGGCCGTGGCTTCGCTTCGGGGACCGCTTCGTCCTGTCCGCCGGCCACACCGTGCCGCTCGTGTACGCGACTCTCGCGGTCTTCAACGAGGCTCTGCGAGCCCGCTTCGAGCGGACCGCCGATCCCCGGTTCAGCTTCCCGGAGGACGGCCGCTTCGCCCTGACGTGGGAGAACCTGCTGACGCTGCGGCATCGCGGCGGGCTGCCCGGGCATGCTGAGATGGCCGGCCGGACTCTCTTCTTCAAGGCCAACACGGGACCTTCGGGCCACGGCATGCCGTTCGCGGCAGGCGAGGCGCTCGCCCTCAAGTCAGCCGGAGCGGGTGACGTCCGCGTCTTCGTCGTCGAGGGCGAGGGCGGGCTGACGCCCGGTGCCGCGCACGAAACGAAGAACTCGGCGTGGGGCCTGGGCCTGTCGAACCTGGTTTTCCTGATCGACTGGAACGACTTCGGCATCGACGAGCGGCCGGCCTCGGCCGTCGTCCACGGCACGCCGGTCGACTGGTTCGAGCCGTACGGCTGGAAGGTGACCGGGACGGACGAGGGCATGGAGTGGGGCCCGGTCACCCGCGCGGTCCTCGACGCCGCGCGCGGCCCCAACCCGACGAACGCCCCCAGCGTGGCGTGGTTCCGGACCCGCAAGGGCCGCAACTACGGCAAGGTCGACGCCGCCAGCCACGGCATGCCCCACAAGCAACACGCCCCGGAGTTCTGGGCCGTTCGACGCGAGTTCATGGCCCGCTACGGCGTCGCGTATCAGGGTGTCGGCGAGGCCGCAAGCTCCAATGCGGCGGCGCTGGCCGCCGAGGCCGAGGCGAACTTCCGGACCGCTTTGGGCGTCCTTCGGCGCGATGAGAAGCTGGTCGACTGGCTTTCCGACAGACTGCTCGAGATTGCCGGCACGGTTCCCGAGAAGGTCGAGGGCGTCCGAATCTCGGGGGCGCCATCGAACCCGACGACCGACCGCCGGCTCTTCGACTTCGAGCGCTACCCGGCCGAGATGTGGCGGAAGCCCGGCGACCACCAGCCCAATCGCTCCGCCCTGGCGACGTGGGGCTCGTACGTCAACGCCGTCGCCAGGCGAGACTACGGCCGGCCCCTGTTCATCGCCTGCTCGGCCGACCTGGCCGAGTCCACGAACATCGCCGGTTTCGCGAAGCCGTTCGGGGGACTGCCGGGCTTCGGATGGTACGAGCGCGACTCGAACCCGATGGGAACGCTCCTGCCGACGGAGATCACCGAGTTCGCCAACGCCGGCATGATGGCCGGCCTGGCCAGCGTCAACTTCGCCGACGATCCTTTCAAGAGTTTCGACGGCCTGTGGGGTGCGACGTCGACCTACGGCTCGTTCAGCTACCTCCTCTACGGGCCGTTGCGGCTGTTCAGCCAGCTCGCCCAGGACGGCGACCTCCGAGTGGGCAAGGTGCTCTACGTGGCCGGTCACTCCGGGCCCGAGACGGCCGAGGATTCGCGAACTCACTTCGGGGTGTTCTCGCCCGGTGTGACGCAGCTCTTCCCAGAGGGCCATGTCCTCGACCTGCACCCGTGGGAGTACAACGAGGTGCCGGTAGTGCTGGCTGCGGCCTGCGCCACGAACGTCACGATCATCGCCCTGCACCTGACACGCCCGCCGGTGGAGGTCCCGGACAGGGTCGCGCTCGGCATGCCGAGCCACTTCGCCGCGGCCCGCGGCGCCTACGTCATGCGGCCATTCCGCGACGGGGAGCCGAGGGCGGGCACGGTCTTCATTCGAGGTTCCGTCAGCACGGCCAACATGGTCAAGGTTCTGCCGGAGCTGGATCGTCGGAGCCTCAACGTCAAGGTGGTGGCGGCCATCAGCCCCGGGCTCTTCGCGATGCAGGATCGGGCGTATCGCACGGCCACGATCGAGCCGGCCGATCGGCTCGATGCCATGGTCGTGACCAACGGCGCCTACAAGCTGATGCGCGACTGGGCCGACGACCCGATCGTCCGCGAGTACTCGCTCAGCTCGGACTGGGACGACCGCTGGCGAACCGGCGGCACGCTCGACGAAGTCATCGAGGAGGCCCACCTCGACAGTGCCCACATCCTCGAGGCGATCGAGCGATTCGTCCGCGAGCGGCCGGCCCGGCTGCGCGGGCTTCGCGAGCGCCTGGAGGCCGCCGAACGACGATAGCGGAGGTCCGCGCGTCATGGCGCGAGTTTCCGCGCCGGGGCGAGTTCCGGGCGTTGGATGGCAGAGTCCCGGGCGTCGGGTCGCTCGAACACGAGAATGGCCTTCCGCCGCGCCTTGGGTAAGATTCCGGGCGTGCCGGACTTCTACGACTTCGAACGTGCCAACGCCAGGCTGCCCGAGCTACGGGAGAAGCTGCTGCAGCTGCGTTCCCTCCGCGGTGACGTCGTTGCCGTGCGCGACCGGATCGTCGAGCTGAACGCCCCTGCCCTCGCCGGTGGATCGGCACCGACGCCCGCCGGTCCGACGCGCGACGGCGCAGACAAGGAGACGCGGCGCCTCAGGATGCGGCTGCAGGGCCTGGTCAATCAGATGCAGGCCGCCGTCCTCCAGATCGACGAATGGGGCATCCAGCTCCGCGAGATCGAGTCCGGGCTCGTGGACTTCCCAGCCCTCGCAATGGGCCGACCGATATGGCTCTGCTGGCGCCTCGGCGAAGACCGGGTGGAATGGTGGCACGAGGTTTCCGAGGGGTTCGACGGCAGGCGCCGGATCGAGGACCTCGTCTGACGGGCGAGCGCCCAGCACCCGGAAACCGCATCGAGCGGGCCGATCGCGTCCGATCGACCGTCATGCAGGGCGATCGGCGGAAAGCCTACAGGCCGATTCCTCCCGACCTGCGTCGAGCCGCACTGGAAGCCGGCGTGTCGGCGTTCGAGCGAGGCCATTTCTTCGAGGCGCACGAGTTGCTCGAGCCGGCCTGGATGGGGACGTCGGACCTGGCCGAGCGGGCGCTGTACCAGGGCTTGATCAAGCTTGCCGCCGGCTACGTCCATGCGGCTCGCGGCAATCCCGTGGGCATGGCGCGCAACCTCCAGGGGGCGCGGACGCACCTCGAAACCTCGCTGCGGCTCGACCCGGAATGGGGACCCAGGACCGACATCGACATCCCCGCGCTGCTGGCGGCGATCGGCGAGCGGCTGGGCGACCTGGCCGACCTGGCCGAGGCTCCGGCGGCGGCCCCCACTCGAATCCAGGACCTTCTAGCCGCGGCCCCGCCGATTCGCTGAGGGCCAGTCACGCAACCTTCGCCCCAGGCGCTACCGAGGCGATCCCGGCGCTCCGCCCTGACCATAGGCCAGGGTGCGTCAATGCCACTCGACGCGCGGAAGAACGTAGGTCCGGCTGGATCGGGCCCAGGAAGGGCCAATGCGCCGGACGACTAACCCTCGTCAGTGGACTGGAGCGGCAGGATGACGGTGCCATCCGAGTGCACGGGCTCGAGGGTCACGTCGTCCTCGGTCTCAAGAGGCCCCGCCGGCATTGTCCACTCGTCCTCAGGACCGGGCTCTCCTGGTCCTACGTTCAGGTTGGCCATCGGCACAACAAAACCTGCGCCGCTCGCCCCATCGGCTGGGGTGAGAAACAGGCCCAGGTTCTTCTCGGCTACTCGCTTCTTGTTGCCCATAGAGACACCTGCGCGTGAGCGGGAGGGCCGACGGACACCGGCCGATCCCCAATCACCGTATCACCCGGGTCAAAGGCGAAGGGCCGGTCCCAGCCGAGCGGTAACTCTGACCGTGGTCGCGCCGCGGCATTCGAGCCTCGCTCCGTGGGCCGATTGTCACGTACTCCGGCCCGGGCGGGAGGCGAATGCCGCAACCCGTAGACTGTCGCCCATGCCCGAGACAACCGCGGCCGACGGCCGCCCTGCTGCACTCGAGGAGACGCCCGCCGCCTCCACCGCGGGGGGAGTCGCGCCTCCCGCGCAGCCGGGTTCGCCCGCTCCGGCCGTAGCCGCGTCGCCTCCACCGATCGTGCCGACCGCGCCGACCGCGCCGACCGCGCCGGCATCACGCCGGCATCACGCCGTCGCTCGACGAATCGGCATGACGCCCGAGCAGTTCGTGATCGCCGCCGGGGTCATGGCCGCTCTCGCCGTGGCCGCCCTCGATAGCACCGTCGTCTCGACGGCTATGCCGACCATCATCGGCGACCTCGGCGGCCTCTCGGAGTACGGCTGGGTCTTCTCGGCATACCTCCTGGCTTCGACAGTAACCGTACCGCTCTATGCTCGCCTCGCCGACATGTACGGCCGCAAGCCGGTCTTCCTGGCCGGGCTCGCCCTCTTCATCGGCGGATCGATGCTGTCCGGCTTCGCCAGCTCGATGACCATGCTGATCCTGTTCCGGACGATCCAGGGCCTGGGCGCCGGCGCGGTTCAACCCATCGCCTTCACGATCGTCGGTGACGTCTTCGAGAGCGAGCAGCGGGCCAGGATCCAGGGCCTCTTCTCCGGCGTCTGGGGAGCGGCCGCAGTGGTTGGCCCGGCTATCGGCAGCATCATCACCACGACCATCGGCTGGCGCTGGGTCTTCTTCGTCAACGCGCCGGTGGGACTGGTGGCAGCCGTCCTGATCGGACGCTTCCTTCACGAGCGGGTCGAGCATCATCGCCATCGGCTGGACTTCGGCGGCGCCGGGATCCTCACGCTTGGCCTGGTATCGCTGCTCTTCGCGGCTACCGAGGGAGGCCAGCTGTGGGGTTGGACTTCGCCCCTGACGCTGGGCCTGGTCGTGGTGGCGTTCGCGCTGCTGGCTTCGTTCGTGGTCTTCGAGCGCCGGATCGCCGAGCCGCTCATCGACCTGGGCCTCCTGCGCGTGCCGGTCATCGCAGCCGGGTTGGCCATCGGCGGCCTGTCGGGCGTGGTGATGTTCAGCCTCTCGACCTACGTGCCGCCCCTCGTCCAGGGTGTGATGGGCGGGACGGCGCTCGAGGCCGGCGTGGCCGTAGCCGCCATGTCGATCGGCTGGCCGATCGGCTCGATCGTCGGCGGACGGGCTCTGCTTCGCTTCGGCGCGAGGCCCACGGTGCTGGTCGGGATGGCGATGCTGGTTGTCGGCACCTGCATCGTGACGCAGGCCGTTCAGCCGGGCACGCTGGAGGGCGGACTCGTTGTGGCGTCGCTCGGTGAAGCCATCACCGGCCTCGGCATGGGCCTCTCCGCGACCACGATCCTCGTGATGGTCCAGGCGGCGGTTCCCTGGCAGCGGCGCGCGGTGGCCACCGGCCTGGTCCAGTTCAGCCGGACGATCGGCGGGGCCGTTGGCGTTGGCTTGCTCGGCGGGATCGTGACCGCGGCGGTGGGCAACTCCTCGGCCATCGTCCTGGACCCGATCGGACGCAACTACATTCCGGCGGCGCAGCTGGCGGCCATGCGATCGGCCCTTTCCGGCGGGCTCGAGTGGGTCTTCATCATCCTGGCTGTGGACGCCGTGGTCGTCACGGCGGTTGCGATCCGCCTGATGCCTACCGTTCGCATCGAGCGCCGGGCGACGGCGAGCGCCACCGTGGGCGACAATTCTGGCGCCGGCGTCGGGAGGGGCTAGACGCCGACCACCTCGACACCCGCCAGGCCCCCGAAGCGGCGCTTCATGACCGCTGCGGCCTCCGGGTTCGAGTCAACCAGCAGGAAGCGCCGGCCCAGCTCCAGCGCCGCCGCGCCGGCTGTGCCGCTGCCGGCAAAGAAGTCCGCGACCACTCCGCCGGGCGGACACGACGCCGACACTACCCGCCGCAGGACCGCCACCGGCTTCTGCGTCGGATAGCCGGTCCGCTCGGAACCACGCGGCGGCACGATCGTCTGCCACCAGGTGTCGGTCGGGAGCTTGCCGCGAGCCGCCTTCTCCGGCCCGACCAACCCCGGCGCCATGTACGGGATCCGCTCGACGGCCTCGGCGTCGAACCAGTAGACGTGGGGATCCTTCACGTAGACGAGGATGTCGTCGTGCTTCGACGGCCAGCGCCGCTTCGTCCGGGCACCGTAGTCGTACGCCCAGATCACTTCGTTGAGGAAGCAGTCACGCCCGAAGACTGCGTCGCAGAGCACCTTGGCGTAATGGACCTCGCGCGGATCGAGGTGCAGGTACAGGCTGCCGCTCGGTCGAAGGACACGCCGAATCTCGATGAGCCTTGGCTCGAGGAAATCGAGGTAATCGTCGTGGACGTCAACGTAGCTCGCCGAACCCAGCTGGATGGTCCGATACCGCTGCCCGCCGAATCCGGTTCGATCGCCCGCCACCTTATCCCGCACCGTTCGGAGGCGCCTCAGCGTCTGTCTCTTGCCAGTGTTGAACGGCGGGTCCACGTAGACGAGGTCGATCGAGTCGTCCGGAAGTGAGGCGAGGACGGTCAGGTTCTCGGCCAGCACTATCCGACCGACCGCACCGCCCAGGAAATCCACGTCATCAGACACGCGCCGAGGTTAGCAGGCAACAATGCCCCTGGCCCGGGACGGCCCCCAGCGAGGCGGGACGGTGGACTTTCGGGCGCGGTACGGCCCTTCGCAGCCGCATGCGCGCGGGTGCATCTACTTCGGGTAGCTGCCGGTCAGTTTCTTCCAGACGCGATGCGGAGCGTGGAATGCGGGTGTACCCGCGAGGAACATGTACGGGCAAAGACCCTCGACGACGCTGATCCCACTGGCCTCGCAATACGCCACGGCCGACCTGGTGGCCGCACCCGGCGCCATGCCGCCATACATCCAGACGTGCTTGACGCCGGCTTCGGCGCAGTCTCGGACGACCTGGTCGGTGGATTTCTTCGACGTCATGATCAGCGCGCCTTCGACGCCCGGATCGATGTCCTGAACCCTGGCGAAGCACGGCTGTCCGTCAAGCTCGGTGACGGCCGGATTGACCGGGATCGCCTCGTAGCGGCGCTGGCGGAACTCCTGCCACAGCACGGTAGAGAAGCCCTTTGGATCGCGGGAGACGCCTACGACCGCGATGCGCTTGAGGGCCAGGAAGTCGTCGACTTGCTGCTTGGTGGTCACTCGATCCTCCCGCTGACTGGTTAGCCCGGAGTCTGGCATGCCGCCGGCCGAAGCCGAAGGGCTGGATGGACCGGTCGGCAGTGACCTCCAGAGCGACCTCCGATCACCGCAGATCGAAGGCACACCCTGACGGTCGAAGGCCCACGCGACCCGCCGCCCGATCGATGCCGACCTCGAGCGACCGCTGGGAGAACACGCTCGACCCCGACTCGCCAGACAGCCCCATGTCGGGCATCGGGCCAATGTGACCGACGGCACTGGCCCACCCAGCCGCGCCTCCGCAAGCCTCTCGGCGTGACCGAAGGGAGAGTCGGATGAAGAAGGCCGTCGTCGTCTACCGCAGCCATTCGGGCGTGACCCGCCGGTACGCCGAAGCGATCGCCGCGTTCCTCAGCGGCAAGGGACTGGCTACCCAGGTCGCCTCTGTCGGCGAGTGTGACTTCGCATCGCTCAACGACGCCGATTACCTGCTGCTCGGCTGCTGGACGAGTGGCCTGTTCGTGATAATGCAGCACCCCGACGAGCCTTGGCTGGCCTTCGTCAGGGACATGCCGCCGCTCACCGGGCCCCGGCCGAAGATCGGGCTCTTCACCACGTACAAGCTCCGCACCGGCAGCCAGTTCCCAAAGATGCGAGACGCGCTTCTGGGCAAGGCGTCCGCACCGGAACTCGAGCTGAGGTCGCGCGACGGCCGCCTCTCCACCGCCGACGAAAGGGCTCTGGAGACGTTCCTGGACTGACCGATCGCCTCGGCTGCGCGAGCCGCATCTCACGCGAGACGGGCACGGCGACGATCGCGCCCTGTTGCCCGGGCGGCAGGCCCGGAGGCCGTCAACTCGCGAGCGGGGACAGCGCCCCACGGTCCGACTCTCGGGGCGCGCCGATTGCCGGCGGCCTATCCTACGCGAGAGGAGGTTCCAGATTGCCCGACACGAAGCTATCCCAGGGACAGGCGTTCGTCCCGGCGCCGGGACGCTACGAGGCGATGCAGTACCGGCGCACCGGCAACAGCGGCCTCATGCTGCCGGCCCTCTCGCTCGGCTTCTGGCACAACTTCGGCCCCGCCGCTCCGCTCGAACGGCAGCGATCGATCGTCTGTCGGGCGTTCGACCTGGGCATCACCCACTTCGATCTGGCAAACAACTACGGGCCGCCGGCCGGCTCGGCCGAGGAGAATCTGGCGCGAATCATCGGGTCGGAACTGCGGCCGTATCGAGACGAGCTCGTCATCTCGACCAAGGCCGGCTACTACATGTGGCCGGGACCGTACGGCGAGTGGGGCTCGCGCAAGTACATGCTGTCGAGCCTCGACCAGAGCCTCCAGCGTTTGGGTCTCGACTACGTCGACATCTTCTACTCGCACCGGCCCGACCCGACCACGCCCCTGGAAGAGACGATGGGAGCGCTCGACACGGCGGTTCGCGCGGGCAAGGCCCTCTACGCCGGCATCTCCAACTACGGTCCCGCCGAGACGAAGGGAGCGATAGAGATCCTGCGCCGGATGGGTACTCCGTTGCTCATCCACCAGCCCAACTACTCGATGCTGAACCGCCGTCTGGAGGATGGGTTGTTGGACGTGCTCGCTGAGGAGCGCATAGGCTGCATCGTCTTCTCGCCGCTGGCACAGGGGCAACTTACCGACCGCTACCTCGGCGGCCTGCCGGCCGGATCTCGGGTCACCCACTCGCAGTTTCTTACCGAGGAAACCGTCGCCCGGAATCTGCCTCGGATCCGCGCCCTGAACGAGGTCGCCGCCCGACGCGGGCAGACACTCGCGCAGATGGCGCTGGCATGGGCGCTGCGCGATACGCGAGTCACCTCGGCCGTGATCGGGGCCAGTTCAGTCGAGCAACTCGAGGCCAACGTCAAGGCGCTCGAAGGCGCGCCGTTCGAGGCGGACGAGCTGATCGAGATCGACGCCTGCCTCGCCCAGGACGCTCAATCACATCGCTCAGCCACATAGGAGACCGCGCATGAAGGTCCTGTTCGTCGGCGGCACCGGCCTGATCAGCAGCGCCTGCAGCCGCCTGGCCGTCGAGCGCGGCCTGGATCTCTTCGTCTTGAATCGTGGCCGCAATCCGGATCGGGCGACCGGGGCGACGCCGCTCGTCGCCGACCTTCGCGACGAGGGGGCGACAGAGCGAGCCCTGGCCGGCGGCCGGTTCGACGTCGTGGTGGACTGGATCGGGTACACCCCCGAGGACATCGAACGCGACCTGCGGCTTTTCCGCGACCGGGCCGACCAGTTCGTCTTCATCAGCTCTGCGAGCGCGTACCTCAAGCCGCTGCGCGACTGGATCATTCGCGAGGACACGCCGCTCGCAAATCCGTTCTGGGACTACTCGCAGAACAAGATCGATTGCGAGGAGCGCCTGATGCGGGCGTACCGCGAGAACGGGTTCCCGGTCACGATCGTCCGCCCGTCGCTCACCTACGGCGACACACAGGCGCCGCTGGTCGTGAACAGCTGGGAACGGCCCTTCACGGCTATCGCGCGGATGCGCCAGGGAAAGCCGGTCATCGTTCCCGGAGACGGCACATCGCTCTGGACGATCACCCACAACAGCGATTTCGCGGCCGGCTTCGTTGGCCTGCTGGGTCGCCGAGGAGCGATCGGTCACGCGTTCAACATCACTTCGGATGAGGTTCTGACCTGGGACGAGATCTATCGGCAGACTGCTGCAGCCGCAGGCGTCGAGGCGCGGATCGTCCACATCGCATCCGACTTCATCGCGGCCTGCATGCCGGAGATGCGCGGCACGCTGCTCGGGGACAAGTCGAACAGCGCCGTCTTCGACACGACGAAGATCAAGCGTTTCGTGCCGGACTTCCGGCCGGCAATGCCGTTCGCAGAGGGCATTCGGCAGACCGTCGCCTGGTTCGACGCGGACCCCGCCCGTCAGCAGGTGGACGCCCAGATGGACGCCCGATGGGACCGCCTCATCGCCGCCTACGAGCAGGGCCTGGCGAACGCAGTCAAGACGTTCGCCGACGGGGACTGACCGCGTCGGTCGAACGGACCGGCGACCTCGAGGCGCCGGGGGGGGCCGTAAGCCGCGGTCGCGAGTCCAGATCGACGCATTCAATTGGCGCATCTGATGCAAATGGTGGCGCCAGGCCTGGCACTGGTCATCTAACCAGGGGGCGCTCTACCGCGGCTTACTCGGTTCGCAGCTGACGCCGCCTGGAACCCGCGAAGCGGCGCTCCCGCGCGATTTCGGACGCTCGCGAACGGCCGCGGCCTGTGGCGCCCTCTGCTGAGCGACTCCCCCACCCTCGGCGTCGGCGGTCGTCGTCTACCGGCCCGCTCGGACGCCGGCAGTGGACGAGGTAACCGAATCGAAAGGCACGCTGTGGAGACTGGTTATCGGCCGCGGCGCCTCAACCCCGGCCGGCCTCTCAAGGCCGCTGAATGAACTCAACGTTCGAAAGGACACCTACCACGAGCCTCTCCCCTGACACGAACAACGAACCCATGCCGCCCCGCTTCTACCCGGCGGCCGGCGGCGCAGACTCGCCAGAGCCAGTCCGCCCCGTCTGGGTTACTTCGGAGCCCGAGCCCGCGGCTCCCCCGCCTCAGGGGCCGGCGGCATTCGGAGGTCCGGTCCGCCGTGGCGGGCGACTGCGCGGCCTTCTGTCGCCACTGGTCGCCGTCGCCGTGATCAGCGGCCTGGTCGCGTCGGGCACCACGTACGCGGTGGCGACGGTCGCCAACGGCCAGTCGACCGCGGCGACATCGGGTGGGGCAACCGGCATTGCGTTGACAAGCGTGACGTCCGGCTCGCTCGCCAGCGTCGTGGCGAAGACCACGGCCAGCGTCGTGACCATCACGACGTCCGGCACCGCGGGATCATTCGGACAGCAAACCGGCGGAGTGGGCACCGGGATCATCGTCGGCTCAAACGGCGTGATCCTCACCAATGACCACGTCGTGAGCGGCGCGACGAGCATCCAGGTGACCCTGCCCAACGGTCAAACCGTGGCCGGGACCGTCTACGGGGTCTCGAGCACCACGGACCTCGCGATCGTGAAGGTGAACGAGACCGGCCTAACGGCAGCCACGTTGGGCGAGTCCAGCACGCTGCAGGTCGGCCAGACGGTCGTCGCCATCGGCGACCCGCTCGGCGAGTTCACGGACTCGGCCACCGCCGGCATCGTGTCGGGTCTCGACCGAACCATCACTGTCGAGAACGAGACGCTGACGGGCCTCATCCAGACCGACGCGTCCGTCAACCCCGGTAACAGCGGTGGACCGCTCATCGATACCAGTGGCAACGTGGTGGGCGTCGTCACGGCGTCGTCCAGCAACGCCCAGGGCATCTCGTTCGTAATCCCGATCGGGGCTGCCAGCTCGATGGTTGCCGCGGCGCTGGCCGGTCAGCCAATCGCCTGACGTCCACTCAAGGCGACGGCCGCGTCACGCAGCGCGGGCGTTCGTTCCCGGCCCGGCCATCCTAACCGGTGTGGCCGGGCCAGCCCATGTTCGCCGCGGGCCAGACTGGACCCGGCCGCACCAGGTCGCCGGGCCGGCTGCCACATCCAGATGACAGGGCCGCTGCGAGGTGTTGCAGGGACCACTTCGCGCTCAGGGAGTGACGCGTCCGGAGGACGCTGGACCCGCGCGCACCACGACGGGTTCGATGGCCCGAGAGCCCGAGAACCAGAGCCCCGCCGCGCACGTGCCGGGCCCTTCTGTCATCCTGAGCGCGAGGCCCCCACCGACGAAAGGAGAAGCATGCCGTCCCCCGAGAGAGTCCGCTGGGGCCTCCTCGGCCCCGGAGACATCGCGTCCAGGTTGATGCAGGATGCCGGTCGAGCGGCCAACTTCAGCGTCGTCGCGGTCGGGAGCAGGAGTCTCGATCGGGCGGCGGAGTTCGCATCGAGGTTCGGCATCGTCCGAATCCACGGCTCGTACGAGGCGCTGCTGGCCGATCCGGAAGTCGACGCCGTCTACATCAGCGTCCCGAATTCGCTTCACCACCCCATGACGATGCTGGCCCTCGCGGCCGGCAAGCACGTCCTCGCTGAGAAGCCCTACACGCGCCACCCGGCAGAGGTCGTCGAGGCATTCGATGCCGCTGAGATGGCGGGCCTGTTCCTGATGGAGGCGTTTATGTGGCGCCACTCGCCGCAGACGCGCCGCTTCATGGAACTGCTGCCCGAGGTAGGCGAGCTCCAGTCGATCCGTTCCGCGTTCAGTGGCGTGATGGCGAAGACGAGCGATTCCCGGCTCGAGCCCGAAATGGACGGCGGATCCCTGATGGACGTTGGCTGCTACCCCGTCAGTGGCTCGCGCCTGGTCGCCGGAGCCGAGCCGGTGCGGGTCTTCGGCGAGCAGGCCCTCGGACCGTCGGGCGTGGACGTCCGCTTCTGGGGCGTGCTCCGCTTCCCGTCTGGCGTTGTCGCCGAGATCGTGGCGGGCTTCACGTCGACCCAGCGTTCGCTCGAGGCTGTCGGCAGCAAGGGCATGCTCGTGGCCCGTGACCCCTGGCACGGTGAGCTCGGCGGAATGGAACTGAACGGCCGCACCGAGCCCGTCGTGCTGGAGGATACCTACCGCCTCGAGATGGAGAACCTCAGCGCCGCGATCCTTGGCCGCGGAAAGCCACTGTTGGGCAGGGCCGACGCGCTCGGCCAGGCACGAACGATCGACGCGCTCCTCCGGTCGGCGGCATCCGGCGAGGCGATTTCGCTCGAGGTCTGACGCGCTGGACGCTTGCTCCGCTCGACGCTGAGTGAGCGCGGCGGGCCCGGGGCCTTGGGCGCGGGGCCTTGGGCGCGGCGGGCAACAACCGGATGGACGACCACGCGTTCCCGCTTGATGACGGATGCCTCTGGCACACTGCCGAGTGCGACCAGATGATCCCGTCGCGCCCGCGCCGGAGAGCGGCGTGGACCGGACCCCGATGGGGTCGTCACGGGTAGCCGGTCAATTCCGTCGCACCCCGCGCCACGGCGGCCAAGGGAAGGACGTGGGATGCACTATTCGGAAAAG
>Ga0182027_10006941_pt1 | contig 16821 bp, 10 predicted proteins | sample 712E1DmetaG_FD_121300 | JGI IMG/M metagenome (GOLD analysis project Ga0182027, IMG submission 121300) | Permafrost microbial communities from Stordalen Mire, Sweden - 712E1D metaG (Illumina Assembly) | ecosystem: Environmental > Terrestrial > Soil > Wetlands > Permafrost | place: Sweden... | reverse complement strand
GAGGAGGCAGGCATTCCATTTCAACGCCGGGAGGAAACCGCCGGAGGCCTCCGCTTGGCGATGCCTGCCGCCCCCTTCACGGGACCGGGCACATGGTGGGCTGTTATTGTCCCTGAGTCTTTTCTCACGCAGGCCCGGGATGTCTTGGCTCCATTGCCGTTTGAGCAGACCACGACCCCGGACTATTGGAATTTCCAGCCGAAGCGGGGCGTGAAGTTGGGCTGGCAGATTTATGCCGGGATTGTCATTGGCAGCATGGTGATCGGGCTTGTCATGGCGCTCATCGAAACCTTCAAGTAGATGTTGGCGTGGTGGCAGGGGCGGTGAGTAGGTTGAAAGCGCAGCGGCCAAAAAGCGAAATACCGTCCCTCCTGTCGATCAAACTTGCCCAGAAATCACCCTGCAAAATCATCCTACAAAACACGACACTGGCCCAAGGTTTGAAAGAATGAACCCTGTCGAAATGCGAGCGACAGCGAACATTTCACTTATTCTGAAAGGGATTCTAAGAGTTGATTCTAACAGGGATTCTAATAGTATCTAAGACGTCCACTTTCGCGCACGGTTCATCCACTTTTGAGCACGATGACATCCACTTTTACGCACGATTCATCCACATGTATCGCACCATGGTCTCATCCACTTTCGCGCTTGATGGGTTAAGTCTGGGAATTGCAAGCGGTTACGTCGCCCAAATGCCGTTAATTGATTGAAAGGTGGCCGACTCATTTCCCCGTCGCCGTGTCCCCTGGCTATGAGGATTTGATGCAAAACTCGAAAACTAAGGTTGGCGGGACCGAATCGTATAGTTGGAGGCTCATGTATATGGATAGCTGCGTATCCATATATTTGCCTCCTCCTTCCAGAACTAGTCTGTTTCTCCCCAGCCCCTTGATGTTGTCGCAAACCCCACCCCAAACACCAGAAAGGTCATAAACCCTTGATAAAGCCACTAAAGCAACTAACGCTACTAATGCTAGGGTCCCCCAACATTTTTAAGGAGGTTTGATCTTTATAAAATATTTTCCAGACCCCTAGCTTACCTAGCTTTGTAGCTTTTTTCTGGGGTTTGCCGGCCTGTTTTGCGATTTCAACTGGGGTGAGGGGGAGTGGGGCTTGGGGATTTTTCAAGATTGTTGGTTTGGAATTGGCGCCGGAACTGGATTGGAAGGGGTGGGGGCGGTGGTGGGGTTGGGCTTCTGGGCCATGCTGAAAGTGTATTTTTTCAACACCTGTGGATTGCCCTGGTCTGTGTGGGCAGTTTCCTCCACCTTCACGACCTTGAAATCCTCGACCTTGACCTCGCTTTTAGTCCCGAACAATTTTCTCAACGGGTTGGGGGCGCAGCACATTCCCGATCCGACCACGGCGGGAGATTTTACCCGGCGCTTCGATGTCCAAGATATTACCCAGTTGCAGGAATGCATCAACCGGACGCGGCAGCGGGTGTGGCAACAGCAGCCGGAAGTTTTTTTAGCCGAGGCGTTCATCGACGTGGACGGGACGATTGCCGGGATCTACGGGGAGTGCAAAGGCGGAATGGCGCTGTCCTACAAAGGGATTTGGGGTTATGCGCCACTGGTGGTAAGTCTGGCCAACACCAAAGAGGTGTTGTATCTGGCAAACCGGTCGGGCCATGCGGCCAGCCACCAGGACAGCGTCCACTGGATCAACCGGGCGGTGGCGTTGGTGAGACCGATGGCCGGTCGGATCACCTTGCGCGGGGACACCGATTTCACCCACACTGCGCAATTGGACGGGTGGGACGAAGCTGGGATCAACTTTATTCTGTGTCTGGATGCTCATCCCAAAGTGGTGGGATTGGCCGAGGGCCTTTCCGAGCGGTCCTGCCGGCCTTTGGAGCGGCTGCCCAAGTATAAAATTTTGACCGAACCACGAAGCCGCCGGGAGCGGGTCAAGGAACAGATCGTGGTGCAAAAGGGTTATCTGAATCAGAAGCTGGTGGCCGAGCAGGTGAGCGACATGACCTATCAGCCGCATCACTGCGGGCGGAAGTACCGGTTGGTGATTTTGCGCAAGAACCTGAGTGTGCAGAAGGGCGAACGGGTGCTCTTTGATGAAGTGCGGTATTTCTTTTATCTCACCAACCGGTGGGACCTGAGTGTGGAAGAGATTGTCAGTCTGGCCAACGGGCGGTGCGATCAGGAGAACGTGATTGAGCAACTCAAGAACGGGGTCAACGCGATGCGGATGCCGGTGGATGATCTGGTGAGCAACTGGGCCTATATGGTGATGGCGGCGTTGGCTTGGAATTTGAAGGCGTGGTACGGGCTGCTGGTGCCGGACCGGGAGCGAGGTTTGGAATTGGTGCGAATGGAGTTTCGGCGTTTCCTGCATGCGATCATCCTGCTGCCGGTTCAGATCATCCGGGCTGGGCGCAAGATCGTGTATCGGTTGCTGGGTTACAACGGTTGGCTGAAGGATTTCTTTGCGACGTTCAAGCGCATCACGGCTTTGGAAGCCGGGTAAAGGGGAGGCATGGGGCCAAAGCTAAAAATCGTCCAACGGAAAACCGGACGCGCTGTAGCCATTGCCAGCGGAAAACACCACCAAAAAAGAAGTCGGAGCACCCATTGACAGCGCTCAGGCGCAGTTCGGGCATTTGCCGCCCTACGCAGGGCCGAATCGGGAACAATTCAAGCTCGAAACTGCGAGTCAATTAGATTCCCGCTATCTGCATTTCTATACTCGCTTGTTTTAGGACTAGCGCGGCGGTTCATTGTGCCCTATTATGCATAAGTCATTCAAAGGCAGCCTTGAAAGCTCCTCGTGCCGAAGCGAGCTTCACCGATATATACGGCAGTCGTTGCGTTAATCAAAGCACAAAATCCAATCCTCCAAGCAAACTCATGCGTTTTTTTGCATTTTCGGATCGGCGTTTTCACCCCATTTTCAAGCCGCCGCTAACAGGTAGCGAAAACCCCAAAAATCCTGCGCAAGCGCTGATCAATCGACCTTCTCGAAATAGCAAAGATCGCCATAATCGACCGGCAATGAGAACTTGGCGGGGCCTGCGTAGTGCTTTCCGTCGAAAGCCTTCCATTGGCCGGCGGGAAGGATCACCTCACGCGAGTGGGCGCCTTTTTCCAAGACCGGCGCGACGAGGAGCTGATCGCCCATAAAGAACTGATCATTGACCCGCTCGTAGCCTTGATGCGGGAAAACATACTCCATCGACCGCACGGCGGGCTCGCCGGTCGAAGCCGATTGACGCATGAGGCGGAGAATATAGTCAATGTGGGCCTGGCGGACCTCGATGGCTTTGAGGACCGCTTTGAGCTGGAGCGGGTCCAAGACGCGCCACGGAGCCACGGAGAACTGCATCATCGGCATGAGGGCGTGGCATTGGGCGGAACGGACAACCAATTCCTGGTCGATGGTCGATGCCGATTGAAACGATTGGTATTCGCCGCCGCCGATCATGTCAGGGCAGGAGAATGGGTAGCCCATTAACCCTTCCAGGATCATGTTGGGAACGAGCTTGCGCAGATCGCTCCAGGAGTGGGCCTTGTCGCGCAGGCGCTCGGCCAGGGGCTGTCCGCCCATTTTCCACATGGCGCGGTATTCGTTGAGAGGGTATTGGAGGCCAATCTTCCCATAAAGCTCGGATTGCGTGTTTGGCGAGATGAGCTTGGAAGCGATCACACCCTTGTAGAAGGAGCTGTCGCCGCCATCGAACTTGAAACCATCGACTTGATAGGCCGATTGCAGATGGTCCAGGCAGGCGCAAAACCAGGCCACTGCCTGCGGGTTGGAAAAGTCGAGCAAGGCGCTGGCGCCATTCCACCATTTGATGGAGGCAGTGGCGCCGGAAGGGTCCTTCAAGAGAAGGCTGCGCCGGACCAGGTCTGGGTAAGCGTCGCAGTTGGTGGCGACGAAGGGGCAAACCCACAACATCACCTTGAAGCCATGCGCGTGCAGGGTTTTGATCATCCCCTTGGGGTCGGAAAACTTTTCTTTTTTGAAATCCCATTGCCCGTAGGTCTGCTGCCAGTTGTCGTCAACCATCAGGACTCCGGGAGGAAAGCCGTTCCTCTCAAGGCCTCGGACGTATTTCAAGATGTCGGCCTGGTTCTGATTGTACATCAGTTCTATCCAGGTGTTGTATTGGGGCGCCAGAAATAACAGTTCGTCGGGCGTCTTGCCAGCCGGGGGAAAATAGGTCCGGCTGGCGTAGCGAAACGCGTCGCGCAAGGATGAGCCGGCCTTGGCTCTGTTGACCGGGCCGCCCTTGGATTGGACGACCAGCCCATTCGGGGACAAGCGAATGGCTATGGGGTCTTCAGACCAGATGACGTCGCCCTCGCTGGACAAGAGCAAGGGCTGGCCTTGGTTTCCGTAGGTGTCGCCGCCCAGGTCTGCTTGGAAACCGCAGGCCAGCGGCATCTGGAAACCTTGATCAATGATCCCAGCCCACCAGCAGGCCTGCGGCGAAACGGCTACCTCGACGCAACTCGTCTGGGTGGCGGGCAAGGGATCGGCCGGGGCCGGGGACGGCAGGAGCGCCAAGGCCAGCAGTGGAGACAGCCAGTCTTTCATTTGGAATGGGGGTGGGCGCCGGCCTGAGCCGGCGCCCCAGCCAACTCAACTACTGATGAAACAGGGCAAAGAAACAATTGGTGGGCGCGTAACCAAAGGCCGCTTCGAGGGCGGACTGGCTGATGAGGGTCATGCGTTCGGTGCCGGCCACGCTCAACCAGCCTGTCGCGGCGGATGGCAGGCTCAACCACTGCAAGCTTCCAAGACTGTTCTTCAGATTGTCCGTCGCGTACAGATTGGCGTAGCCCGCGTCGGGCAGCGACCAGGTGACCGAGTATTTCCCATCCGCCGGGGTGATCAAGATACCGTTGACGTCGGCCGCGTTGAGCGCCCAAGTATTGGAGTCAAGCACGGTGAATTTATCGTCGATACCACCGGCCGAGCCGGCGATGGTGACGCGGCTGAGTGTGGAAGACTGCCCGATGTTCGCATTGACGGACGGCTCCGATCCGAAATAGGCGTAGAGCGGGTCGGCAAAAAGCGCCGCGTCCGCGGCGGGCATGATGAAGTTTGTGCTCGTTCCGTTCGGGGAGGTAATGGTGACGTTGGTATTGTTGTTAAAGCTCAGGCTCCACTTTCCCACGGGGCCGGAACTATTGGTTACCGTCACCACTGAAAGCAAGGTTCCGTCGGAGGGATCGTTGACCTTGTATCCAAATTGGCCGATGGCCGAGTTGTTTGCCGTCACGCTGACATAGAAGTCCACCACGTCCCCCGAATCCCAATCAATGCTATTGTCAATGACGGGGCCGATCATTCCCGCCTTGGGCACAAGGTAGAATTGGGTTTGAAATCCAGGGTGATTGGCGCCGGGACAGGCCGCGACGGTCATGGAATAGGTCGTGGTGTTGGAGACGGCCGAGGCGGTGTTCCAGGAATAATTATCGCTGACGCTCGCGATCATCTGGCGCTGCCAGGTGCCGCCCGGCTGGCTGGCGATGCACGTCAAACCCGCCGGAGGCGCCGGCGCAATGGAGAGGCTTGGCCGATTGGTGTGAACGGTGGCCGGCGCCGTGAACACAATATTATCAATCCAATAATTGACGGTATTGGTGAAGGTACCACCGCCGTTGGAGATGAAGCCGATGATCGCTTCGCTATAAGTGCCGGCCGGGATGCCCGAGAAGAAGCCGGTAAAGTGCTGCCAGCCGTTGGTGGCGGCCAGCGGAGCCCAGCCGACCACGTTTTGCCACGGATTGTTGAGAATCAACTCGATGGCGCCGTAACTTCCATCCAGCGCGGGGGACGAATTGGTGACATCGACCTTGATATCCACGTCGAAGGAGATGTAATCAGAGGAGTTGAAAGTCCCGCCGGTTGAAAAGGCTATCTGAACGTCATTCCAACTCTGGTTCCAAGTGGAGTCGGTCATGAGCGGCCAGTTCACCGTCAGGTACATGGAGCCGCTGGCAGGGCTGCCTTCTGAATCCTGATTAGGATCCCAGGCTTCAGCGTAGCTGTAGGCGTAGCTTCTGAAGTTTTGCCAGTCGATGCCGTTGATGCTGGCGTCGAAACTGTTGACGATCAAGTCGTCGGCCACGGCGAGGCGAAGCGGACCGAGCAGCGCCAGGCCGGCGGCGGCGAGGAGAAGCCATTGTTGAGGAGCAGATTTGGGTTTCATATTTTGTGCTTTCATACTGTGTTCATTGGGGTTTGATTCTTTGACGGGAGTTTACTGCGAAGCGACCACTCGGTAGAATCGCGCCGCCGCGGAAGCTCCGTCGGTGACACTCCATTGCGATGTGCTGGTATTGGTTTCCAGGAAGGGAATCCATTCCATAAAATCGGAGGATTCCTCCACGGTCCAAAGGCCAGGGGTTGCGTTGTTGACGTTGAGGTCGAAACCTGTCGGGGAAATGGCTCCGTTGAGCGAGGGCCGGGCGGGGGCGGAGACAACGGAAAACCCTCCCAATGTCAGCCAGCCGGGCAGGATGGCGTCTTGGGCGGCGTTGGCGAAGCGCAATGGCACTCCGTTGGCCAGTGGATTTTGCACGGCCAACAACAATTTGTATTGGCCAGTGGCCAGGCCGTGATTGGTCTGGCTCCAAATCCAGAGCGTGCTGGTCTGTGCCGGGAGAAGAGACGAGAGCTTCCAAGTTGTCGTCCAAGTCTTGACAAGAGCGTTGCTGGCGGCCAGCGCGCCCAATTGCACGGGCCAGTCGTAGTAGAATGGCGCCACTCCCGTGTTGCAGACTTGCACACTGACGTGGAGCGGTCCGGATACGGACGCGTCCACCACCGTGGCGTTGGAGACATAGAGGCTATAGCCCAAAAGGCAGCTTCCAGCCAGGGCCAGGGCTTGTTGCGCCCCAGAGAAACCAGGGTCGAAGACATACTGGTTCAACATCCACGAAGCATGGGTGAGGGCGACACAATTGGTAAAATCCTGTCCGGTTGGCACGCAGTTCGTCTGCGTCAGGTCCCACATGCAGGGTTGGTTGGGGGGATAAACCTCGCCCCCAATGGGCTGGGTGAGCCACTTGTTCGTTTCACCCGCCGCCTTCAACAAACCCAGGAACATCCAGTTTGGCGGATCAATGGTTTGATAGGCGAACGAATCATCATGGTAGCCGATCAACCTCGCCAACGGGTTGGCGCCCGAGGGCCAGCGCACCAGAAGCTTGGTCTTGGAAAAGGCCGCACCGTACGCGTTCAGGACTTGGTCCTGGACCGCCATGGAGGCAAACCAGTTGGTGTGCGGATAAGTATGCCATTCGCCCCAAAAGCCGAGCAAACCAACCGTGATGAAGCCGATGCGAGGATCGCCGTCGTAACGCGCCCCTAACGCTCCGATAAAATTGGTCAACGCCTGTTGCAAAAGGGCGTTGCTATAGTCCGGGCAGACGCTGACGCCGTTATTGCCGTAGTCTGTGTAACTATATGTTGCCAGTCCGGCGTCCAGAAGGTACTGCGGTATGCCAGTCGGGAGGGTGGGATAATCCAGATAGACGCGAAAGACCGTTTGGTGTCCGCGGCCGGCGTCGCTGCGGAGCAGGGCATCCAGGCTGGACCAGTTGAAGTTCGTTGCCCCGATCATTAACGAGCGCAGCGGCAGGTAGCTCCACTCCATGCTGTAAGGGAAGGTGCTGTAGCTGCCGGTATAAGGCATAAACCCTTTGAGCGGGTTGTTCGTCGGCGTGGCCGAGGGCGCCAGCATGTAGGAATTAGTAGCCCCTGCCGCGCCGATGGCCGCGGCCAGCGACAGGACCCCGAGAAGCATCCGGGCCACGGGACGGACAATTTGTGGAGCCACGGTTTGCATTTAGGATAAGGAGAAAGGGGTGGTTACTGCGGCGGCGGAATGGTGGCGGGAGTCACCCAGTTCTTGTGCCAATTGATGCTCCACAGATTATGCAATTTTTGTGGACTGGCATGGCCGTCGCATGTATGCGATGTCAATTCCCCCGGTGAGTTGGGAGCTTGATGTGATGTTCCTGGGCGCCGCGCCGGGCGCAAGGCCGAGATGCCGGGCCACCGTGTATCGTCCCATAAATGTGTTGGCGCTTCCGTTGTATAAGTCTTTGGCGGGGCCGTCGGTTTCCTCCGGCCAGCCATCCACCCAGACCGCGTCCGCAAAGAGCGGCGTGGTCGAGGGCAGGTTGACGCCGGCCTCCGAAGCGTACTTCCAATCGTCGGACGCGCCTACAATCACATCGGCAACGGAATAATTGCCGGTATAGAGCCAGCCGTTGTAACCATAGCTGCCGGTGAAATTGGTCCTGAACGGGTACCATTGCCACATTTGATCGGCGGCGCCAAAAGTGTATTGCGGGCTAAGGATGGTGCGAGTCGTGGGAGCGCTGGCCAGGGGACAGACCCGGGCGGAGTTGACTTTGGCGTAATACGTCAGCAACGTATCCATCCACAGATTCTCGTCTTCGCTGTACTGGAATGACTTGCCTCGGAAATCGCCTAGGTACATGGCATGGGCCAAGCCCATTTGCCTCAGGTTGCTGACACACTGGGTATTTTGGGCCTTCCGTTTCGCGCCCGACAGAGCCGGCAAAAGCAGCGAGGCCAGGATGGCGATGATGGCGATCACCACCAACAGTTCGATGAGCGTAAACGCCCGCCATCGCAAATCTCTTTTCATTTTCATGCTCGCAAGCTCAACTGGGCGCCGCTGATTCCGAAACCGCACGCCCCGTCGAAACCCCGATTTGATTTTTGTGAGGGAGAGATTGCCACACAGGATGCGGTTTTGGCTACCTGCACAATGATGTAGCTGGAATGGACTTGCTGCCAGGGCGGGAAGAAGGCAGGATAGAGGATCACAATGAAAACTGCCGTGACACCGCCGGGATCGCAGGCGTTGGTTCCATGGCGCGTCTCGGTGCTGGCGGTTTGGCTTTGTTGTTGCATGGGCGTGCGCCTTGAGGCGCAGAACGCCCTCTCGCCGACGCCGTCCCAATTCATGATCAAGGCCTGGTCCATGCCCGACGGGTTGCCCCATCTCTCCGTGACAGCGCTGGCGCAAACCCGCGACGGTTACATTTGGATAGGCACCTTGGCCGGGTTGGTGCGTTTTGACGGGGTGAGCTTCGATGTGTTCACGCCGCAGAATTGCCCGCAGCTTCCCAAGAGCCGCATCGGCGGACTCTTTGAAGGCGCTGATGGCACGCTTTTTATCACGACCGAACGGGGCGGGGGGCTCGTGGCCCTGCGCGGCGGCAAGTTCGAGCAATTATTGAGTTCGGGAAACGAGGAGGACGAGATTGTTGTCTGTTTGAAGGAAAGTTCCGGGGATTCATTGTTTGTGGCGCGCTCCGCTGCCGTGTGGCGCTGGTCGGGCGCCGGTTTGACGGCGATTTCCACAAACCGGAGTTTTTATCCGATACCGCCGGGAAGTGTCGCTGAAGACGAACGGGGCCGGTTATGGATGGTGAGTCAGGCCGGGAAAAAAAGCCGGCTGGCAAGGCTAAATTCCGACCAGCTCGAGTTCGTGGCCTTGGAGGGCGCACTGGCCGGAGCCGAAGTCTGGGCGCTCGCCAAGGATGCTCGCGGCCAAATTTGGCTGGGCACATCATGTGGCTTGGCCAGGTTGCGAGGGGATGGATTTGAGTCGGTGGAACTGCCCGGGTTGGGAAGCCAGCCTGAAATCAGGGACTTGGCTGCGGCCGAAGATGGAGGCTTGTGGATTTGTCGTTCCAATTACTGGCTACGGAAACTCAATCAGGGACAGTGGGTTGGCCCTGCCGCCGAAATCGCCGGCGTGACAACTTCGCTCAAGATCATTTGCGAAGACCGCTACAGAAATCTCTGCCTGGGGCGATATCCTGAGGGGTTGGTGCGTGTCTCTGGGGATGGAGCCGTGTCCAGAATTGACCGCCAGAGCGGACTGCCCGGCGCGACGGTCACCTGTTACCTTGCCGACCGCGAGGGAAATGAGTGGCTGGGCCTCTTTGACGGGGGACTCGTTCGCCTGCACCCGCGGCGGTTCAGCATTTTGGGAGGGACCGCGCTGACGACGCCCGTCGATTCAATTTGTGAGGACCATGAGGGAGCTGTCTGGGTCGGCAGCAGTTTTGGCGGCGTTTACCGCTTTGGCGGACCCAATATGACTCGATATGGCGCCGGCGACCTTCCGTTGACTGACATTTGGTCCTTGTTTGAGGATACACAATCAAACCTGTGGGTTGGCACTTCCTCCTATGGCGTTTATCGCTACCGCGGAGATCGATTTGTGCCGTTCTTCGACCGGATCCAGATTTCGGACCGGGTGAATGTCATTTATGAAGACCGCAAGGGGCGCATTTGGTTTGGAAATCTGAACGGCTTGGCGTGCTATGAGAATGGGAAGCTCGCCAAAACGTCGATGCCTTGGTTTTCCGATGAGTATGAGGTCGTGGCGATTGTCGCCGACGGACAAGACCGGCTCTGGGTGGGCACCAAAGGGGCCGGCGTGTTTTGTTTGAACAAGGATCACTTCACTTCGTACTCCGTCACGAACGGCCTTTTGAGCAACCTGGCCTGGTCGTTATATGTGGACGCGGAGGATACACTTTGGATTGGCACCGCGGACGGCGGTCTCAGCCGCGTGCGTGACGGGAGGATTGCGAACTTCGCGCCCCGCGACGGCCTGGCGGACAACACGGTTTGCCACATCACGGAGGACTCACGGAGGCGGCTTTGGTTCAGTTCGCCACATGGCGTATTTTATGCCGAAAAGGGGGATCTCGACTCCTTCGCGCGGGGCGAGACCAGAAGCTTCTCCTGCACCAGCTACGATCAATCCGACGGGATGCTCTCTTCCGCCTGCACCTGCGCGTTCCAGCCAGCCGGCTGTAAAACGAAAGATGGCCGCCTGTTATTTCCCACTCTCAACGGCGTGGCGGTGGTGCGGCCGGACACCTTGGACGCCAACCTGCTGGCGCCACCCGTGCTCATCGGGAAGGTGATTGTTGACGGCGATGTCGAAAGCCCGGTTGTGACCGCCAACAACCGGGAGAAAACCGCCCTGGTCACGGTGCCGCCAGGCAAAAGGCAATTGGAAATCCATTATACCGCACTGAGTTTTTCGGCCCCGGAGAAGGTGCATTTCAAGTACAGAATGGATGGTCTAGACTCCGATTGGGTGGACGGCGGGGCCAAGAGGATTGCAAATTATTCCTACCTGCCTCATGGCCGGTACCGGTTCCGAGTGCAAGCCTGCAATAACGACGCCGTCTGGAACACCCAAGGCGCCAGCCTGGGACTGGTCGTGCTTCCGTACGTTTGGCAGACCTGGTGGTTTATCGGGGCGGCCCTCCTCAGCGGCGGGACGGGGATTGCGCTGACCGTGCGGAGCATTGAGAAAGCCAAGTCGCGGCGGCGCTTCGAACGCCAGCAACAAGCTCATGCCGTCGAACGCGAGCGCACACGCATTGCCCGGGATTTCCACGACGACCTGGGCGCCTGTCTGACTCATATGATCGTGCTCAGCGAACTGGTCAAGGAGGACAAGGCACGGCCCGCGGAAGTCGAGGCGCATGCGGCCAAGATCGCCGGCGCGGCCCAGAAGGCAGTCCGGGGACTCGGCACGATCGTCTGGGCGGTCAATCCGCGCAATGACACGCTCGACAGCCTGGTGCAATATCTCAGCCAGTACGCGCATGAATTCTTCGAAGCCTCCCCCATAGCCTGTCATTTGGACCTCCCGACAGAAGCGCCCTCCATCTCGCTTACGGCGGAGGTGCGCCACAACTTGTTCATGGTCGTCAAAGAGGCGCTCAACAACGTCCTGAAGCACTCCGGGGCCTCGGAAGCTCATTTGCGGCTGAAACTGCAAGACGGAGTTCTGGAGATTCAGGTGGAGGACAACGGCCGCGGTTTCGCCCTCGGCGACGTCACGACAAGCAAGCGCAGTGGAATGTCGAACATGCGGCATCGGATCGAGATGATCGGCGCCTCCCTGCAAATCGAAAGCCAGCCGGGCCAAGGCGCCTCGGTTCGCGTGTTCCTGCCTTGCCTGCCGGGAGAAAGGTGACACATTTGAAGTATGAATGTCCGCGTGGCTTTAGTGGAAGACGATACTGACCTGCGCCTGAGCCTGACAAGCCTCTTGGAGAAGTCGTCCTGGCTTCGCGTCGTCGCCGATTATCCCGACGCCGAATCCGCCTTGGCGGACATTGGCCTGCGCAAGCCCGACGTGGTGTTGATGGACGTTAATCTGCCGAAGATGGATGGGGTGGAATGTGCGAGGCAATTGAAGACCCTGCTCCCGAAGGCGAATATTATCATGCTCACGGTCCACGATGACAATGATTCGCTGTTCAACTCCATCCTGGCGGGCGCGGACGGCTATCTCCTCAAGGACACGCTGCCGTCCCGGCTGCTGGCCGCCATTCAGGAAGTCCGCAGTGGCGGTTCGCCCATGACACCGCAGATAGCCCGCCGGGTCGTCCAGTGTTTTCGAAAAAACGACCTTGTGCGCGCGAAGGTCGAGAACCTGACGCCGCGCGAAATGGAGGTTCTGGAGCAACTAGCGCTCGGCAACCGCTACAAAGAGATCAGCGACAATCTGGGCATCAGCCTGGACGGGATTCGGTTCCATATCCGCGGCGTGTACAACAAGCTGCACGTTCACTCGCGAACCGAGGCGGTTCTGAAATACCTTGGGCGGTAAATTGAAAATCTGCGCCTCCATCCAACGTTGGCGCAAAACACGCTATAAAAAAGTGCATTCAACGTTTGAGGCCGGAGTCGCAAAGGGGATTCGTTCCACCCGCGCGCCCGACCATGTGAGCCAAAGCAAACACAGGATAAAGTGTCGGTTCATTTAGCCCCCCCATCCGGCAAAGCCTCGACGACCAGTACTTCGAAAGGCTGGAGTTTGAATTCGGACTCTTCACCGGCCTGGAGTCTTGTGACATGGACCTTCTGATCCTTGAACGGATTGACCAGCGTATAATTTTGCGCCGCGCCTTCCGGCAACTCGAATACTTTGGCCGGGTCAATTTTGATTTGCGCAGCCCGGGCCGAAGGATTGCGCAAAGTCAAAATGCCCTTCTTCGGCGACCAGGCCGCCCAGCCATAGACCTGCCCGTCCGCCGGCGCGCCTCCGACCCAATGCGTGTCAACCAGCGTGCCGGCATTCTCGCGCGACCACTTGGCGGCTTGGGCCAGGGTGTCCCAGTTCTCCGGCGTCATCAGGCTTGGCGTGATATACATTTCCTGCAACTGTGTTCCATTGCCGAAAAACGCGCGGATTTCCGACTTGAGGACGTTGTTCGTATCATGGTTCAACCCGTGCGCATGCTTCGCAAAGATGATGCCGTGAAGCATCAGTGAATTGAGGGGATATAAACCGCTCCGGCCCACAACTTTGTCATGCACGTCATTGTCCTTGTAGGAAATCCACCGCTCGCGCTCGGGCCCGGTGCCTTTGACGAACGAGTGATCCTCACCGCCGCGCCAGATCGAGTCCGCGTGCAGCAGCCAGAACGGCGACGGCCAGGTGCCCGTGGTCTGGTTGATGTAAATGTCCGGCTTGAGCGAGCGGAGTTCTGCAATCAGCTTGAGCATGGCCTCGAAATCACGCAAGCCGGCACCCGCGTCCTCATTGCCATCCACACCGAGGCCGTCGAATTTGAACTGGTTGATGCCATATTTTTTCACGGCCTCCACGCACAGCCCGCGGAAGCGCTCGTAATACTTCGGCCCGGCCATGGAAAAACTGCCGTCGCGGATTTCAAAGCCCTGTTCCCGGCCGTAATTGACCCGGTCCTGATGGGGCTGGCCGTAACCGCCCCAGGGCGAAAGCCAGATGCCCGGCGCCGCGCCATAGTGCGCCGCCGCCTGCGCCAACGGCGCAAAGCCGTTTGGAAAACCGGCATGAAAATGCCACAGCGTCTTGGGGTCATCCCAGCCGTCGTCAAACAAAAATGAATCCAGCTTCACGCCGCGTTTGACCGACAATTCATCGCCAAAAGCATGGATGACATGCAAAGCCGCCGCCTCGTCATACTTGCTGAAATACCCGATGTCATACCACGAATTGTAATGCAGAAACGGCCGATAAGGATGTGCGCGCTCGCGCTCAAGATAGGCCAGGAAATCGCGGCGCAATTGTCCGGGCCGCACAAAGCCGGCCACCAGCGAACAAGTAAAAGGTTCGCCCGGCTGGATTGGCGCGCCCCGCGGCAGAAAGCAGCGCACATAGCCCCTTTCCGCGCGGTTGATCGAAAGCGGATGCTCCACTCCGAAGAATGTCGTCTGGTCCGCCACCGGACAACCATCCACCGTGCCCGTGGCGTGCGCAGTCACGTTGGGCATCTCCAACATGCCCACGCCCTTGAGTGGAAAAGGGCTTGTTTCCGCTTTGAGGATTACTTGCTGGCGCAGGTAGCGCGAACCTTCGCGCAAGCTCGCATGCCAAGCCACTTGCAAATGGCCGTCAGGGCTGGCCAGGTCCGCGACCCATTCCCTGCCCGGCAGCCGCTCCGCATAACGCGACGCCTCAGGATTGACCGGCAATGGCATGAGGCTCGGTTGGCTCATCAATCTGAATTCTCCGGAATGCAAAACACCACCGTTGGTCAGCAACAGACTGAACAAATCCGTGCCAAGCTTGACCACCTGGCCGGTTTTCTTGTTCCGCAACGAACCGGGCAGAAGCCGGCCACTCTCTGTCTCGCAGGTGAAGGCCACCTGGTCATTGTCTAAAGAGATTGGCGCCGCCTGCAGCCGCGCCGTTGTCGCGTTCGCCAGCATCGCCGCTCCCAGCAGCGCCACCATCCCGCCACCATGTTTCAACGGATTTCTCATTTCAGATTGTCTCCACCAGTTTGTTCATGGCCGCTTCCTGTTGCTCGATGGACTCCACCAGCTTGAACTGAGTGCGGCAGCGGTCCAAGTTGTGGCCTTCCCGATGCACTTTGAAATAAGTGTCACCCGCGAGAAAGTCTGTCAGGAACCGAAGGCCGATTTCCAAGGTGATGAGCTTGCCGGAAAAGGGCAGCAACTTCTTTTCCGCCGGCGTCAGAAACTCCGCCGCCGCCGCCAGATAGCCTCGCGCCAGCGCCTCAAACATCGGAAACTGCATCTTCACCTTCGACAAATCGCGTTCATCCTCTTGCGCCGGGCTGGTCGTCGTGCGCACCATGTCGCCGAAATCGCAGGGCGCCAGGCCGGGCATCACGGTGTCCAAATCAATGACACAAATCCCCTCGCCCGTCGCGTCGTCGAGCATCACATTGTTGAACTTGGTGTCATTATGCGTGACGCGCTCCGGCAGGCGCGCGCCCAACAGGATGCTGGCGGCCGATTTGCGCTGCAAGGCAAAGGCCAATTCCGGTTTCGCCAGTTGCGCGCGGTTGACCGCATCCGCTTCAACGGCCTTTTCCAGCGCCGCGAAACGTTTTGGGGTGTGATGAAAATCCGGAATCGTGTCATGCAGCCGGGGCGCGGGCAGATCGGCCAGCAGTTTCTGGAATTGGCCGAACGCTTTGGCCGCCTCAAAGGCCTGCCTCGGGTTCTCCACGTTGTCGAACGTCCTGGCTCTTTCAATGAAAACATAAACCCGCCAATAATTGCGCTGCGCGTCGCAATAATACGGCTGGCCGTCGCGTGCCGCAATCAACGTGAGCACACGGCGGCTGGAGTCAAACGCAGCGGCAGATTTCCGGCCCAGGTGCGCCGTCACGCGCCGGACGTTCTCCATGAGAGCCGGCGGATCCTTGAAAATGTGGTGGTTGATCCGCTGTACAATGTAGCGGACGCGCGCGCCGCCTTGATCGAACTCAACGCGATAGGTGTCGTTTATATGGCCGCTGCCGCACGGCACCGACTTGATGAAATCACCGGGCATGCCGAATTGCCGCGCCACCGCGAGTATATCATGTTCAAGATTCAAGCCGCTGCCATTTCGTATTTTTTCATTTCGTAACCGATCATCCGGCGATAAGGCGCCAGGCGCTCCTGGAAAGGACGGAGCGCCCCCGCCTAGCGTTGCCAGCGCCCGATGGCTCGATTGTACACAAGTTGCCTGACATCGTGATACGTTGGAGCGGAGAGGACTTTTTGGCGAGCGGTTTTGTGAGACCTCGCCCGGTCTGGGTGCCAAGCCAGACCGAGGAAATCCGCGGCCTTGCGTCCTTCCCGCTCCATGTTCACCACCACGTCCTCGCATTGCATTTCAATCCAGTCAAAACCGCCCAACTCCCGCCAGCGCATGGGAGGGTGATTGAAATCCGTGAAGGAATTCCTGGGGCGAACCTTGCCGGAATTTCAAAAGCAACTGATCGAGGCGTGCAATTCACAGTGAATCAGAGATGGTTTTGCGTGACGTTTGCGTGACGTTTATGCTGCCTTTTGGTGCCCTTTGGTGACCTCCGGTGCCGAGATCAGAAATTGATTTAACCCATTGATTACATGGGTTTTGTCATTCTTCTGAGGAAAACCAGTCTCTTTCAAAAAGCTTTGGTTTTCCGTTTAGCAAACCGCCGCTTTCGGCCATTCAGCCACCTCTCCATCCAACACTAAACATCAACCCCTTCCCCAAACTCCCTGATTTCACCCATGACCTTTCCATGAAAATCATGCAATGCCATCAAACCAACGACCCCACCAGCCGCCAACCATAAAGCCACCCATCCCACCCGTCAAGCCATCGAATCGGCCCCAAAACCCTCGCTTACTGAGGAGACGGTGGGATACGCGACAAAGGCGGAGTGCGCCCATCCCCGGGCGCAGCAACGTAAAAGCGCAAATAAGCCCTGGAAAACTTGGTCGCGTCAGGACATACCAAACTTGCTGCGCCCAAGGACGGGCGCACTCCGCTGT
>Ga0182027_10006940_pt1 | contig 16822 bp, 14 predicted proteins | sample 712E1DmetaG_FD_121300 | JGI IMG/M metagenome (GOLD analysis project Ga0182027, IMG submission 121300) | Permafrost microbial communities from Stordalen Mire, Sweden - 712E1D metaG (Illumina Assembly) | ecosystem: Environmental > Terrestrial > Soil > Wetlands > Permafrost | place: Sweden... | reverse complement strand
GTTCCTGCCGCTGGGCTGGAATATCTTCGCGCCGCACACGAACTGGCCTACCGGCAGGCCCTGTTCGATATGCTGATGAAGCAATACGACGCTGCCAGACTGGACGAGGCAAAAGAGGCGGCCATTATTCAGGTTGTGGAGCCGGCCATCGAACCGGACCACAAGTCGTCTCCAAAGCGCGCCCTGATTGTCCTGCTCTTCACGTTTGTGGGGTTCTTCGCCGGATGCCTTATAGCCTTGGTTAGATGGTGGAGAGATATCGTGCAATCGGATCCAATTGCCGCCAAACAGCTTCATCAGCTCAAGCAGGCCTTTATGTGACGAGAAAGCAGAAGAACTTGACTACAGAAATCAGATTCAGTTCTTTTGCCCTTAGCCGTATTTTCTTTTTGATTCATAATGTTGAAACCTCGAAGTGTCATAGGTGGGGCAAAGGCTATCGCCTGTGCTTATCTTGCTGCATATTCTGCACATGCATTCTGGACCTTCTGGTTCGCCGCGACTCTCCTCCGACGTCCCCGATGTCTTCAGAGATCGCCACATTAGGAGTACCGCCGCATGCTTGAAAATCCATTCGACCGTAACGGGCTCGCTTCTCTTGACGATCTCTCCACGCCGGAGTGGCACTCCCTGTTTCCGCTTCTGGAATCTATCCAAAGCGAGTTCCTTGCCGCGCAACCCCATTGTCCGGATTACCCATGGCCTAGAGATCCCCTCCATAACTTCATAAGGGTATGGGAGTACCCTTTCGTCTACCATCAATTGAACTCTTACCGCGGCGGTATTAGGGGTCACTCTCTGCCACTGATCGTTGATCTGGGGTCAGGCGCCACCTTCTTTCCATTTGCCATCGCTCGGTTGGGCTATAGTGTCATTGCGGTCGATGCTGATGCAAGAGCTAAGTCTTCTATGGACCGCGCCATAGGTGCAGTATCCACGGGCACAGGCGAGGTAACTTCGCTGCTGTCTGACGCACGTTCAATTGCCTTGGAGACGGAATCCGTTGACGGTGTTTACTGCATCAGCGTTCTCGAACATATACCTGACTTCGAAGCAGTTATCTCGGAGGTTCGGCGAATACTCCGTCCTGGAGGGCTATTCGTGCTCACATTTGATGTAGACTTGCGCGGCAATTTCGAACTTGGTCCAGCCGCATTTACGCGTCTTATGCAAATGCTGCACGCCTCATTCTCACTGATCTATCCAGAGAAGGTGATCCATCCTCTTCGGGTACTTACCTCAAACAATAGCACATACCCAATGTACCGCTATCGCACGATTTCTTATGAACTAGTTAGATCACTCTGGAACTGCCTGCGTTCCGCCCATAATAGGCTTCGAGGCCGTCCTCCATCACAGGGTCGGATGCTAGTAAGTACATATGGCGCTTGCCTGCGTAAGCACGATTCTCCTGAAATTGGACCCTGAGGTCACGCCAATCGGGCCACAGGAGAAGTGCGACGCACCGGCTATGCCTCCCAAGCTACAGCGCTTGCTGGTCGTCATCGCTATGGCCGCGCTAGCCGTTGCCATACCGGTCGCCTTGGGCGCTCCCCAGAATATGCGGCTCTATGGCCGAGTCTTTCAGAACGGACGTGGGTTCTAGTGTTTCAGCAGCGACTGCCATCATAAGTTTTGTCAATGGTGTAGTGGGCACAGCCCTAACTAGCTCAGGATATGTCTGCTTAGACCAAATGCTTCGGCAGGGAAGTATACTCAGTAGTCGTTGCACAACAGTGTATCCGCATTTCCTGATCCATCTGACGCAAGGCAATGCACGCAATGTTGTGCGCGCCGCCTGCAACCCGACGCCCAAGAACTGCTCTACCTGCTGCCGATCTCGCACCTTGAACTCATCAATCAGACGGCGAAAGCTATACATTTATCTTGGGCAGCAATGGCATAATTCAGTTAACAGAAGCTAATAATTATGATTACAAAGTATTGGGATCAACATCTCGGGGAGTTAGGGAAAGCGATTGGACAATCCGATGGCAAAGAAGAAGATTATCTGCGTATTTGGCACGCGCCCCGAGGCCATCAAGATGGCGCCGGTCATCCGGGCTTTGCTCGATGACGGCAGGGCGGAATGCTTGACATGCGTGACAGGGCAACACCGCCAGATGCTGGATCAGGTGCTCGAGCTATTCGGCATCCGCCCGGACTACGATCTCGACATCATGGTTCAGGAGCAGACACTGTCGCATGTTACCTGTAAGGTACTGGAGAAGCTTGATGTGCTCCTCGAGCGGGAACGCCCGGACTGGGTAGTTGTGCAGGGAGATACAACATCAGCAATGGCGGCCGCGCTTGCGGCTTTCTATCGTCGCATTCCAGTGGCGCATGTGGAAGCGGGGCTTCGCACGAACGATACGTTTAATCCGTATCCGGAGGAAGTGAACCGGCGTTACATCGATTGTGTTGCCAGCATGTATTTTCCCGCAACGGCGCAGAACCGGGATGTCCTGTTGCGGGAGGGGGTCGCGTCGTCCAATATTGTGACGACTGGAAATACCGTCATAGATGCTTTGCTGTACGTAGCTGAACGTCCGTTCGCCGTAGAGGGCTCACTGCTGGCCGGCCTGCCTTTCGAGGAAAAGCGCATTCTCCTGGTGACGGCTCATCGCCGTGAGAATTACGGCGCACCCCTCAGGGAGATATGCAGCGCGTTGCGGCAGATTGCCGCCCGCCATGCCGATGTCCACATCGTGTATCCGGTTCATTTGAACCCGAGCATCTCTGGGCCAGTCCATGAATTATTGGGAGGGATTGCAAACATTAGCCTGCTTCCTCCGCTGGACTATCTGACATTCGTGCATCTGGCAAAGCGCAGCTATATTGTCTTAACCGATTCGGGCGGCGTCCAGGAAGAAATGCCAAGCCTCGGCAAGCCTGTGTTGGTGATGCGGCAGGTAACTGAGCGCATGGAAGCCGTGCAGGCGGCGACGGCGGTTTTGGTGGGAACTTCGGCGGAAGCGATCACTGCCGGTACGACAGAGATTCTCGATAAGCCTGAACGATACCGGGCTATGACATCCTCGAAGAATCCTTTTGGCGACGGGTTTGCCGCGCGCCGGATAGTTGAGCAACTCCTGAAGGGAGCGGGACGCGGGCATGGTTAGCACCCCTTTGGAAACCCTGGCCGCAAGCGAGAAACCCAGCATCGTTAGGCGCTTTGCTCGTGCAGCGCGCCTTACGACGGGTGCTGGCATTGTGGCAAGAGTCCTGCAATTGCTGCTTCCCTTTTTTGTAGCAAAACTTATCTCTCGCCCGGACTTCGGCATTTTTACGATTGTGACCTCGACGGTGGCTGTAGGGGCGGAGTTGGGCCAGTTGGGCCAGAACGCCACCGTTCAAAAATTCCTGCCGCAGTTTGTCGTTCGCCAAAGCGAGCGCGTGGGCGCTCTGGTCGATACGATCATCGCAATTTCAGTGCTCTGTCTTTTAGTGTTGGCGACGCTTCTGTTTTTCTTTAGTCATTTGATTGCTTTAAGGCTTTATGGAGATGCCAGTCTCGCGAACTATCTGCGCGTGGCTGCGGTTATCTTGACAGCGGCGGGACTCTTCAATGTGTTTTGCGGAACGCTGGCGGGACTCCAGGAGTTTGGAAAATTCTCCGCCGCACAATTGATTCGCAGTTCCATTCTGCTTGTCCTCAGTGTACCCGCAGCGGTTGCTTTCGGACTGACGGGTGTGCTGACAGCCCAAACCGCCGGATCGTTGTTGGTGGCATATTTCATTGGCCGGTTTGCCTCAAAGACGCTGTACGGAAGATTCGGCACCCGCATGGCTGTGCGGTTCGACGGCCAATTTGTGGGCATGATCACAGGGTTTTCGGTTCCGGTGTTTCTTTCTGCAACTCTGGTTTTGCCGGCGTACTGGCTGACGATGGCGCGCCTTTCCCGGCTCTTTGGAGTGCAGGAGGTCGCACAGTTTGGAATTGCATTCGGGGTGATGCAGTTTGTGATCCTGATTCCAGGCGTGACGAGCATGACTGCGCTAAGTTTTCTTTCGGAATCTCGCGCGCGGTCGGACGACACCTTCGGGCTGCTCTCGAATCTGAATCTACGGGTGGCGTGGGGTATTGCGTTGATCACTGCGGTGTTTCTCGGGTTTGCGGCGCCCCAGTTTCTTCATTTTGCTTTTGGAAACAAATACCCAGATATCCATTCGCTGCTGGTGTTCATGATGATGGCGGGCCTCGCCATGGCCGTCTGCTCGAGCGTCAGCAGTGTGATTGCGAGCACGGGGAAGATGTGGCAGGCACTTGGACTGAATGCGGTGTGGCTGGCGATGTTCGGCAGTTTGGCGATCATACTGATTCCGCGGTTGGCATCGCGAGGGCTGGCGCTCAGCTATTTCGGATCGTATGGCATATTCGCAGTTCTGACGTGCATCTATGCCAGACACGTGTGCCACATGTCTCTGAAAAAGACGCCGGCATTGATCGTGCTGTCGGCGTTAGGATTTGCCGGGGCAGGATACACTGTGTCGCAATATCCCCATATTTCCGCAGTCATTGGCTGCTTCGCCACGCTGTTACTTGCGGCGTTGGGGTGGAAATTGGTAATGACGGAGCAGGAGAGAAGCCAGGTCCGCCGCAAGCTTCGCCTCTCCACGAAGCGGTGGACATGGCGGAGTGAGAGCGCGCCGCGCCGGGAGCGGATCTTGTACGTCTCCCATGTCGATTGGGGATGGATCAAGCAGCGCCCGCAGCACCTTGCCGAATCCCTTCGACGATTCTTCGATGTTACGGTTGCGTTCGACTGCAGTTGGAGGCGGGGAAACTTGGCAAACAAGTTCAGGATCAGCCGGTCGTGCATACCGCTGCTGCATATCCCCGCCCCCTACCAAGGCCGCATTCCTCTGCTTGCGAGAGTGAATGCAATAGCCGCTCGCCTACAGCTGCGGTTTGCGGTGTGGCTGGCTCGCCCAACGTATCTGTGGTTTACCTGGCCTGAGCTGTTCCAGTATCTGCCGTGCGGGATGAAAGTGCCGATCGTCTATGACTGCATGGATGACGCGGGGGCGTCTTCACGCGACGCGCAACGGGTCACACATTTAGAAGGGGACGAGCGGGCGCTCATAGCCAGAGCGGCAATCGTTTTTGTATCGAGCGAACGGCTTCGCCACGTTCTGGAAACACGCTATGGCCAGCCGCAAAAGTATCACTTGCTGCGGAATGCATTCGATGGCAAACTTCTTCCCGAGTTTGGGGAACGGTGGCAGAGCGCTTGCACCTATAAAATCGGCTATTGCGGCACGATTGCGGAGTGGTTCGATTGGGAGCTGCTGACAAAGCTGGTCGAGGCGCGCGCGGATGTCGAGGTGCATCTGATAGGCCCTGTTGTCGGTGAGGGCACAGTAATGGCCACCCACCCCAGAATCATGATACACCGCCCGACGAAGCACAGCGAACTGCCGGCGATCATGGGTGAATTCGATTGCCTGATCATGCCTTTTCAGGTTACGCCGCTGATCGAGTCGGTCGATCCGGTGAAGTTATATGAATACATCAACTTCGGTAAGCCGATTGTGTGCGTGTACTATGACGAAATAAAGCGGTTTGCGCCGTTTGTACACTTCTATCGCTCCCACAATGAGGCTCTCGATATCGTTTCGCAACTAGCAGCCGGGGAGATAGGGAGAAAGTATTCCGACGACGAGCGTTGCGCCTTTCTTCTTGTGAATACTTGGACGGAACGCGCGTCGGTTGCCGCAGCACTTTTGCAGACTACGAAGGAGCGGGCATGAAGCATTCACCATAAGATACTGCGTCCTGTTCAACCGCCAGGAAATGAATCCAGGCCACTAGAAAAGGAGTTAAGAGCGATGTGTTTTTATTTATTTACGCAGTCAAACGGGGCAGTACTCGTGCCCTATAATTACTGATTGCAACCTTACGGAATTGGGTTGCAGATGCCAATAGCGATTCCGATAAAAGGTAAGAACTCTCTTTCATATGCCCGACGCAAAAGAATTCTGCGCGATCATTCCAACATATCGTCCAGACATCGATTTCCCATTCCGACTAGAACTTGTGGCGACACAAGTTGGATGCGTGATCGTTGTCGATGACAGCGAATGCCCCGCAACTACGTTGCGACTCCAGGCGGTAGCGGCTCTTCATCGAAACCTTTTTGTGCTTCATAACGAACATAATTGCGGCCTAGCAGCCTCGTTAAACAAAGGCATCCGTGAGGCTAAGGAATTAGGTTATCGATGGCTTTTGACCCTCGACGACGATACATTAGTACGGCAGGATATGTGTCGTCAATTGGCGGACAGTTGGACCACTATTTCTCAGTCGCTTCCACTAGGTGTCCTGGCGATGTCATGGCGATCCAGTCCGCGGGATACAAGGAGTAGTTGTGTTTGGAGAAACAAGAGGATGGTCATCACCTCAGGATCGCTGATGTCGATGGAGACATTCGACAGTATCGGCCCATTTCGAGATGAATTTATCATCGACGCCGTAGATTCGGACTACTGTCTTCGCGTGCGAGCGCATGGCCTACAGGTAATTGAGGTTGCTACGCAAGGCTTTACTCAGCGGCTTGGCCATCCGCGGACTGTTGAATGGGGGCCGCTCCGCTTCACACTTCAAGAACATAGTCCGATGCGTACGTATTATCGCGTTCGAAACTCGACAGCTTTGGTTATGGAGAACTGGCGTCGTGAACCCCTCTACGTAGCGGGCGCCATATACTGCAATCTTCAACAAGTTCTGGCGACATTGCTCTTCTACAAGGAGAAGAGGGCTCACTTCTTAGCAACGGTAGACGGTTTCACGCACGCCTGGAAGGGATTGTTTGGATTCCACGAGCTAAATGTGGAAAAGAATGAATGTAGCGATACCAATGAATAAGGCGGGAGGCGCGCCGCGTTCCTCTTGCTTGCCAAGAGCAACCAGATTTAAGCGAACATTCTCGCCGGCCGCGATTGCGAGCGTTGCAGCCGTATTGGGTGCTATTGGAGCACTTGCCTTAATTCTAGCGCCGACCTCTAGCCCCATACTGATTCTGGCATTCGTGATCTTGCCCTTAATCAGTTGGTCGGTTGTTACGCGCAATATCACGACGGCATTCGTATTTACAACAATAGGTGAGATGTATTCGGCCAACAATGGGGCATGGCTAAGTATTGGACCGCTGAGCATACGCTGGATTTTGATATTCACTACAATCGCCGTCAATTTGACTATAAGAATATGGATATTGAGGCCGGTCGCTCATAAAATAATTGTCGGCCGATCGAGCCATGCTATCGCAGTGCTATTCTTCGGTGCATTCTTCCCAATAGTGCTCTACGCAATTGCGATGATTGGCACGAATAACACAAGCACAGCGGCGTTTCAATCATTAGGGTTCATGCTTGTGCTTCTGTTCTACTTTCCCCTGCGTCACGCGTTACAAGCCAATCCACAACAGTTGGTGGCCTTTCTGATAGGATTGAGCATTTCACTCGCGTTGTTTATGCTATCAATGTCCATTGGACCCATCGCCGTTAGGCAACAGATTATTGCAATTGTATTTCCAGATACGAGCTTCGGAGATACCATCACCGGAATTACCCGCGCCATGCCTGCGTGTATCGTGTTGATGTTCTTTCCGGTTCTCGTATCAATATTTGAGATGACCAGGGCGAATGGCATATTCCGCAAAGTTGCGTTTGCCGCAGCGGCGCTGTTTTTTATGCTCCCAATGACTGTCACGTTTCTTACGGGAACGCTGATTGCCGTGCTATTCATGTTACTAGTGTCAGGCTGCCTTCTCGTTGTAAGACCTATGTCGCGTCGTTACGGAATGAGGATTATAGCTGGGACCTTCGTTTTAGCAGTTACGCTATTCAGCGCGGCCACAGTACTCACCCCGGATCTTCTCGAGTCGAAGCTCTTTTCGCGTACAGGCATGTTGTCTTCCGGGATGGGGGAGCAAGATGCACGCCGAGTATCAGAATGGCTCGTATTCAACCAGGATCTTGAAACCCATTTCTGGCTTGGAAATGGAGCAGGCGCCACCATGAGTGTGGATGAGAGTGGGCCGGAAAGCGGACATACGGTTGAAATGGCAGGGCTGATGACCTTCCACCTTTTCGGTCTGCTTGGGTGTGGTGCATACTTGATTGGCTTCGTTGCCTTTGCTCTTCACCCCCTACGTTTGCTAAGACAGAGAAAGTCGTTTGACAGCGCTGTGGTTGTGGCTCTTGCGTTTTGGGCAACTGCTTGCACCATCGTTGGGGCCGGGATGATAAACCCTTATCTTACGACGCCGTATCCAGCGCTGTTTGTTGGACTGTACCTTGTGTGGGATGAGAGAGTGCTTGCAAGGTCGAACGGGTAGTTGACCAGTAGGAAGAGCGACAGTCGTGGAATTGTCGTGTATGCGGCCGTGAATACAATGGGAAACGGGTCAGACCTGGCTAAGATTGAATAATTTTGCTTATGAAATGGGCGATTGGGCAGGAAGCCGACTCATTCTTGTGGAGGAAAAGCATCCGTGGACACCTTTCTGAATATGCGAATCGGCTGGGTCGTTGGCCGATACGGGAATCATCCAGCAATACGCTGGCGCTTTGGTGCCTATGCAAAGCTGCGCGGTTTTGTTCCTATCGAGGCGACTTTGAAGGGTAGTTATGATGTTGTATGGCTATCTCAGGTCGCCGACTATACACGCTGGGAGAAATATCCCCGTTCCGGTGCGAAGCTAATCCTCGATTGTTGTGATGATTACCTGTCAGAGCCTGCGTATACACCTAAGGACACCGCGAGGGAACTCGGCAAATTCATTTTCAGGCAGCACACGAACTTGCGCTTCTCCTTCCACAATGTTCTGGAAGCGATGTGTCGCCGAGCTGACGCAGTTGTGGTCGGCAGCGACATGCAAATGGAGCACGTGAAACCGTTTTGTTCAGAAGTTGTCAAGATACCGGATATTCACACTGATAGCCTGGGTTGTCGTAAGAGCGACTATCGGTCAGGAGAAACATTCAATATCGGCTGGGAGGGCTTTCCTGCGATGGCTAATTTGGTGACAATTATGCCGGTGCTCCGCAGGCTTGCCGAGAAGCACAAGCTGGCGCTTCACATTGTCACGAACGCAAGACAGTACCGTTTTCGCGGTCACTTTGGGGGGGATGTGCGGCGCGCGCTCGAGGAGACGTGCCATGGTGTCCAATTCTATCTATACGATTGGACCAGGGCCACGGTATCCAGAATTCTAGCCGGGTGCGATCTGGCCATTATCCCTCTGGACATGAGCGACAAATTTACGACGGGTAAGCCTGCCAACAAGCTCATATTTCTCTGGCAACAAGGCGTTCCTGTCATCACATCGGCATTACCGTCCTATATTACTGAGATGGAACAATGCGGAACGGCCATGTATTGCAGGAATGATATAGAGTGGTATGAGATGCTTGCGCACTATTCGAGCAGCGAGAGTGCGCGCAGAAATGCGGCAGAACGGGCAGTGAAATATGTTGACGACAGGTATTCGGAGTCTCGAATAGCCAATGAATGGGACAGGCTACTTTGCCGTCTCGCAAACGCCAAGTAATACCATAAAAACGAGGAGAAACGACGGTGTGATTAATCACTCGTACAAGGAGATTCTTATATGACCACCATTTCGCTACGTCCATGCAGAATATGCGGGACACGAGTAATGAAGTTCGCGCATCCGACCTTACACCACAGACGGTAATGGTTCGGCCGAAGCAAGGGTTGTATATCGCCTGGTAGACAGGAAAGAGAAATGCAAGATTCGGTCAGTAGTGAGTTGCTGCCTTTAGAGGAGTTCGCATGATAGGTGTTTCTGATTTCAAACGAACTATGAATCGTGCGCGGCTTTTGTTTCAAGGTCGTCTGTCGTGTTACAATATAGCGCTGTCGCTGGTGAAGGATAAGGCCGGTCTTGAAATCGGTGGCTCAAGTTGGGTATTTCGAGATTGGTATGCGCCGCTTCCTATTTATAAGACAGTGGGATCTCTTGACAATTGCGTTTTTTCGCAGAAAACGGTATGGGATAGCCATTTGGACAGTTATACATTCAGGTCAGACAAGGCTGCCGGGAGAAACATCATTTGCGATGGTTCAGACTTGTCGGTAGTGGCAGACGACAGCTACGACTTCATCTTGTCTTCGCACAACCTCGAGCACATCGCTAATCCAGTCAAAGCCCTGAGGGAGTGGCAACGAATCGCTCGGCCTGGTGGGGGGCTGATTTTAGTCTTGCCGAACTACGCGAAAACATTTGATCATCGACGAGAACCAACGACAGTCAGCCATATGCTTGACGACTTCAATCACGAAACTCGGGAAGATGACCTGACCCATTTGCCTGAGATTTTGCAGTTACACGATCTGAGCATGGATCCACCTGCAGGAACAACGAAAGAATTTCGCCAGCGATCACTCGACAATTTCACAAATCGCTGCCTACACCACCATGTTTTCAATGAAAATAATAGCAAGGAATTACTATGTCAAATAGGGATACAGGTTCTCACCGTTGAAACAGCGTGGCCCTTCCACATCTTTTTGCTGGCGCGTATGCCCTGAAAGACCTTTTATCTTCCTGCGCAGAAAGAAAAAGGATTTCAATGGTTCGGCCTTGAGAAAGCGTGATTGACAAAATGGATTTAAAGATATTTGCGGGAAAGGTTCTTCTGATTACTGGCGGTACGGGCACCTTTGGCAACGCAGTGGTCGACATGGCTGCTAAGGTTGGCTTTGGCGAGATTCGTATTTTCAGCCGGGACGAGAAGAAGCAGGACGATATGCGCAACCGGCTGAAGAACAGTGCCGTCAGTTTCTATATCGGCGATGTGCGGAACTACGACAGCGTTCTGCAAGCGATGCGCGGAGTGGACTTCGTGTTTCATGCGGCGGCGTTGAAGCAGGTTCCGTCGTGCGAGTTCTTTCCGATTGAAGCGGTACAAACGAACACGCTGGGCGCTGAGAACGTGATGAAAGCGGCGCTTGCTTCAAATGTCGGCAAGGTGATCGTATTGAGCACCGACAAGGCAGTGTATCCTGTGAACGCGATGGGGATGTCGAAGGCGCTGATGGAAAAGTGCATGGTGGCAAAGGCACGGATGTATAAGGACAGCTCAACGGTGTTCTGCGGTACACGCTATGGAAACGTGATGGCCTCCCGAGGGTCGGTGATTCCGCTATTTCTGAACCAGATTCTCGCGGGTGAGCCACTGACCGTGACCGACCCGAATATGACTCGCTTCATGATGACCATCGAGGGAGCCGTGAACCTGGTGCTATATGCGTTCACACACGGCGCGCCGGGAGATATCTTTGTACAAAAGGCTCCGTCCGCGACCATCGGTACTCTGGCCAAGGCCCTTTTGAAGCTGTTGAATGCGCAGAATGAGATTCGGATCATCGGTACGAGGCACGGCGAGAAGCTCTATGAAACACTCTTGAACCGCGAGGAGATGGCGCAGACTGAGGACCTTGGCGATTACTACCGGGTGCCGGCCGACGTTCGCGATCTGAACTACTCCAGCTTTTTCAGTAGCGGAAAAGCCGAGGTTTCAGAAGCCGTTGATTACAATTCGCACAACACGGAGTTGCTGGACGTGGATGGGATGATGAACCTCCTGCTGAAGCTACAGTGTGTACAGTATGCCATGAATGGCAAGACGGTGTCGGCGTGATGCGGATTCTCATCACCGGCGGGCGGGGATTCTTAGGCCGCAACTTGGCGGTTCATCTACTTGAACGCAAGGACTGCGAGACGAGGATTTTCGATCAAGAGAATTCGGTCGAGGATCTCAAGAACTGGCTGCTTGAGGCTGATATCATCTTCCATCTGGCTGGCGTCAACCGGCCGCAAGACCCGATTGACTTCGAGAGGGGTAATGCAGGGCTGACGGAACAGGTCTGCCAATTTCTGAGGGAAAACCAGCGCTCTCCGAAGATCGTCTTCAGCTCGTCAATCCAGGCCGAATTGGATAATCCATACGGGGCAAGCAAGGCGAAGGCTGAGAGTGTTCTGCGCCAGTTCTTCTCGGATACCGGAGCCTGTGTACGGATATATCGTCTGAAAAACCTATTCGGGAAGTGGTGCCGCCCCAACTATAACTCAGTCACGGCAACCTTCTGCCACAACATAGCCAACGATTTACCAATTAGCGTCTCCGATCCGGCGCGTGAGGTGGAACTGAGCTATGTGGACGATGTAATAGCAGCATTTTTGGCTGAGATCGATGGAGGACAGACGAGCGGCTTGGCTGGCGCGAACATGCCGGCGAATAGGATTCAGCTCGGCGATCTGGCAGGTAGAATCCAGGCTTTTCACGAGATGAGAAGTACACTCGCCCTGCCGGATTTTGCGGAATGGTTCAATCGGGGGCTGTATGCAACATATCTATCGTATGTCCCGCCGGCTGCGCGACAACACAACCTGGAGATCAGGTCTGACGACCGAGGCAGTCTGGCAGAATTCATCAAGCAGAAGCACTTTGGGCAGATATTCGTATCCAGAACCAAGCCTGGAGTGACGCGGGGGAACCACTATCACCACACCAAGACAGAGAAGTTCTTCGTTGTGGAAGGCCACGGCTTGATTCGGATGAGATCCCTTGAAGGCGGCCCGGTTGAAGAGTATTCCGTGACGGGCAGCGCGTACCAGGTAATTGACATTCCGCCTGGGTTTACGCATTCAATTACCAACGTCGGCACGGAAGAGATGGTGACCCTGTTCTGGTCGAGCGAGGTGTTCGATCCGAATCGTCCCGATACCTACTTTCTTCCCGTCGATTTCGAGGCGCAAGGCAAATCTACGTCTCTGGAGACCGCATGAAAGTGGCGACTGTTCTGGGCACGCGGCCGGAGATCATTCGGTTGTCGCGGGTTATTGCAGCATTGGACCGGTATACGGATCACGTACTGATTCACACCGGTCAGAACTATGACTATGAGCTAAACCAGGTGTTCTTTGAGGACCTGGAGATACGGCAGCCTGATTACTTTCTTGAAGCGGCCGGGAAGAATGCAGCGGAAACAATTGGACAGGTGATTTCCAAATCCAGCGATCTGCTCGCCGAGGTGCGGCCGGACGCAGTGCTGATTCTGGGAGATACAAACAGTTGTTTGGCAGCACTGGCGGCAAAACGCTTGAGGATCCCTGTCTTTCACATGGAAGCCGGGAACCGGTGCTTCGACGAGCGGGTTCCCGAGGAGATCAATCGCAAGATTGTCGACCATATCAGCGACATCAATCTGCCGTACAGTGACATTTCCCGCGAATACCTTTTGCGTGAGGGTTTGCCGCCGGATCGGGTCATAAAGACCGGAAGTCCCATGTACGAGGTGCTGACGCACTATCGCGCTAAGATAGATCGCTCCGATGCTTTGGACAGACTTGGTCTGAGCGAAGGTGGCTACTTTATGGTGAGTTGCCATCGCGAAGAGAACATTGACTCTCCGAGGCAGTTTCACAACCTGGTAAGTGTCCTGGAAAGCGTCGCCTCGAAATATCAACTGCCCGTGATTGTTTCCGTGCATCCGCGGACGCAGAAGCGGATTGACAAAGAGCGCGTGCGGTTTTCCGAAAACATTCGCCTCATGAAGGCCATGGGCCTGTCTGACTACGTCCATTTGATGATGAAGGCTAGGGCGACGCTGTCGGATAGCGGCACAATCACAGAGGAATCCTCGATTCTCAACTTCCGTGCGCTCAACCTCCGGGAAGCACATGAGCGACCTGAAGGGATGGAAGAAGGGGCAGTGATGATGACAGGGCTTGCCCCGAAGTGCATCCTGGATGCATTGAAGGTGCTGGAGGCACAGCCAACCGGCGAACAGCGAGCGCTGCGAATCGTCCAGGATTACAACATTCCCAATGTGTCAGAGAAGGTTGTACGGATTATTCATAGCTACGCGGAGTACGTAAACCGGGTCGTGTGGCACAAGGCGTGAGACTCGGGACAAGGCGCGAAAGGCGCGGCATTGTTTTGTAATATCAGGATATCTCCTCAGCGTATGAAAATTCTCATTTTGAGTCAGTGGTTTGAGCCGGAGCCGACCTTCAAGGGGATGTTGTTCGCTCGAGAGTTGGTTGCACGAGGTCATGAAGTTGAAGTGCTTACCGGCTTTCCCAACTATCCCGGAGGAAGGGTCTATCCTGACCACCGGATACGTCCTTGGGCACGAGAAAAGCATGACGGCATCGATGTATTGCGCGTGGCGCTCTATCCGAGCCATGATAACTCCGGCCTTCATCGCGTACTCAACTATGCGAGTTTTGCGCTCTCGGCGGCGGTGATCGGCACGGCCCTGATCAGGAAGCCGGATGTAATGTATGTCTACCATCCGCCCATCACCGTCGGGTTTGCTGCCGCGGTGATTGGATTCCTTCGCCGGACGCCCTTCGTTTACGACATTCAGGATCTCTGGCCCGACACGGTCGCCGCTTCAGGGATGATGTCGAATCCAGCGTCTCTTGGCTTGTTAGGAAAACTGTGCAAGTTCGTTTACCGCCGTGCCAGCCGCATCACGGTGCTCTCGCCCGGCTTCAAGGAAACATTGGTCGCGCGCGGAGTTTCGCCCGGCAAAATGGACGTAATCTACAATTGGTGTGATGAAACGGCCCTGAAGAGCACCAGTCTGCCTGTAGCACGACTGGGCAGAACGGATCGCTTTTGCATCCTCTTTGCCGGCACGATGGGACTTGCCCAGGGCCTTGACAGCGTACTTCTTGCCGCTCAAATCTGTCGGACTACGGTGCCAGTCGCCGAGTTCCTCTTCATGGGAGGCGGGGTGGACCGGTCCCGGTTGGAGCGCATGGCTGAGGAGATGCAACTGGACAATGTGAGGTTCTTGCCTCGGCAGCCGATGCAAGCCATGGGCAGCATCCTTGCGGGCGCGGACGCTTTACTCGTGCATTTGAAGGATGATCCATTGTTTCGCATAACCATCCCATCGAAGACACAAGCCTACCTAGCCGCGGGAAAGCCGATCCTGATGGGGGTCCGCGGCGATGCTGCCGATCTGGTGAAGCAGTCACAGTCCGGCGTTCTCTGTGAACCGGGCAATCCACAAAGCATTGCGGATGCAGTAAAGGAACTCGTTGACCTCGGCCCTGAGCGGCTTGCCGCCATGGGCCACAACGGCAGAGCGTTCTATGACTGCGAATTATCCGTCTCCATTGGCGCCAAAGAATTCGACCGTGTTTTCAGGGCGGTTGGCGAACTGGCTCGATGTATTCGATATCGCCAGAGCGGGTGGCGGTTCTGGGTCAAGAGAGCATTTGACAGTAGCGTTGCGCTCTGCGGACTCATAGTGCTGTCGCCTATATTTATAGGCATAAGCGTGCTGGTCTGGTTGTCGATGGGACAACCGGTTCTTTTCCGCCAACTGCGGCCGGGGCGGTTTGCAAGGCCTTTTTGGCTACTCAAGTTTCGCACTATGTCGGAGCGGCGCGATGTGGACGGGAAGTTATTGCCCGATGCGGAGCGGCTGACCAGTGTCGGACGTTTTCTGCGCGCGACAAGTCTCGATGAATTGCCGCAGTTGTGGAACGTGCTTCGCAGGGATATCAGCTTCGTGGGCCCAAGGCCGCTGTTGATGGAGTATTTGCCCCGCTATTCCTCAGAGCAGGTACGGCGCCACGATGTGATGCCTGGAATTACTGGGTGGGCGCAGGTGAATGGCCGAAACGCAATCGATTGGGATAAGAAGTTTGAACATGATGTGTGGTATGCGAACCACTGGAGTTTGTGTTTAGACATTCGAATATTGTTCTTGACGATTCGGCAGGTGTCTCGTCGTCAGGGTATTTCGAGTACGAATCACGCCACGATGCCGGAGTTTATGGGCAATAGGCGCAGTATTGGAGAGATGGAAACCGTCTCTATTTCATCTGAATCACAGAAGGAACACAAATGAGACGCATTGCAATTATAGGAGCAGGCGGGTTCGCACGAGAACTCCGCTGGCTGTTGTCTGAGATCGCTGCGGATCCCAATAGGCGATACGAACCTTTTGATGTTGCAGGTTTCCTGGTAAGCGACCGCGGAAAACTTGGATCTCATGACAGCGATGTATTGGGCGAATTAGATTGGCTAGATGATAACCACGTCGATGCGCTGGCGATGGGGATTGGTACTCCCACAGCACGATTAAAAGTCGCGAATGAACTGAAGCAGCGTTTCCCTGTAATCGAATGGCCGGCTATCGTGCATCCCTCGGTACGGTTCGATGCCGAGTCGTGCAAGGTAGAAGAGGGCGTCATCCTTTGTGCAGGGGTGATTGCGACTGTGAATGTTGTATTTGGAGCATTCTCGATGGTAGATATACTGTGTACCATTGGCCACGAGGCCAGAATTGGGGCCGGTAGCGCCATCTACCGCTCCGCAAATATCTCTGGTGGAGACCAGATAGGAAAAGGTGTTTTGGTTGGAACGGGGGCACAAATTTTACAGTATCTCATAGTCGGAGACCACGCGATCGTGGGCGCAGGTTCGGTGGTAACTAAGAACGTCGAGCCGATGACAACGGTCGTTGGAATTCCCGCGAAGCCGCTTATAAGGAGTGCGGAGAAATGAACAGCGGAGTAAGTACCGGCATGACAGCGCCTCCAACATCCGCCTCACCCGTGTGTGCCGCTGCGCCGTGGCCATATTTTGCGCAAGATGAGATTGAAGCGACCGTTCGCGTGCTTGCATCCGGCAAAGTCAATTATTGGACGGGTGACGAAGGTCGCCTGTTCGAAGCAGAGTTTGCGGCATTTGTCGGCTGCAAACATGCCATCGCACTGGCCAACGGCAGCGTAGCTCTGGAATGTGCCTTGAAGGCTTTGGG
>Ga0182027_10006939_pt1 | contig 16822 bp, 15 predicted proteins | sample 712E1DmetaG_FD_121300 | JGI IMG/M metagenome (GOLD analysis project Ga0182027, IMG submission 121300) | Permafrost microbial communities from Stordalen Mire, Sweden - 712E1D metaG (Illumina Assembly) | ecosystem: Environmental > Terrestrial > Soil > Wetlands > Permafrost | place: Sweden... | reverse complement strand
GGGCACGGTCCTCGTGGTGAGCCACGACCGGGAGTTTTTGAACAACGTGGTGACGGCAACGCTCGTGTTTGAAGGCAGGGGGATTGTCAAAGAATACGTGGGCGGTTACGACGACTGGCAGGCCGCCAAGGCCGCCGCCCTGCCTGCCGGAAAACCAAAACCCGCAGCACCCGTAAAAAAGCCCGCGCCTTTGCCCAGCCCCGGGGAAAACAGGAAACTATCGTTTAAGGAAAACCGGGAGCTTGAATCCTTACCTCTTCTTATCGACCGGCTCGAACAGGAGCACAACGAACTCAGTCTGCAAATGGCCAACCCGGCATGGTACGGCAAGCCCGGCTTTATCACATTGTCAAAAGAGCGCCTCGCCCACATCGACAACGACCTGAGCACTGCATACCGTCGCTGGGAAGAGCTTTCGGAGCGGCCGCAATGAGGAAGTTGTCGGTTGACAGTGAAGATTACTATTGCGAGGTTTTTGCGGTATGCGAGCGAAGGATGGCCTGCCCGGCTTTAGCCGGAGAAACGCCCGATTCTTATTAAAAAAGCAAAACACAAAAACAGAACCACAAAAGGAAATAATGCCTACCCTCAAACGACTGGACCAGCTCTTATCAAATTGCGGATACTGCAGCCGCAACGAGGCGAAAAAACTGATAGAGCGTGGACGGATCACGGTAAACGGCGCGGTAATAAAGGACCCTTCGGCCAAAGCGGAACCGGCAGCGGTGCTGTTTGATGACGAGCCGTTGGATCATCCGGACGGCATTCTGGTGATGCTCAACAAACCCGCTGGTTATGTGTGCACTCACGATTCAAGCGAAGGTGCGCGGATCTATGACCTGTTTCCGGACCTCTGGCTGCTGCGCAACCCCGCAGTGTCGGGCATCGGACGGCTCGACAAAGACACGACCGGGCTCATTCTGGTCACGGATTACACCCACCTGATCCACGATTTCACCTCGCCGAAGCACCATGTGGAAAAAACCTACCGGGTGACGGTTAACAAGGCCCTGCAGCAGGATATCGTTACACTGTTTAATAGTGGTACCCTGGTTCTGGAAGATGAAACCGACGCATGTTTGCCCGCCAAGCTTGAAATACTGGGCGAGCATACCGCAGACCTGACGCTCACCGAAGGACGGTACCATCAGGTAAAGCGGATGTTTGCGGCGGCCGGATACGAGGTGATGACGCTTGGCCGGTGGCGCTTTGGACCGTATGTGCTCTATGATCTGAAAGAAGGGGCCTGGAAGGATGTGCCGATTATAGAACCATGATGCTGTGCCGCATCGGGCATTTTGTCTCTCATGTATCCTTGTCCATGTGCTATATTATCCGCCGTTGAATTACACTCAATTTCTGAAAGGTAAAGTCCATGTTGAAAGCAGAAAACTGTACGCTCTACAGCGGCGGGCACGTTGGTGCAGAGTCCTTTTTCGGTGAATGCGCCGAACGCTGGGGCCTTAAGGAAGTCACCTTTTCGTTCGAAGGCCATTACATCAAGCGTAAAAAAAACGTGGTCATGCTCGGCAATGAGGAATTGAAACACGGCGACATCAGCATGGACATCGTGTCGCTGCACATGCATCGCCAGTATCACCGGGCCGAGCAGATCCGGCGCGTATGCCAGGCCGCCTTTCACATGGTAAGCAAAGGATCGCAGATATTCGCGGTGGGCATTATTCAGGACGACGATACGGTAAAAGGCGGGACCGGCTGGGGCGTTGAGCTCGGGAAATTCTTCAACCGCAACGTCCATGTCTTCGACAAGACCAGACACGGTTGGTATACCTGGCGTCACGGCGAATGGGTTAAAGACATGCCCGTTATCACGGAAACGACGATCTGCGGGACCGGCACCCGCGAACTGACCGAAGAAAGTACCGCGGCCATCGAATCGCTTTTTGAGCGATCATTTGGGTCAAAATAAATAATCCGATGGGGGAAGTTGACCGTTGACGGTTGAAAGTTGACAGCTGATTTTTAGGCACCCGCGAGTGGCGGTTTAAAGGTCTATATTGTTAAAAGTGTTATTCTGCATTCTGAATTCTGTCTTCTGTATTCTCCTTTTCACTTTGTCGCTTTGTTACTCTGTTTCTTTGTTACTTTGTTACTTTTTCTTTTGTCAAAATACGCAATCACTTCCCCCTGCGTCCTGAATATTCTTTTGCACGGATTTTCCTCGTACTCGCACGTTTCATCTTTTTTAGGATACTGCCGGCAGATAAGAGGCCGTTCCTTGTAAATGGTGCACAGGTTGTTTTCGGTCAGGGCCGTGCAGCGCGTTTTGAATTCCACGTTCCATTTTTTATCGTGATCGACATAAACGAGCACATCCTTGTGCAGCACGAACCACCGGACTTCGCCGATGGCTTTTTTACTTCGCGGGACGTCGATCTCGATGGTCACGCTTCTGCAGCATTTTGATTCACATTGCGGACAATCTTTGGTTTTCTTTGCAGGTTTTGGTGGTGCTTCTGCCATACTCTATGCGCGCTTTCCTTTACTGTAAAATGACCGATCAGCGGGTTCTTGTGTTCGTGGCGGATAAAAATATGATGGCGCGTATGGATATGCTATTAACTGTTGGATTTTTTGGTAGGGGAGGGGAAACCCGACAGGGGCTCCCACCTCCAATTGTCCGGAGATTAATTTATGTTGAAGACCCGGACAGAAGGCCGCCTCAATGGCCGCCTTAACCACAGGCCAGGAAAGACCGCCGTTGCCACACCCGAGCGCCGATATCGCTATCGAGCGAATGCCTTTTATTGCGATTACCCGGCGCAAATCCTGCAGGCCGGAATCCACCCATTCCATCCGGGATGGATTGCGCCAGTGCTCCTTGGTAGGGAAGTTAATAATCCATCGCGGCCCGCCCGCCACGGCATTCTCCGTCACGAGCATCCGTCCCACCTGCACCTCCTCGGCCTTCGGCCTGCGGGGTCTCGGGGCATACCCCCTCCTGGGTGCTGCCGTGTGGCGATACTTGCAAGATTCACACATCCGTTGGGCGCACCCGCGGAGAGCGGTGGGATTTTTATTTTACTGATTGATAGTATTGAGAGAAGGGAATTGGGGCGCTTATTTTGGATTTGAGGGGGACGGATTGTATTATATAGACGATGTGTTAAGGAATGGCGGGGGAACAGGGTTGATTGATGCAAAGGGCAAGCCGGATTAGGATACATACAGTTGTCAAATTGTTTTAAATTGTACTTTTAAGTAAATATTACCTAATTACTGTACACGGTTTAGAAACGGCGACGGCAGCAATGAAAAATGGAATCCTAAAAATCCTCTTGATATATTCAAATTCATTTACCACTTTGTTGAAATGTATCATGCCGGAATATTGTGCGCTTGGTGAAGAACGGTTTTCAATAGCATTCTTTTTCCCAAGTTGGCATAGGTGATTTGCAAACAGGTAATCAGGGACAATTAACCCTCCGATTTTCATGAGCCCCGCAGAATAGGATATGGCGAACTTGACTATGTCCTGATAATACGTGCGGGCATTACCAAATTCTACTTCCAACTGCCACATGTCTTTGCGAAAATCGCATTTTAATCGAATGTTAGGATCTTCTTCAACTATTTTCTGTTCCTTTAGCCAGCCCTTTGTAGATAATTCCTTACAAATTTTATCATTATAATAGTCCTGCCGTTTTTCTTGAATAAAGTCAATATTTCTAACTGAACTGGTGATTTCAGCAAACTGTTCAAGTGACAAAAGGTGATTTTCTCTTATGTTTTGAACACGTATGTCGGTAAAATATAGGGTGTTTCTCTTATGGGTTGTACTTGTTGTTATTTCCCAGGTATCATCGTTAATAATTATAATGTTAAGGCTATTGTTGATTTTGTTAAGGTTTTCGTTTTCAATTTCACTAAAAGATTCCAAGAGCCACTGTCTGAATTGTAACCCCGTTTTGCCATCATATCGGATTTGCACGTGTCCCGGAGAATTGTTCAGTCTTCTAAGCAATACTTGCGTTCTGCGGTTTTTTGCATAAACCAAGGTTATGATTCGCTTTTCGCCTTTTTCCGGCAAAGATATGTAAGAATATGCAGATTTAGGAATTGTAAATCCCTGGGCAAGAGTCGACTTCCCGATAATGTGATTGAATGAAAATGCCAAGGGTAATTGTCCTTGAAATCATTTGAGAGGTCTTAAATGTCTATATTGTGACCTCATTCTGTCAACATATCAATTATTCAATCCGCGCATGTTCAAATGCAATTGAATTACCACTTGTGCGCTTTGAATCCGTACCTTTACCCCAATCCCGAATGCCCCGATCATCCCTACTCGTGCAAATTACCAAAACATAGTTACCCTTTCCTCGGTTCAATAGTCATTCCTCTTAACCTGTAACCTGCACCGGTATTCTTCGCTTCCAACTTCTTTTTTTGTTTATTTATTCTAAACCCCGCCACTTGGGGCGGGGTTAATACCCCGTCTGCGAAGTGGCTCCGTTTATTCAGAAGTTTACTTCCGCAGGAATATATCTGCCTTCCCCTCATTCCGTCGCGTGATGTAAACCCCGTTTGCAACCCCCTGCCCAGCGCGGCCAAAAATCGGCTGTCCCGTACGCAATACAGACCTGCCCAGAAGGTCGAAAACCTGCAGGCCGCCCGTTGTTGCGGTGCCGTGTACCGTTGCGGCCGGAACAACAGGGCGGACCATGGAGTTGGGCGAATACTCGTATGCGCCAAGATCGATTCTGCCGACGATCCTCTGGTTCCCGGCGATATCGGTGGGAAGAAACGTGAAGTTTGGAATGGTTGCGCCCCTGTTTATACATGGCGAGCCGAGCTTGCAGCGCCAGTTGGCGCTCATAGTGGACGGACCGTGTCCGGGATTGCCCGATGGCGCCGCAAACTGGGGCACCGAATCAAGATTGTGCGAATAAACGCCGGCATACGGCTTTCCCGCAATGGCGGCCTGGCCGCCTTCGATGTCGCAGTAGTAAATTCCAAGCAAAATGACCATGGTATTGCCGTAGACATCGTAGAAATAAATCTGGTCGCCCTCGGCCCCCAGGCCGGAGACCCTGTTTCCATAGATTATACAGTTTGCAAAAAAGGGGTTCATGCTGTCCAGGTCGCATCCTCTTAGATAGAGTCCGCCGCCTTGTGCAGGGGAACTGCCGGTACTGGCCGTTGCCAGATTATTGCAGATGGTGCAGTTGATAATATTGGGTGCGGCCAGGCTCGTTGCTATGCCGCCGCCATCGGTTGATGAATTATTGCATAGTACCGCATTTTGAATGTTTGTCAGACCGACAAATATATAAATGCCTCCGCCCTCTATACCAGAACGGTTATTGATAAATGTGCAATTATTGATGGCCAACACGCCGTTGTCGCTGCATAGCCCGCCGCCTGTTCCTGCCGCGAAATTGTTGTAGAACATGCAATTTTCAAGGGCAAGGGCGTGCAGGGAGCCGTAATAAATTCCTCCGCCATTGTCTTGAAAGGAGCCGTTGTTGGCCTTGCCATATTCTATTCTGCAAAATTTTAGGCATGAACTGTCCCATGGTACCGAAGCACTCGCGTCAATACGCATGCCTGCCCAGCCGCCGGACTTGGATACCGGATCGCCAAACCCCGTGGTGTCGTTGATGGTAAAAACAATTGAATCGGTGACAGTGCCGATTGCAAAAAGGGACCCTGTTACCATCATGGTATAATGGCCCATAAAAACAACGCGGACGCCGGGTTCAATGCGCAGCGTGGTTGATGCCGGGACCTCAACGTCGTTAAATACGTTGTAGGGAGAACCCGCTTTTGTCCACATGCCGTTTATGGTTCCGCTCGTGATGCTTGTGCATTCCGATGTACCGTAGAAGGCGACGATGCATAGGGCAAATAAAAATGAAGGGCGCATTTAAACCCCGGCGGATGAAGAAATTGAGGGATTCTTGATAATTGATACAATGAGGGCGGAAAAATAGCGATGATAATAAAATAAAAACTGGGCGTTCCCCTCGCTTTCGCTCGGGGCCAGGGATTTCGCGCGCCCAACTGGAAAGGGCGCAACTGCGACGCGTAGCGGTGCCCCCACCAGCGCTTTTATTATATTGTAAACAAATGCCCCTCTTGGACAAAAACCATGTTTAAAAAAATCTTTCGAAAACCTATCGACGCCGTTCTGTCCGCTGTTGCAAAAAAGTATGCCAACAAGCAGCTTTCAGGAATCGGTAAAGTTGTTATGTTTTCCCTGGACTCAATAGACAAAAAAGTATCTGTTTCGCTTGATCTGAAGGGGGAAAAAGAAACCATCCGCCTTGACGTTCTCACGTACGATATTCTGAAGGAAGGCGGCAGATTTTATTTTGTCGTCAAGGAACTATCATCATCAAGGGAATGGGTTGAGGTTGCGGCAAAAAAGTATTTAAAAGAAAAAAGGATGGGGATACCGCGGATACTGGGGATGTGGACATGACCGAAGTGCCGCTTTCGTTACTTCATAAAAAAATCCTCTACGCATCCCTGCGCAGCCTAGCGCATCCTGTTTCCGAATACAGCTTTGCCAACCGGCAACCGATAACCGTCAACCTTACGTCAAACTGCCAAATTTTATTAGGCAAAGCCTTGGTTCCCTTGATTCCCTTGACTTGACAAGGTCTACTTCGAACTCAACCACCCAGTCGTTTGTGCCTTCCGGATCTGCCAGCATCTGCTGCACCTGCCAGAGTTTTTTTTCCGGCAAGGGCGTTACATAGGTATGGCGGATGTTCCGCGCATCAGGGTCGAGGCAAATGGTCTTGTGGTCTGAAAGATATGTTTCCAGAAGCTTCCGAAGCTGTTCAGGCGTCCAAGAGGATTCAGCAATTTCAGACATATCGTTCCCTGCTTTGGCGCCTTGTTCCGGCAGTGAAGCGGGATTGTCCGGATTTACAACTTCAAGTGCCGCTTCAAAATCGCGTTTAATGATCGCGGAAATAAAGCTGAAAATACGGGCCCGGATAAGGGCGGTGAATTTTTTCGCGTCCCGGGTGATGTCCTGTGCCGCGGCCTCGGCGCCGGGGGGCTTCACTTCTTCGCTGTCGGCGGCCAGGTATGACGGATTGCGCATCTTTTCCCATTCATCAAGAAGGCTCGAGTCCACCTGCCGTATCATGGTGCGCAGATACACTTCCATTTCATCGACGATGTCGTTTTTGGCCGATGCCGGGACCGTCTGGGCAAGCACCTTGTAAACGCTGTTGACATGACGCAGAAGCAGTCCTTCGGCGCGGTGAAGGTCATACGAGCGGACATAATCGGCAAATGAGCTGTAGGTTTCGAACATTTCGCGCACGATCGATTTGGGCCTGATGTTTTCCTGGCCCACCCACGGATGGCGGTCCGAAAAGTCGTTGAAGGTGGAATACACGAAGTCGCGGTCGGGTTTGGGGTATTCAAGCTTGTCAAGTTCTTCGATGCGCTCGTCGAACGGGACTCCCTGCATTTTCAGCTCGGCCATTTTTTGCGTTTTGAGTTTGTCGAGCTGTTTGCGCAGAATAAAGTCCGGGTCTTCGAGAATGGACTCGATAAGGGTAAGGAGCCTGAAGGGATACTCGGGCGCTTGGGCATCCAGAAGCGGCAGTGTTTCGAAAAGGTAGAGCGACAGTGTCTGGTCCATGGAAAAATCGTCCTGCAGCTCAAGGTTGACGCGCACCTTTGCGCCGCCGGGCGTGGGCCCGGTAAATTCGACGATGCTGCGGTTGACAAGCGATCTAAAGAGCTGCCATGCCCGCGTGATATGGGCATGCTTTTGCTTTGCACTTTCGTGGCAGCGGGCGACAAGGTCGCGCATGGCGGCGCAGCCATCGGTAGTGCGGCTCAGAACGTTGAGCAGCATTCCGTGGGAAACCTGGAACCGTGATACAAGCTGCTCCGGCTTTGCCGCCACAAGGCGGTTGAAGGTGTTGATGTCCCAAATCACGAAATTTTTTTCCGGCGGTCTGCGTTTGACGAATTTTTTGCCACCCTGTGCCCGCTTCTCTTCGAGCGCGGCGTTTTCTATGGTGTGCTCGGGCGCCTGGGCCACGACCCAGCCGCAGTCGTCGAACCCTTTGCGGCCGGCGCGGCCGCATATCTGGTGGAAGTCCCGCGCGCTCAGGATTCCTGTTTTCTGGCCGTCGTATTTGCAAAGCCTCGTGAGCAGCACGGTGCGGATGGGGACGTTGATGCCCACGCCGAGCGTGTCGGTCCCGCAGATGATTTTGAGCAGTCCCTTTTGTGCAAGCTGCTCCACAAGGACCCGGTATTTGGGCAGCAGCCCGGCATGATGAATGCCGATGCCCTGGCGCAACCATCGTTTAACATCCGGGCCATAGGGACTGTTGAACTTGAAACCCACTATAGCCTTGGCAAGCGCTTCCTTTTCTTCACTGGTGCATATTTTGAGACTGGTGAAATTCTGCGCATCCTGCGCCGCCTCGAGCTGGGTAAAGTGCACCACGTATACCGGACTCTTGCCTTCCGCCACAAGGGATTCGACCGTTGGGGATAAAAGAGTGACGGCATACGAATAAACCAACGGCACGGGCCTGTCGCTCGAAACAACGCTTACCGTGGGCCGGGACGTGAGCCGCGTGAGTTCTTCTTCGAAAAACTTCGTATCTCCCAGGGTGGCCGACATCAAAAGGAACCGGGCCTGGGGGAGCGTGAGCAGCGGAACCTGCCAGGCAACACCGCGCTCGCGGTCGGCGTAGTAGTGGAACTCATCCATCACCACGTCCTGGACATTTGCAAGTTCACCTTCGCGCAAGGCAATGTTGGCGAGAATTTCGGCGGTGCAGCACAGAATGGGCGCGTCATGGTTTACCGTTGCGTCACCAGTGCACAGCCCTACGTTGTCGGGCCCGAACTCCCGGCACAATGCGAGCCATTTTTCGTTGACCAGCGCCTTGATGGGGCAGGTATATATTGAGCGGTTGCCCTGCGCCAGCGCCTTGAAATGTGCCGCCATTGCAACCAGGGATTTTCCCGATCCGGTAGGGGTGTTTAAAATGACGTTTTTCTCTTCATACAATTCCAGAATCGCGGTTTCCTGCGCAGGATACAGCGTAAGGTGACGGTCTTCCACATAGGCAAGGAACAGGCCCAGCAATTCGTCGTTGAGGGGTTTGTCGCACAGGAGAAGTTGTTCGTACAGGGTCGGTCGCATAAAGGTGATTACTATCGGTCAATACACGAAATTCCGGGGATTAAAAAGACCGGAAAAAACCGGCGCGTGTTTTTGTCGCGGTTTATTTTTGCACCCCTCTCCACAAGTGGAGAGGGGTAGGGGTGAGGCGTAGTGTAAAATTTACTTCACTATCCTCACCGTCTGCACCGCGCTCTGCTCCTGCGTTTGCAGCCTCACTACATACACGCCGGGATTCACCCTGGTGCCGGCCGAGGTTGTATGGTCCCATACGACAACGGAGTTCTGGTTTTGTTCCATGCCGAACCGCCGGACCGTTTTCCCCGCGATATCGCAGATGGAAAGTTCCGCCCCGGCCTGTCCGCCGATCTGGATACGCGTTGTCGCGCCGGGTCCCGGCCACACGCTCAACAGGCTTCTTGCCCGGGATAAGTAAGGCAATTGTGCAACAGCGTTCGCTTTGTTGATGTTGATGGCCGCGTAGGTCATGTCGCCCCTATCAAAATTATACTGGCTTTGGAGCGCTGCCGGGGTCGGCATAACGGCGGTTTTCGTATAATAAAAAAGGGTATCGTCCCGTTGGGTCTGCCCAGCAATAAGCCTCGCAAAACAGACAATGGGTATGGTCTTGACCCATATGGAATCCGTATGATAAAACGACGTAATCATTTTCCGGGTGGAGGTATCGATGGGGAGGGAGGTCAGCGCGACGCCGGTGTCCATTTTAGCGCCGTTTGCCGCGGAAATGTTTATCCTGCTGCTGTAGGCAACCCACTGCCCAACGGTGTTTGCAATGAGTCTGATTGAATCGGTATTTGCGGTGTTGTGCGCGCTGAACGTCTTTCCTCCAAAGAAACCGCTCCACCCGTTGTCCTTTGCCATGGGCAATTTCCGCGACATATACACCGCAAGCGAGTCCTGAATCAGTTGCATGATCAGAGTCGGGTCGTTGATGAGCGACGACATCTGGCCAAGCTGGATGCCGGTTGCCACGTAGTAGTCGGAGGAGAGCAGGGACCATCCCGAAGGCAGCCCGTACCCAATGTGCAGGCTGTCGCGGGTATAGGGCTGTGTCAGCGTCGGTGTTGCTGTTATAATGATATAGATATCGCTGAACAAAACGGAAATGGTGTCTCCGGGCTTTGCGGCCGCCGGATGCGAAATGATCTGGGCGCGATCGAGGCTGCACCCGGTAAAAAAACAGAACAGGGCCAGAGCAAGGACGACGTGGATTGATAAACGTATCATAAGGCCTCCTGTTTTTCGGTAAGGTATGCTACATATAAGATACACTTAAAATAACAAAAAGGGAGAACAATAATGTTCTCCCTTTTGCGTTTCACAGGAAAAAGCCTCTATTTTACATGCGTGAGCACGATTTTAAGTATCCTGCGTATCGGCTCGGCAGCGCCCCATAAAAGCTGGTCGCCCACGGTGAAGGCGGTGAGGTACTTGGGCCCGATGATCATCTTGCGCATGCGGCCGATGGGCACGGTAAGCCTGCCCGACACAGCAGTGGGGGTGAGTTCTTTGATGGTCGCCTCTTTATTGTTGGGGACCACCTTCACCCATTCGTGCGCGTCTGAAATAAGGGCCTCGATGTCGGCCATGGGCACGTCTTTTTTAAGCTTGACGGTAAGGCCCTGGCTGTGGCAGCGCATGGAACTCACGCGCACGCACTCGCCGTCCACCGGAATGGTCTTTTTCGTGCCGAGAATTTTGTTGGTCTCGGCCATGCCTTTCCATTCCTCGCGGGTTTGGCCGTTCTCCATGGGTTTGTCGATCCACGGGATAAGGCTCGCGGCGAGCGGCACGCCGAAATTTTCAACAGGCATTTTTCCCGAGCGCAGTTCGCCCGTCACCAGCGCCTCGTATTCGAGCGCGGTTGTTGCCGGGTTGTCAAGCAACGGCCTCGCCGCGCCTGACAAATGCGCCATCTGCCGCACGAGCTCGACCATGTGTTTCGCTCCCGCGCCGGACGCTGCCTGGTAGGTCATGGACGATATCCACTCCACGAGTTTCTTTTTAAAAAGACCGGACATGGCCATGAGCATGAGGCTCACGGTGCAGTTGCCGCCGATATAATCTTTGACGCCCGCACGCAGCCCTTTTTTAATGACCTTGAGGTTGACAGGATCCAGCACGATGATGCTGTCGTCCTTCATGCGCAGCGCCGATGCCGCGTCGATCCAGTAGCCCGCAAACCCCTGGCCCCGGAGTTTGGGGTGCACTTCGTTGGTGTAGTCCCCGCCCTGACAGGTGATGATAATGTCCATTGCCGACAATTTTGCAAGGTCTCGCGCGTCCGCAAGGGGCGGCATGTCCAGCCCGATGGAAGGCCCGGTGCCGCCCACGTTCGAGGTGGTGAAGAACAGGGGCTCAAAACCTTTAAAATCGCCTTCCGCCCTCATGCGCTCCATAAGCACTGACCCCACCATGCCCCGCCATCCGACAAATCCTACTTTGACCATGATTATCCTTTCCCAATATTTTAATTACCTGTTTGTTAAGCTGCCCCCGGCGTTTTCTGCACCGCGGGAATGACCACCCCTTTGGGCAAGCCGCCAAACCCCGTGACTACCGTTTTTACACCTGCTTCACGCATTTCCTCTTCCGCGCGGATGAGCGGGTTGTAGTTCTGCAAATTGCGTTCGCCGTTGGGCGCGCCGGCCTTGAACCACACGCGCTTGCACACCGACCCGTAAAGGAGCGGCATATACGGCAGGAATTCCGACGAGCCTTCTGTGGATCTGTGTGAGAAAAAGGCTGAAAAGCCTCCGTCCCTGATATTTTTTATCGCCTCTTCCAGGGACGACACCCCGACCTTTTTAAGCTCCGCAAGCACGATGTCCATGTCTCCGCGGGTAACGAGAAAGCGTTCAACGCGGTGCGGATCTGCAATGCCGAGCGTCACTTCGGTTGCCAGACAGGTTTCGCTGAAGGTCCCCGCCTGATTAAGTTTGATAAGCACCGAATTGCCCGCCCTGTTCTTGCGCTCTTTTGCCGCGAGGAACGGAATGATGAACCGCAACTGCGTGACCGCGGCGTCATCGATGACGATTTGCACCCTGTCGCCGTATTTCTCGTTCATAAGCTTGTGCGCGGGTATATCGCTTTCCGAGCCCGGGTCTTCCATGGTGACGAAGTTGTCCGCGCTTTTCACCACCGAGTAATCGAATTCGATGAGTTCTTCGCGCGTTTTAATGCCCAGCCCGCTAAACCGCATGTCATACAATCCTTTCTGCCGCAGCTCCTCGCCCTTCTGGATTTCCGAGAACGCATTGTCGGTGCCGATGGCATAGTCGGTCTCGGCAAGGCCGAGCTGGCCGGCGCATTCCTTGATGCGGCTTAGTCCTTCAAAGTTGTCTTTTACAGGAAAGACAAATCCGCGTTCCTTGGCCGTACCGGTGGGCAGTTTGTCGCGCACCAGGTTTTTTTCAAACTGGCGGAAGAACTTTGTCCCGGTGGCAAACACATCCTTTACCGTTTTCTCTTTCATGGCAAAGAAAAACATTTCCTGGATGTCCTGCTTGGTGCCGGGCACATGCTCGCCGCCGCACACCATGTTAAAGGCGATGTTCGGCATGTAAAACGTCTTTAGGCCTTTTGGCGCAAGCACCTGCCAGGCCTTGAACCCCGAAGCCTTGAGCAATGTCTGGAAAAACACGGTCGAGGACGCCAGGCAGGCGTTTCCTCCCCAGATTTTTTTGTTTGGACCTGCGCCTGCGACCATTTTCAGGTCGAATTCCTCGCAGGCCTTGATAATGTCCTGCGGGGTTTTTATCACGACCTTTTTCGGCAAAAGCGGTTCAATGTTCTTTTTAATAGACTGTATCGCCTTGTCGTTCGGAATATAAATGGCCTCGTTTTCGCCATCCGACGTACCCTTGGCAATGCCGTTCCTCTCCTCGATGGTCCATGCGTCTTTTCCCTGCTGTACCCTTGCCGACATCACGCCTTCGAGGGTGAAGTTGGCATACGACGAAAGGATTTCCCTTCCTTTGAGCGTGAATTTTGTGAGCACGGTTTCTTTTGCCATTGTGCAATACCTCCGGAAAATGGTTGATATGAAAAAAAATAGTTGTCTGGGTGTTGCGTGAAGCGTTGTCTAAAATACTTTATTCGGTTGAAAGGTGAAAAGGCTTTCAAAAAGAACCTGAGGAAACCTTAAAAAAATTCATTAACGTCATTGCGAGGAGCGAAGCGACAAAGCAATCTCCCTGTTATTCAATGTAAAAACTCGAGATTTGCTTTGCGGCTGCTCCAGTAGTGTTATATGTAGTCGTGGCCCTCGCCGCTCGGTGCGGGGTTCTGCAATTAATAATTGAAATTATTGATATTTGATCCTGCTAAGAAGTATACTTACTTAATTCGTTAAATAAGCCATGACATTTCTTTAAAAATGTACCTATAACCCCCAAATTTCTTAAAAAAGGAGGATTTTATGGACGCTGTATTGAAAAACAGGATCGAAAAACGGGCTTATGAGCTTTTCCTTCACCGCGGTGCCCAGCCGGGCCATCATTTTGATGACTGGGTAAAGGCGGAAAAGGAAATCATGGCGGAATTAGCCAAAGATAAGGCAAACAAAGCAAAACCGCAGTTTCAGCAGAAAAGAAGATAAAGTCAGGTTGATCTTTGACGATGAGACGTGCCCCAGCTTCGTGCTGGGGCACTTTTTTATTTTATCCTGTTTTCCACACGCTTTTTCCCCAAGCCGTCTTGGCGCGAAACCCCCTTTTTCAGTTTTGATAAGATAGTTAAAAACAAAAAAGGAATCCCCTGTAAAGGGATTCCTTTTTTTCATTGCGATAAAAAAATGATTTATTCTATGACCTGAAGCGCCAGTATCGTCAAATCGTCGTGGTAGGGCGCGCCGCGGGTGAATTTTTTAATGTCGTCCATGAGCAGCGAGATTATGCCGTCCGCGTCTGAATCGCGGTCGCGCGCCAGCACTTCGTTGGCGCGCTGGATGCCATAGGAATTGCGCTCGGGATTTGTCGCGTCTATCAATCCGTCGGTGTAGATGAGGAAGCGGTCGCCTTTTTTAAGGTCAACGCTCACCTCGTCTATCATGGCGGTGAATTTTGCGGTATCGGACACGAGCCCCAGCGCAAGGCCGTTGGAGATGACGGGGATGGGAGGCTCGCCGTTAGAGCTGAGCTTGAGCAGCATGGGATGGCCTGCGCGCGCATAGCTCATCGAACTGCCGTTTGCCTTTATAATAAGGCACAGCGCGGTGACAAAGGAGCGGTCGTCGAGGTTGAGGGTCATGAAATCATTTACGGCGCAGAGCAGGCGCTTGGCCGACGTCTCACCGCGGCCCTCAACGCGGAACGTACTGCGCAGCATGGTCATAAGCAGGGCCGCCGGGATTCCCTTGCCGCACACGTCTGCGATCACGATTACCCAGTCGCCCGCCTCGGTCTTGAAATAGTCGAGATAATCGCCGCCCACCTCGTAGGCAGGATAGTAGACGCCCTTGAGGTTGATGTGCGGGATCTGCGGCTTGTACTGCGGCGTAAAACGACGCTGGATGCTGCGGGCGGCGTCGAGTTCTCCGTCGAGTCTCGCCTTTTCGCCGAGTTCCTGGTAGTGGATCGCGTTCGAAAGGCAGGCGGCGGCGTGGGCGGCCAGGGTGGTAAGCAGGGTCTGCTCCTGCTCGTAAACCTCCAGGTATTCCGGCGTTGTAAAGATCTGCACCACGGCAAGGCACTTGTTGTCTGCCAAAAGCGGGATGGCGACATAACAGGGAAACGAAGAAAGGTCAGGCCATTTGTACTGTGAAAGCCGCGGGTCCTGCATCCAGTTTTCAACGATAACGGGCTTCTGCATATCGGTGCGCATGAAAATGGCGAGCGCCTTCTCGGAGGCGTCGCGTCCCTCATCGCTGTTGAGAGTGCCGGTGGCGTTGGTGCACTTGAAGGTGTCTTTCTTGGTCTTGCAGATGCTCGCGTGGGAAAGGGGAAACCGCGCCGAAAAAGTCCGCAAAATGGCGGGCAGAAGGTCCTCAATCTGGATGAGCTGGGCAAGCTCAAACGACGTCGAATTGAGAAAGTCGAGCTGGGCGATGCGCGCCTCGAGCCGCTCATTCGCCTTCTTGAGGTCCGCCGTACGCTCAGCGACGCGGATTTCGAGTTCGTTTTTCGCTTTCTGCAGCTCGTCCTCGAATTCCTTCATTTTGGTGATATCGCGCGATACGCCCACGGTCCCCACGATGGTTCCGTTTTTGTCAAATATGGGGACCTTGGTGGCCGTAAACCAGGTGAACGCGCCGTCGGGCCTGCCGACTTTTTCTATTTTATTGACAAGCGCGCGGCCGGTCTTCATGATCTCCTGCTCTTCGGCAAAGGCGATGCGCGCATGGTCGTGGACGAAAAAGTCGAAGTCCGATTTGCCGATGGCCGCCGCAGGAACCTGAATGCCGAGGGTCTTGGCCTGCGCCTTGTTGATGCGGGTGAACTTGCTTTCGGTGTCTTTGAAATAAATGGTGTCGGGCAGGTTGTCCATGAGGGTATGCAACAAATCCCTCTCGTAGGCCAGTTCCTCCTCAACCCGCTTTCGCTCCAGGGTGCTGGAGAAAATTTCTCCCGCCATCTTGAGCAGCGTTGCCGAGTCGCGCGACCACGTTTTTTCGGACAGGAGTGATTCCAGCCCGATAACACCGCGCAGCGAGCCGCCGTACACCATGGGGATAGTGATGAGGGAACGGATTCTCTGGTCTTTAAACGCCGCTTTTTCCGCTTTCGCCTCGGGGGGCAGATCGTCGATGGAGGCGAACTGGACCATCTGCTGTTTTCTCAGTTTCCCAACAAGCCAGGGAAACGCGGACGCATTGACGGTGCGGTACTGGTCGCTTTGGGATTCGATGCCGATGGCGCACCATTCGTGGGTGCGCTCAAGGTTCTCTCCGCTTTTGTCAAACAGTAGAACGTAGCTTCTGTCGGTCTTGGTGAATTCGCCCAGCACGCCGAGCGCATTGGCAATGCCGCTGTCGGTCTGTTGGGGTGCAAGGTTGATGAAATTGGTGGAAATCGAAGTGATGAGTTTTTCGAACTCAACGCGGTAATGCAGTGCGTCCTCCGCCGATTTCTGTTCGACAGTGTCGTCTCTGGCAGAAGAGCGTGCAGGTGTTTTTTTATCTTTGGAGGAGGGCTTTTTCTTTTTTGTATTTTTCATGATGTCCCGATTTTTTGTGATAGGGCACCGATCCAGCCTTGTCGTTATCAATGCAGGATATTGTTCATCCGCCATTTTTCCGGGGCGGCAGTATTACAATAATATACTTCAGACTGGAAATCAGTCAATACAATTTTCCCTGTATTGATTTGAGGGTAAACAGAGAATTGAAGTCGGGTGATTTTACGGGGAAACGGCATTTTTTTAAAGCCGCATCCTTTTCCTTTATTATATAATGAGCAATACCCTGCATCCGAACGCATTTCAACCATGTGCCTTTTTAACGTTCTTTGTATGAACCTTTTTACCGCAAGATACGACTATCTATGCTGCAGTAAGTGAAAAACCATTATATACTGCTGTTAATTGAACCAAACGTTTAAAGTTGCGAGGTAGGCCGTGGAAACGAAAGGGACGAGAGATTTGCGAGTATTTTTGGTTGGGATGTTGCTGACGGTATGGACATCGGCAAACGGTCTTGATGGGACCGGTGGCTACGATGCG
>Ga0182027_10006936_pt1 | contig 16824 bp, 15 predicted proteins | sample 712E1DmetaG_FD_121300 | JGI IMG/M metagenome (GOLD analysis project Ga0182027, IMG submission 121300) | Permafrost microbial communities from Stordalen Mire, Sweden - 712E1D metaG (Illumina Assembly) | ecosystem: Environmental > Terrestrial > Soil > Wetlands > Permafrost | place: Sweden... | reverse complement strand
TGGAGCGGCCGGAGGATTGGACGGGCGAGTTATACTTGTCAAGTCGTGACTTGACTAGTTACGACTCGATCAGATGATGCAGGCATGAGCGACGCATTTGTCGGCCGGAAGGCGGAACTGAAGCTCCTTGAGGAATCCTGGAAGAGCGAGACCGGGGCGCTGATTCCGGTCTACGGCCGACGCCGGGTGGGCAAAAGCGAGCTGCTCGTGAAATTCCTGACCGGCAAGCCGGCGATCTATGTGACCGGAAAGGTCGCCCCTGCCGGATTGCAGCTCCGGGAATTTCTGCGCGCGGCCGCCGGAGCGCTGCGTGAGCCGCTGCTGGCCGAGCATCCCGTGGCCGACTGGCCGGCCGCCTTCCGTCTGGTTGAGGAGCGGTGGAAAGGACCAAAGAAGCTCGTCATTGCGCTCGACGAGTTCCAGTGGATGGCCGCCGCCAGTCCCGAACTGCCCTCCGTCCTTCAGGAATGCTGGGACCGGCGCTGGCAGAAGGGCGGGATGATGCTGATTCTCTGCGGATCCTATCTTGGCTTCATGGAACGCGAAGTGCTGGGCCGGCAAAGCCCGCTGTTCGGCCGCCGCACGGCGCAAATCCGGTTGCGCCCGTTCGGCTATCGCGAGGCGGCGGCTTTCCACCCAAACTGGTCGCGGCCCAACCAGGCATCGGTCTACGCCATCTGCGGCGGGCTGCCGTTCTATCTTCGCTGCTTTTCGCCCTCGCTCTCGCTGGAGCAGAATCTTGCGGCCCACCTTTTCGATGAATTCGGCGTTCTATTCCGCGAACCGGAATTCCTGCTGCGGGAGGAATTGCGGGAGATTTCCACGTACAATTCCCTTTTGCTGGCGCTGGCGGCCGGCAGCCCAACCAACACGGAGATCGCGCGGACGACCGGCATTGGCAACCGGGCACTGCATTATTACCTCACCACGCTGGTGGAACTAGGTTACGTCGCGCGGCGCTATCCGCTAACCGGTGCACCATCCACCGCGCACCAGGTTCGCTATGCGCTTGAAGACCCGCTACTGCGCTTCTGGTTTCGCTTCGTCTATCCCAATCTGAGCCTCATTGCCCGGCTGGGCGCGGTGGCCGCGGTGCGCGAACTCGTGCTGCCCGGGCTGGAGAGTTACCTTGGGCAGGGATTCGAGCGACTGTGCCGCGAAGCACTGCCCGATCTGTACGCCCGGGAAGGCGTACGCGCCGGGTTCGAGATCGGCGAGTATTGGGACAAAGACCTGCAGATCGACGTTGTAGGTTTGCGGCAGGATCACTGGACCGATCTGGGCGAATGCAAGTGGGGTCGCGTCGATTCCCTCCCGGCGCTTCGCTCCGAGCTGGACCGCCGAGTTCGGGCGTTTCCCAACAGCCGGCAGGCCACGCTGGGCCGGCGCTTCTTCACCCGGCAGCGGCTTCGGGTCACTGCCGACGCCTCCCTGCACGAACGATGGCACTGTCTGGAGGACCTCTACGAATTGGAGTGAGCCAGCGAGGCGCAGCCTCAGACAATGGCGCGCAAAGGGGCTCGATCTTCGGTCAACAGAGAACCGGCAATGATGAGCGCCTCGCTGTAACGTACGCTGCGCGTACGCGAATAGGAGTTGAGAGAAGATGTCGTTGAAAAGGACTATGTGTTGGGATTGGTGAGGAAGTATCAGATGTTCGCACCCCAGGCCTGGCCGGTGCTCTCGCCTTCCGCCCGTGCGTGCGTCAGGCGCTGGAGACGCTCGCCGGCCGCCCGCAAAACCGCGGGACTCTTGGCGAAATGGAGGCGGATAAACCGGTTCTCAGGATAAGCGAAGAAGCTCGAACCCGGCACCGGCGCCACGCCGATCTCCCGGGTCATCCAATGCGCAAAATCGACGTCGCGATCCCAGCCGAAGGGCGAGATGTCGACGAGGATGAAATATGCCCCTTCGGGTCGCGTGTAAGCGAGGCCGGTTTTGTCGAGACTTTCGCAAAGAATGTCGCGCTGGCCGGCATAGGTCGCCATCAGTCCGGCGTAATACTCCGGGCCAAAGCCGAGCGCCGTGACGACGGCATGCTGCAGAGGGGCGGCTGCGCCGACGGTTAGGAAGTCATGGACTTTGCGGGCCTGGGCAATCAGCCGGGGCGGGCCGAGCAGATAGCCCAGCCGCCAGCCGGTGATCGAAAACGTCTTGGAGAGGGAGGAGCAGACCAGGGTCCGCTCAGCCATCCCCGGCAGCGTGTGAAAATACGTATGCCTATGCGGCGGGAACACGATATGTTCGTAGACTTCGTCGGTGACGATGAACGTATCATACTCCTCCGCGAGGCTTGCGATTTGCCGCAGTTCGGCCTCGGTGAAGACCCGTCCGGTCGGATTTGACGGATTGCAGAGCACGAAGGCCTTCAGACCGCTTCGGAAGGCCGCCCGCAATTCGTCGGGATCGAAGCAGAAGTGCGGGGGATGCAGCGCCACATGGACTGGCAGCGCTCCGGCGAGGATCGCATCCGCGTTGTAGTTCTCGTAGAACGGCGAGAACAGTCCCACCCGGTTGCCGGGATCGCACAGCGTCAACATCGCGACCATCATCGCCTCGGTCGCTCCGCAGGTGACGACCAACTCGCGCTCGGCATCCACCGGCCGCCCGCTGAAACGGCCGATCTTCGCCGCCAGGGCCGCCCGAAGTTCCGGCGATCCCCAGGTAATCGCATACTGGTGCCGGTGGGCGTCCATCGCGGCCTTGGCCGCCTCGATGAGCGCGGGGGGCGGATCGGAATCGGGGAAGCCCTGGGCGAGGTTGATCGCGTCCGATTCCAACGCCACCCGGGTCATCTCGCGGATGACGGATTCGGTGAAGCGGGCGGTGCGCTGGGAGGTTGTGGGCATGAGGCGCGATTCCCCAGTTTGAGCAGATCACAGAGGGCACGGAGCCACCGGACGAGGACACAGGGACATCGTCGGGAATGCGCAGGCCTTTCCAAATCTTCTCATCTGTGGGGGTGACGATTCGTAATACCGTTTCCGCCATTCAAGTCTCTGTGTGCTCCGTGACGAACTCCGGGACTTAGCCGTATCTATTCAAAAAACTCCGCCTGCACTCGTAGACATGATGTGGTCAGGTGATCATTGTAGGAGCCTGCTTGCAGGCGATTGTCACCTCGGAATCGCCTGCAAGCAGGCTCCTACAATTTGCATGGTTACGGTTTAGGATAAATAGGCTGCGGCGAGCTTCAACCCCGAGGGCCTTTGCCAATCGTCACGCGGAAATGGTTCAACTGCCTGATCGACTAAACACAGCGTCCGAATCAATCTAAACTCCGCAGGTGAGGCGGAATCCACTCGCTAACGCTCGCGGCCACGAGGAGCGGAAGCCTCAACTGCGGAATTTAGGATCAATCGCACATTTCCTGGAGGGCGAGGCTCCCGCCGAGCCGTGCATTTACGGCCCGGCGGGAACGTTTTCCTGAGTGGGATCGGGCCGCCTTCCCATGAAGAAAAGGCGGTCTTCTCCTCTCAATCGCGGGCAAGCCCGCTTCCTACAATCTCCATAGATCCGGGCCTCAGCCTGCTGCCTGGCGCAGGGCCTGGTCGATGTCTGCCCGGATATCGCGCACGTCCTCGAGGCCGACGGAGAGGCGGATATAGTCCTGGGTGACGCCGGTGGCCTCCTGTTCCTCGCGGGTGAGTTGCTGGTGCGTCGTGCTGGCAGGATGGATGACGAGCGTCTTGGCGTCGCCGATGTTGGCCAGGTGCGAGAGCAGCTTCACCGAGTTGATGAACTTCTTCCCCGCGTCGAGCGCGCCCTTGATGCCGAACCCAACGATTCCTCCGAACCCGCGGCTGAGATATTTCGATGCCAGCGGGTAGTTCGGATCGTCCCGCAATCCTGGATAGGTGACCCAGCTGACGAGCGGATGAGCCTTGAGAAAGCCTGCTATCTCGAGCGCATTCTCCGAGTGCTGGCGCTGGCGCAGCGGCAGCGTCTCGAGCCCCTGCAGGAAGAGGAACGAGTTGAACGGGCTGAGGGCCGGACCGAGATCGCGCAGGAGCTGCACGCGGACTTTGATGATGAACGCAACGTTGCCGAGCCCCGGGAAGTTGCCGAACACATCCCAGAACTTCAGGCCGTGATAGCTCGGGTCCGGCTCGGTGAACTCGGGGAACTTGCCGTTGTCCCAGGCGAACCTGCCGGAGTCGACGATGACGCCGCCGATGCTCGTGCCGTGGCCGCCGATATATTTCGTGGCGGAGGCCACGACGATGTCGACGCCGTGCTCGATCGGCGCGACCAGGCCGACGCCGACGGTGTTGTCGACGATGAAGGGAATGCCTGCGGCATGGGCGATCTTCGCGATCGCCTCGAAATCGGGCACGTCGAGCTTCGGATTGCCGATGGTTTCGGCGTAGATCGCACGTGTCTTCGGCGTGATCGCCTTGCGGAAGGCCTCGGGGTTTTGCGAGTCGACGAACTTCACCGTGCGGCCAAGCTTCGGAAAAGTGTAATGAAACAACTGATACGTGCCGCCGTAGAGGTTGTTGGCCGAGACGATCTCGTCGCCCACCTGGGTGACGGCGATCAGGGCGAGCGAGGTCGCGGCCTGGCCCGAGGCCACGGCCAGCGCGCCTGTGCCGCCCTCGATCGCGGCGATCCGCTGTTCGAAAACATCCGTTGTCGGGTTGTTCAGGCGGGTGTAGATGTAGCCGAATTCCTTCAGGGCGAACCGGCCGGCGGCCTGCTCGGCGTCCTTGAAGACGTAAGAGGCGGTCTGGTAGATCGGCACCGCGCGGGCGCCGGTCGTCGGATCGGGCACCTGGCCTGCATGCAGGGCCAGGGTGCTGAGATGTTGTTTGGATGTACTCATATGGTTCTATGGTTGAGGGGAGGATGATCCCCAAATATGGGTGCAGATCGGAGGTGGAGGCGGGGGTTGGAATCGAACCAACTCATAAGGCGCTTGCGGCGCCGGGCCTTCCCACTTGGCTACCCCGCCGGGGTTAAGAACGGTCTAAACGATCTGAATGAATTTAGATCCCGCAGTTGAGGCGGAATCCACTCGCCGTTTCGACAGGCTCAAGGCCCCGAGCGTGTCGAGGGGCTCACGCTCGCAGCTACGAGGAGCGGAAGCCTTAACTGCGGAATCTGGAATGAAAAAGAATCAATCATCCATGCGACGAGCATGCCCGCGATTCCAGGGAGAGAATCGTCTGCGAGCAGGCTTCCTACACCAATCACCTGACAACCGGCACGTTTACAGGTGAGAATTGGTTTCATCGAATGGAGACGGCAAAAGCACGAGTCCTCGGCTTCGCTTGTCAGCTGGCACCGGCAACAGGCGCGGGAGCAGCGGAAATCAGATCATCCACCTTGTCGCTCTCGACGTTGATGTCGGCGAAGAGCCAGGTGGACAGATAGCGTTCGCTGCTCGATGGAATGATCACGACGATGACCTTGCCCGTGTTCTCGGGGCGCTTGGCGAGCTGTAGCGCAGCCCAGGTCGCCGCTCCCGATGAAATGCCGATCGGAATCCCGTCGAGCTGGTTCACCTGTTTCGACACCGGACCGGAGTCGGTTTCTTTCACGCGGATGATCTCGTCGTAGATCTTGGTGTTGAGAACGGCCGGCACAAAGCCCGGCCCGATGCCCTGCAGCTTGTGCGGGCCAGGCTGGCCGCCGGAGAGGACAGGCGAGGCGTCGGGTTCGACTGCGATGATCTTGACCGACGGCTTGCGGGACTTGAGCACCTCACCCACGCCGGTGATAGTGCCCCCCGTACCGATGCCCGACACGACAAAGTCGACTGTGCCGTCGGTGTCGCGCCAGATCTCCTCGGCGGTGGTTTTGCGGTGGATCTCTGGATTCGACGGGTTGGCGAATTGCTGGAGGATGACGCTGTTGGGAATCTGCTTGTTGAGCTCCTCAGCTTTCGCGATTGCGCCCTTCATGCCCTTGGCTCCTTCAGTGAGGACGAGCCGGGCACCGAGAATCTTGAGCAGCTTGCGCCGCTCGAGGCTGAAGGTCTCGGGCATTGTGAGCACGAGCTTGAGTCCCTTGGCAGCGGCCACGAAAGCCAGCGCGATGCCGGTGTTGCCGCTGGTGGGTTCGATCAGGATCGTATCCTTGTTGATGCGGCCCGATTTGAGAGCGTCCTCGATCATCGCCTTGCCGATGCGATCCTTGACGCTTGAGAGCGGATTGAAGAACTCCAGCTTGAGGAGGACCTCCGCGAGTGCGCCGTGCGCGGCCGCAGTGCGATTCAGACGCACGAGCGGCGTGTTGCCGATAGTTTCAGTGATGTCGTTGTATATTTTGGCCATGGTGGTGTACCCTGGTTGGTGGTTAACGATGGATTGGGAAAAGGTTGAATCAGTTGCCCGCGGTGGAAGGAGCTGTCAGCGCCGCATCGATTTCCGCCTCGCGCGCGCGGATAATCGCGATCAACTCGCCGGCGGTCGGAGCCAGCAGGAGCGCTTGCAGCGTCTCTCCGCGAACGACCCGCGTCAGGCGTGCGAGCGCGTACAGGTGAGCCCGGTCGTCAATCGCCGCGATCAGGAAGAACAGGCGCGTGGACTCGCCGTCCTCCCCGCCGAACGGCACCGGCTTCGCGGTCCGGAGAACCGCCAGCAGCGTGCGCCGGACAAGATGCGGCGACGGTCGCCGGGGATGGGGGATCGCAAAACCGCCCGGAAGCGCAGTGCTGCAAAGTGCCTCCCGCTCGATGAGCGATGCCCGAAGACGTACGCTGTCGGTTACGAGTCCGGTTTTTTCGGCAAGGCCGACCAGTTGCCGGAGAACGTCAGACGCTCCGGTCGCGGCAACATCGAACCCGATGAATTCGGTTTTGAGTCGGTCTGCAATGCGGATATTGCGCGAGGCGGCCTGTAGCTCGCCTTCAAGCTTTTGCTCAAGGTCAGCAACCTTGGCCGTGTCGAGCGTCTGGATCTTGCGATCGAGCCAGTCGACGAGTTCGTCGCGGCGGAAATGCCACTGGCCCTCGACTTCAACGCCGGGGAGCTGGCCTCCGACGGCGAGGCGTTCCACAAAACGATGGGTCCAGCCCAGGTAGGCTGCGACTTCTCCAAGGGAGAGATGATCGGTTGAGGGCATGACGGATGGGGTGTTCAGGGGTGAGCAGTTTTTGGCGGAAAGGGTTGGACGTCGGCGTTGAAGCAGCGCGCCCTAGATGTGATAGTCCTCGGCGAATGACCGGCTCTGTCGGAGGCGCAGGAGCACGAGGTCGTTGATTTGCAGGTTCAGGTCCTCCACCACCGCCCGGGAGATCTCGGCCTCGATCGGCTCGCGCGACTGGATCTGCTCCAGGCTGAGCCGGGCCTGCGGACCCGCGGTGTGGACGTGCCGGATGATTGCGGGAATCCCCGGCGCCCCAGCGACATGCCGGCCCACTTCGATATCATGCGGTCGCACATAAATGTTGCCGTTTGCTCTCACGCCCGCCGGCGGATCTGACGGCAAGCCGGCCTGCGCCAACGCGGGATCTGGCAGGACGTTAACGTTGCCCAGAAACTGATAGACAAAGGGCGAGCCAGGACGGTCGTAGACCTCCTGCGGCGTGCCCACCTGCTCAACGCGCGCCTGGTTCATAATCACGACTTCGTCGGCGATTTCGAGCGCTTCTTCCTGGTCGTGCGTCACAAAGATCGTCGTGAGGTGAATCTCATCATGGAACCTGCGCAGCCAGCGGCGCAGTTCCTTGCGCACCTTGGCGTCAAGCGCGCCGAACGGCTCATCGAGAAGCAGCACCTTGGGGTCGACCGCCAGCGCGCGGGCAAGCGCCACGCGCTGCCTCTGGCCGCCGGACAGCTGGCTCGGAAACCGTTGTTCAAGACCGTCAAGCTGCACGAGGTGGAGAAGCTGACGCACGCGGCTGACGATCTCCTCCTCGGCCGGACGTTCGCGCCTATTCTTCACCCGCAGGCCGAACGCGACGTTTTCGAATACGCTCAGGTGCCGAAACAGCGCATAGTGTTGGAAGACGAATCCGACCTTGCGCCCGACTGGCGCCACGTCCGTGACGTCCTCCCCGTGAAACAGGATCCGCCCGCTTCCTGCGTCCGCAAATTCGAGCCCGGCGATGATGCGCAGGAGCGTGGTCTTACCGGAGCCCGACGGCCCAAGCAGCGCCACCAGCTTGCCGCGCGGCACGTGCAGGCTGACGCCGTCAAGCGCGGTAAATCGGCCGAAGGTCTTGCGGAGGTCATGGGCCTCGATGCTCATAGGTCGGTTTACGGAATGGCCGCGAGCGCCTGGTGGTGTTTCCACTCGATGAATGTCTTCAGCCCGAGCGTCACGAGGGCGAGCAGCGCGAGCAGCGATGCGACGGCAAAGGCCGCGACAAAGTTGTACTCGTTGTAGAGAATCTCGACGTGCAGCGGTATCGTGTTGGTTTCTCCCCGGATATGGCCGGAAACCACGGAGACCGCCCCGAATTCGCCCATCGCGCGGGCGTTGCAGAGGATGACGCCGTAGAACAGCCCCCACTTGATCTTGGGCAGGGTCACGCGCCAAAACGTCTGCCATCCGCTCGCGCCAAGGGTGATCGCTGCATACTCCTCATCGCTGCCCTGGGCCTGCATGAGCGGGATCAGCTCGCGCGCGACGAATGGAAACGTCACGAAGATTGTCGCCAGCACGATACCGGGCGCCGCAAAGATAATCTGGAGGTTGTGCTCCTGCAGCCACGCCCCGAACCAGCCCTGGAGTCCGAAGATCAACACATAGATCAGACCCGAAATGACCGGCGAGACTGCGAACGGCAGGTCGATCAGCGTGGTTAGCACGCTCTTTCCCCAAAAGTTGAACCTCGCAATTGCCCAAGCCGCCGCAACGCCGAAGACGAGGTTGCACGGCACCGCGATGGCAGCAGTCAGCAGGGTGAGCCGGATGGCGGCGAACGCGTCCGGATCCGCGAACGCCGCAAAATAGGCGCCGAGACCGCGACGCAGCGCTTCGGTGAAAACAGCCGCGAGAGGCAGCAACAGGAAACCTCCCACAAACAGCAGCGCCACGGCGGTCAGCAGCCAGCGCACCCACGGCGCCCCGTGCGTCACGCGAGGGGGCGCGGCAGGGCGGCGGGCTTTGGCGAGACTGGTGGCGACAACGGCGGCCATGGGCGTCAGACGAAGTGGAACCGCCGGCTCCATTTCTGAAGCAGGTTGATGAGCAGCAGGAGCAGGAAGGAAACGACCAGCAGGACGACGGCGATTGCGGTCGCGCCGCGGTAATCGTATTGCTCGAGCTTGGTGATGATGAGCAGCGGGGTGATCTCGGTGTGAAACGGCATGTTGCCCGAGATGAACACCACCGAGCCGTATTCCCCGAGAGCGCGGGCGAAGGCCAGGGCGAAACCCGTCAGCAGGGCCGGCAGGATTTCCGGGAGGATCACGCGAGCAAACGTTTGCAGGCGATCGGCTCCGAGGCTAACCGCAATTTCCTCCATCTCCGGTTCAAGCTCCGATAGCACCGGCTGCAACGTGCGCACCACAAACGGCAGTCCGATGAACGTGAGCGCGATGAAAACGCCCAGCGGCGAAAATGCGGCCTTGATGCCCAACGGTTCGAGATACCGCCCCAGCCAGCCGTGGGGAGAATAGAGCATCGTGAGCGCGATGCCTGCCACAGCGGTCGGAAGCGCAAAAGGCAGATCGACAAGCGCGTCCACCAGCCGCCGCCCCGGGAACGGATAGCGCACCAGGACCCATGCCACGATCAATCCGAAGAAACTGTTGACGAGTGCCGCAAGAAACGAGGCGCCGAAGCTGAGCCGGTAGGAGGCCAATACCCTCGGCGAGACCACGGCGTCCACGAAGGCCGGCCAGGTCATCCCGGCGGTCTTTAGGAATGCGGCGCTGAGCGGCAGCAGCACGATGAGGCCCAGGTAAAACAGCGTGAACCCCAGAGAAAGGCCGAAGCCGGGCAGAACGGAACGATTTGGACGGATGAAAGGCATCAGAGGTCGGCGGCGTAGGCGATGAAGCTGCGGTATTCGGACAGGATGGTTTCGAGGGCGACCGCTGCTGCTGCGATTTGGTGTTCCGGCAAAGCGAGCGCCGGCGTTTCGAAGATGATTTCAAACGGCCGCGGCTTTTGCTCCGGATGCGGCGCCAGCACGCCATGAAAACAGTCGCAGATGATTCCGTCCGCCGCCCGGAATCCGTCGATGACGGCGCCCCGGTTGCGCGGGAGCACCCGTTCGGAAGCCCGGAGCGCCGGCACCAGCAGATTCTCATTCAACACGCGCCCTAACGCGTATCCATAGAGTCCCTCGCTGGTGTCGTCGGCGTGCAACGCCACGATTCCGTCGAAACCCTGCGTTGCGAGTTCCCTCTCGAGGATGAGCACCTCCGGCTGGCGGGAATCGCGCCAGAATTCGCGGTTCAGATCGAATCCGGCGCGATTGTGACGCGTGTCGTCCTCGTAGCCGGTCGGGTTGCAGACCGGATAGCACACGAGGTCGTAGCCGGCGGCTAGAACGGGCTGGCCGGCCAGCGTCTGCAACAGCGTGAGCAACGCGAACGCGCCAGCAGGTTCATCGCCATGGACGAGGGCAAAGAGGCCGATCTTTTTTTTGGGCACGCTGGTCTGGGGGCCGTAAAAAGAGATAACGGGAATGCCATATCGATGGCCGTCGACCGTGAACGAGCCGGCCTCGGTCATGGCGACGGCGCTAGAGCCTTCCGCCAGGTCCATGAACAGAGCACACATCTCGTCGAGGGCATCCTTCCCGATTGACGGCAATGCAGGCTGGGAAGCCTGCGCCACTTCTGACCAGCCTCCGAAACCATTGTTACGGGTTGGTCGGGCTGCTTCATGGAGACGCGACGCCCTCGTCGCGTTTTCATGATGTGGGCGCGACGGAGGCGTGGCGTATCCATCACTGAGCCTGTGCCACAGAGCCATTTTCGGTATGAGAAAGGCCGGCGCTCAGAGGCCGATCCCGTAGGAGATCGCGTCGCGGTAGCGTTCGAAAAACGCAACCACCGTCTGGGTGACTGCCACGGCGTGCAGCCCGTCGGGCCAGGCCGAGGGAACGTCGAGCCGGAGCTGGAAGGTGCCGAAGGGCAGGTCGCCGTTGAGGGCGAACGGTCCCTCGGTGCCGGGAGCGGTGTCCGTCTGCCAGTCGATATGGAACCGTCCCTGTTCGACCGGGAAGAAATCGGCGTTTACCGGCAGGGCGCGCACACGGGCCTGGATGCGGTCGTGCGCCGCGGTGGAGTGCAGGCTGACCCAGCCGTGATAATTGTGCAGGCGGAATTCCTTCGCCAGGATTCCGATCTCGGGCGCTTCCGAAGCGGCCCAGTTTTCATCTTCCAGGCGCACGCCGCCGCGGGTGAGCGCGGTGTGATCCTGGAAGCCGGTCGGGTTGACCAGCGGGTAGACGACAAGCTGGTAGCCGGTGGCGAGCTCTGGATGGAGCACCAGCCGTTCAATCAGGCTGAGAAGCGCCAGCGTTCCCCGGGCGTCGTCGCCGTTCCAACCGGCATAGAGGGCCAGCCGGATCGGACCGCTGCTCTGGTTGGGACCGAAGAACACGAAGCGCGGAAGATGATAGACGCGATCCTTGATACGGAAAGCCTCGGTGGGTGAAGCGAAAAGGCTGTCAGAATGCTCCGCAAGGTCGTGAAACGAATGAAGGAGACGTTTGAGTTCCTTCTCGGCTTCGCCGGGACCGAAGACAAAGGGTGGCAAGGCGTCGCGAATGGCCGCCGCACGGATGGATATGGTAGACATGGCTGGTTTAATGGGGCAGGTAGATCTGGTCGAAGACGCCGCCGTCTGCGAAATGGACTTTCTGGGCTTTGGTCCAGCCTCCGAAAACGTCGTCGATCGTGATGAGTTTGATCTGCGGGAATTGCGCAGCGTACCTGGCGGCGACCTTGGGCGAGCGCGGCCGGTAGAAATTCTTGCCCGCGATGTCCTGCCCCTCGTCGGAATAGAGATACTCCAGGTAGGCCCTGGCGACGGCCGCGGTGCCTTTCCGTTCCACCACTTTGTCAACCCAGGCCACGGTCGGCTCCGCGAGGATGCTGAGCGAGGGCACTACAATCGCGAACTGGTCGCCCCCGGATTCCTTCAGCGCAAGAAAGGCCTCGTTCTCCCACGAGATGAGCACGTCGCCGATGCCCCGCTGGACAAAGGTCGTCGTCGATCCGCGCGCGCCGGAATCCAGCACCGGGACGTTTCGATACAGGGCGCCAACAAATTCCCTGGCCTTCGCCTCATCGCCGCCGAACTTAGCCAGGGCGTAGCCCCACGCCGCCAGATAGTTCCAGCGAGCACCGCCGGAGGTTTTCGGATTGGGAGTGATGACCGAGACGCCAGGCCTGACCAGGTCATCCCAATCCTTGATGCCCTTCTGGTTGCCCTTGCGCACGAGTAGTACGATCGTGCTGGTGTAGGGAGCCGAGTTATCAGGGAGGCGCTTCTGCCAGTCGGCGGGAATCAGCTTTGCGACGTTGGCAAGCGCGTCGACATCAGCCGCGAGGGCGAGCGTGACGACATCGGCCGGCAGGCCGTCGATCACGGAACGCGCCTGCTTTCCCGAACCGCCGTGCGACTGCTTGATGACAACGTCATCTCCCGTCTTCGCTTTCCAATAACGGGCGAACGCTGCGTTGTAATCCCGGTAGAGCTCGCGGGTGGGATCATAGGACACATTGAGCAGCTCAATGGTCTTCTCGGCGCGGGCCGGAGCGGCCAGGAAACCAAGTGCAGAGAACGAAGAGGCAAGAAAAAGCAAACGAAGAAGAGTTTTCATGGAGATCTGTATTAAAGAGTTTTTGTGTGATCCTGGCGTCGCACGCGCCCCAGGTTTTCCGGCGCTTCCTGCGACGGAAAACCTCTTAGAACGAAAGCTGGAACCGGGTGATGAAGGCCTTTTCGTCCTGACGAAGAATGACCGTGGTAGGTATGGCGGGTGCGCCCGGAGCGAATCCGAATTTCGTCTGGTAGTAGTCGAATTTCACCAGGGCGACTTTGCTCAGATACCAGTTCATGCCGAGGCCGATGGACGTCGCTTCATCGGCGTTGGTCAATGCGGAGGCGAAGCGCGGAAACGCCGCGTCGTCAATCTTCAGGTCGGCGTAGCGCCCGACGACCTCGAAGGCGCCCCAAGTCCCTGCGGAGGGATTGAAGATCGTTTTCGGCGTGACGCCGTTGTAGGACGAGTCCTCGCCGGTGAGCACATAGCCTGCGGCGAACTGCCATGCCTTGTTCTCAAGCTGCGCCTTGGCCGCGTTCGCGGTCGGGCGCACATTGACTGTCGAGAGAACGTATTCGCCAATCAGCCCGAATGGGCCGTAGCGGTATTCACCCTGCGGCGACACGTGCCAGCTCTGGCCGTCGGCGACGACAGTGGAACCGTACGTGAAGAAGGTTTGCTGGCCGTCCGTCTTGTACCCGGCGGTGTGTCCGGAGGCTGTCTTCTCGCGACCGAGGTCGCCTGAAATACCGACGGAAAGACCCTGCAGCGGTACGACGTCGGAGCTTTTGAATGGAGTGGTATAGATTCGCCCAACAACATTCTTGTCGTTGTCGAACGCGGCATTGTTGGAGGTGGTTCCGTCGGGCACGCCGTTGAGAATGCCTCCGGAGTAGCTGACAGCGTCGCCGAGAAAGCCGCCGGAGGCGAGGACGCCAAGGTCGCGATTTGGTACGAGGTCCGTGGCGATCGATCGTTCGTTGAAGAAGGTCCACGAGTCGGACTGGAGCCATTCGAGCCCGACAGGCGACTTGAACTTCCCGAACTTGAGCTGGAATGCCGGATCGATGGCGACACCCAGGTTTGCGTCGAGAATGCTCGGCGTACCGGTGCCGGCGAAATCAGTCACCAATTGGAAGGAGTAAAGCTTGGAGAATGTTCCCTCCGAGATGAGGCGGGCTCGGCGCAGAAAGAAACCGTTGGTTGAGGCGCCTTGATCGCCGAAGAAGAAGCGCGAATCGAGCTGGACCAGGCCGCGGATCCTGACGGAGTCGGCGCCGTCGGCCGATGCGAATGTAAATCCCTTGTCATCGATGGTGATTTTTGGCGCCGTCGTGGCGGCTGCCCTGGCTGCGGCAGCAGTTTCCTCATCTTTGATTTCTTGCTTGCGCTGAAGAACACGCAGTTGCTGGTCGAGCTGCTGGATCTGCGTGCGCAGTGACTGGATGTCATCGCTGGTGTCAGCGCGCAGGACGACGGTTGCGCCAATGAGCACCGCCGTGCTGAGAAGCGCGACATGGGGAGCTTGAGGAAGGATTCTCATGGTGGATTGATGGTCGGAGTCGGACGTTTCTTGGACGCCTCCAGGTGTCTGGTCAGCCGGCCGTGCGAAGTTGCTTGGTATGGACGCCGCCGGATGCGCCGGTGGGCGGGAACGGGTTCAGCGCGGTTCGTTGCGACCGGGGGCCTCGGACGGGGCGGATTCGAGCCGGGTCTTTTCGGTGCGCTCGATCTGGGTCACCTTGCGATCGTGCACGACGATCTGCACGACGCCGAAGCGCAGGCTCCCGACTTTTTCACGAACCAGGGCGAGCCATTCGGGTTCGGCGGCAGGAATTGGAGACCGGGTGGTACTCATATTGAATCGGTGCTTTTTGAGAGCCTCAGTAAGTCTATTGAATGATTCTTTATTACTTCGGTCTGATTTGAATTCAAGCTTTTTCTATGATATCTTGATGTCCTCGCTTAAGTTACCGGGAAAAGCTTGATAACAACAAGTTACGTATCTTCAATTGGAAAACACTAGAAGATTGCACCAGGATTTCCCGCAAGCATTGCACGAGATTCGGCAAATCTCTTGCTCCACCAAACATTCACACGTCGGCTTGTGGCAGGCAGCGTAAATGCGGCTGCGCTGACGTGGGATGGTGCATTCGGATCGCGGCTTGGTCCTGAGCTGCCGCCGACAATAAGACAACGCGCGTGTCTGATGCCGCTCGCCGTGGCGGGGTTCGACAGGCCTAGGGTGCCGCAGCCGCCCAGCCGTGCAGGCGCAACCATTGCCCGCACAGCTTGGGCCATTCCGAAACCGGGCCCGACCCGGGACGGAGGCCGAAACCATGGGGCCCTTTTTCATACGCATGCAACTCCGCCGGCACGCCGGCGCGGTGCAGCGCCTCGAAAAATCCCAGGCTGTTCTCCGCCGGCACCGTGTGGTCCTCGAACGTCGTCAACAGGAACGCCGGCGGCGTGCTCTTCGTCACCTGCAGGTCGGTTGAGTATCGTTCAATCAGCTCTGGCGTAGGGGTGGGGCCGAGAAGGTTGCGCCGCGATCCGGCATGGGTGTACGGGTCCTTCATGGTAATGACCGGATAGATCAGCAGGAGGAAATCGGGGCGCGCGCTGACCGCATCGAGCGCCGCTCCGGTGCGGCCGTCAGGCAGGTCGTAAAGCGTGCCCGCACAGGCGGCGAGATGCCCGCCCGCTGAAAAGCCCATCACCCCAATGCGATCGGGTTTGACGCCATATTCTGCCGCGCGCGACCGGACCAGACGCAACGCCCGCAGGACGTCCCGCAATGGAGCCGGCTGGCCGTATTCGACAAGCCGATACTTGAGGACGAACGCGGTCATCCCCAGCGAATTGAACCACTTCGCTGGTTCGACGCCCTCCTTCTCCCAGGCGAGAATGCCGTAGCCGCCGCCGGGGCAGATGATCACCGCCGCGCCCGTAGCTCGCGCCGCCGGCGCCGCATAGCAGGTGAGCGTGGGCTGGTGGACGTTGCTCACCAGCTCGTCGCGCACCTTCTCAGGCGAGGCGTCGGCCCGGAAGCCGGGCACTCCTTCGGGCCAGATAACAATTACCGGCTCGGCGGCCGCCAATCCTCCGCCGAGCAACCCCGCCGCCAGCAGTGGCATCACAAGTCTCCGGAAATCGATGGTTTTCATTCTAGTTTGCCTTCAAGTTGAGCTTACAGGGGTGGAGCGCGTTGTCCCTAACGCGCCTAAACCGCTTGGGACAAGCGGCGCCACCTTGCCTCGTTTTCACGCATGAGCCGCATTTTGATGCTCACCGGTGACATTGTCCACGATGCCTCCCGGGTCCCGGCTTAGCCGCGATTCCCACCCCGTAACACGATGACGTTGGCCAGGTCGTTTTTTTCAAACTCGGCCCAAAAGATCTCCTCCAATTGTTTGACCCGTTCTTCCGGCGAAGGTGGCGGCTCCACTCCGGGCGTTTCCGTCAGTGCGCGTTTGGCTTGCTCGCTCGAATAATCCCGGTCGGAAAGGCGCGCCACCAGTTCGTGCCAGAAAGCGTCGTTCGTAAAATCGCCCTGGATCTCGCGCACCTTCTCCTCGTCGGCCAGCTTGGGAGATGGTTGCAGGGTGCCGTCGGGCCGCTGCTCGATCAGATCGGCGCAGCCCATTGGTTCGGCCAGTTCCAGCAGTTTTTGATCCAAGTCGAAATAGCGTTTCGCCGCGGCCGTATCATCTCCCTGGTAGCCGGTGACGACCCACATGCCGAGATGGGTGAGTTCTAGCAACCGTTGGTATTCCTTCTGCGTAAAAGTGAGCTTCATGGGAAAGACGATGATTGCCACCTTGCCCGTCTGCGGGCCGGTCGTCAACCGCCGCCAGGAACCTGTCGGGCTTCGCCCTCCCCGTCTCCGCCAAAGCTCCGACGCAGCCCGTCAGGATTCAGTGGCCACGCCGTAGCTCTCTGAGCGAAGGCGGGCATGTTCCTAAGCAAATGGCGCTCGCCATTTGCCACTAGCAGCGCGGAGGACGAAGTCCAATACGCTACTAGCCCGGATGTTTCACACTCTACTCTGTAGCCTGCATGCAGTCTGTCGCCGGTCCGCGGACTGAGTCGGTAGGCCGACACATCCGGGCTACTGGCAAAACCGCCCCCCTGAACGCTTCGCA
>Ga0182027_10006935_pt1 | contig 16826 bp, 12 predicted proteins | sample 712E1DmetaG_FD_121300 | JGI IMG/M metagenome (GOLD analysis project Ga0182027, IMG submission 121300) | Permafrost microbial communities from Stordalen Mire, Sweden - 712E1D metaG (Illumina Assembly) | ecosystem: Environmental > Terrestrial > Soil > Wetlands > Permafrost | place: Sweden... | reverse complement strand
TTGGGATTTATGGCAAGGCCCGGCCCCGCGCGCGGCTTATCGCGATAATATCCATCCCTACAACTGGCATTGGTTCTGGCGCTGGGGCACCGGCGAGGCGCTCAACAACGGGGTGCATTTGCTCGATGTCGCCCGCTGGGCCATGGGGGTGACGTTCCCGACCAAGGTCAGCTCGTTTGGCGGACGCTGGCACGATGTGGGCCTCGACGACTGGGAGGCGCCGGACACGCAGGAGATCCAGCTCGAATTCGGACCCGGCCGCGGCATCTCGTGGTTTGGCCGCTCGTGCAGCACCTATGGCGCACCCGGTTACAAGGCCAATGGGATAGTTTTCTTCGGCAGCCAGGGAACGATCGACTACGACGGCGGCGGCACCTACACCGTGTATGATCTCGACAACAAGCTGCTCAAAACGGTCGGCGAGGATCCCATGAAGAAGGCCAATCTGGCGAACAGCGCCGACCCGGGGCTGAACGATCGGCACGCGCTGAACTTCGTCGAGGCCATCCGCGGCAACGCGAAACTCAACGCGCCCATCGAACAGGGGCATTGCAGCACCGTACTGGGGCAACTGGGCAACATCGCCCAGCGCACCGGGCGCAGCCTGCAGGTTGATCCGGCCAACGGTCATCCGGTCGGCGATGCGGAGGCGGTCAAACTATGGCGGCGCGACTACGAACCGGGTTGGGAGCCGACGGTCTGAACCGGATAATCCATGAGCCCACAGTATGAACCGCCCCTCCCCACGCGGCGCCGCTTTCTCCAACGCGCGGCGCTCCTGCCCTGCGCCGCGGTCGCGGGCTTGCCGTGGGCCACGGCCTCGGCTGCCCTGGCGCCGATCCAGCACCCGGGCGGCGCGTTTCTCAAGCCGGCGCTGAATGCCTTTTCTTTCGGCGAATTGCTGAATGCGCACCTCAAGGATGCCAGCCAAGGCATTGACCTTTTTGCCTTCTGCGACTTCTGCGCTCAACACGATATCGATGCGGTGGACCTCACGGGCTATTTCTTCCCCGGTTACCCGCAGGCGCCTGAGGACGGCTTCCTTTACCGGATCAAACGCCACGCGCACGACCTGGGCCTGGCGATCAGCGGCACCGGCGTGCGCAACGATTTTGCCACCGCTGATCGAAAGGTGCGCGCCGCCGGTGTGCAGTTGGCGAAGCAGTGGATCGAAGTCGCCGCGAAGCTGGGGGCGCCCACACTCCGCCTCTTCGCCGGGCCGCAGCCGCCCTTCAAGGATTGGCCGGAGGCCTCCGGCAACGCACCGCGCGCGGAGGTCGAAGGGTGGATGGCCGAGGCGTTGCGCGAGGGCGCGGACCATGGGAAGAAGTTCGGGGTGATCGTCGCCGTGCAGAATCACGGGGACTTCCTCAGCACCGGGGAAGAGCATCTTCGCCTGCTGCAGCGGGTCGATCACGAGTGGTGCGGCGCGATGGTGGACACGGGCAGCTACCGCACCCCCGATCCCTATGCGGACATTGCGATGATGGCGCCCTACGCGGTAAACTGGCAAATCAAAGAGACGCTCTTCGGCAAGGCCGATGCGCCGCGCACCGATTTCAAGAAGCTGGTCGCGATCATCCGCCAGGGCGGCTATCGCGGCTATCTGCCGATCGAGACCCTGGCGATGGGCCGGAGAAACTACGACCCGTTTGTCGAGGTGGCCAAGGTTCTGGCAGAAATGCGCGCGGCCCTGGCGGCCACGGCTCCGGCCTGCAACGAATCAAAAAACCAATGAACATCCAAATCGCCCGATTCAATCGAAACGCGACGGCGTTTGCGGCCGGCCTAGGCCTCCTGGCCCTCGCCAGCCTCTCCCCTACGGCGAAAAGTGAAGAAGCTGGCGACGCCGCACCCAACACGCTCACGACGCAGGAGCAGGCTGCCGGCTGGCAACTGCTCTGGGACGGCAAAACGACGACCGGCTGGCGGAGCGTGAAGTCGGAGAATTTCCCGGCTCAAGGCTGGACGATTCATGACGGAGTGCTGACCGTCCAGGAAATCGGGGGAGCAGAATCTGCCAGCGGCGGCGACATCATCACCCGCGAACGTTACGCCAACTTTGAATTGGTGGCGGATTTCAAGATGACGCCCGGCTGCAACAGCGGAATCAAGATCTTCGTCCAACCGGACCTGTCGCCGGTTGACGGGACAACCGGCCAGATTACTGCCGTCGGCTCGGCCATCGGCATGGAATTTCAAATTCTGGATGACGTGCGCCATCCCGACGCGAAACTTGGACGTGATGGCAACCGCACGGTGGGGTCGCTTTACGATTTGCTGCCCGCGCCCAAGGACAAAAGGTGTTTCCCGCCGGGTGAGTGGAACCACGCGCGCATCCTCTCGCAGGGCAAACACGTCGAGTTCTGGCTCAACGGCAGCAAGACCGTTGAGTGTGAGCGCGGCTCGCCGGAATTTCGCCGACTCGTCGCGCTCAGCAAATTTCACAACATCCCCGGGTTTGGCGAATGGGCGGACGGCCACATCCTACTCCAAGAACACGGCAGCGAAGTCTCCTTCCGCAACGTGAAGATCCGCGTCCTGCCTGACAAGTAGAGATGCCGGCGTCTGCTGTTCCCGGAGCCAGTGTAGCAGAGGGTAGCACGCTTTGCTACCTATTGCTCAGGAACTCTTCTTCGCTGATGTTCGTGGTTGTTGCGTTTCCGTTTGGCACCGGCTGCAGGGTCAGGGTGAACACAGAGTACTCCAGGTGAACGCTGTCGCCCTCCGGCCGCCACGTCGTGACGAAATCCAAAGTCTCGTCATACTCTGCGAATGACCTGCTTCGTGTGAATGCTCCGACTTGGGAGTCCCAATCCAGGCCTGCAGCGAAGAGGACGGGAGAATCACCGTCCGGTACGTGTTCAATGAGGGCGGTGCTGCCGGCCGACCCAACCTGAACAGTCGGACGTTCCGGGTCATTCGAATCAGAGGAGAATAGAACAAACCCGAGCACGACTATCACCGCCAGAATCCCTGAAAACAGCAGCGCGAGGCGGCGTTTCGATTTACTTAGCTGCCGCCAGGCCGTAGAAAATGACTTCGGAGACCGGCGCACGACCGTAAACGGATTGGGCAACTCGGCTTTGCATGTACCGCAATGGTAGCGGCCCTCCTTTTGCTGGCTGCGAATTCGATTTTGCTGACCACATCGCGGACAGGTGACGATCTGTTCTTCGATCGCCTGGATGTCTATGATGTCGTCATTCATCGCACGAGCGCCCAAGAGGGCAGTTTACGCACTCAGCGTGTACTTGGTTTTGCTCACTCTTCAAGAGATTAGCCGCGCGGAAGATTCTCGACGGTTTCTCCCAAGCCCGTGCGACAATCCCTGCCTCCCGCCGCAGTCCAAACAGGGCGGTCGCTCCCCCTATCCCTCCCTTCACCAGCCGCTCAAACATCGTCCGCACTATCGCCACCGCCGGCCCAAGGCTGTCTTGGAAGACCGTTCGCCGCAATTTCGCTTCGTCCGTCGCCTAGGCGCAAAGCCAGTATCCCGCCGGATAGCTCGCCCGCAGGGCGAAGGCGGGCACGGTACCCGGCCCGAACCGGAAAATGAGATTGGGGCTTGTCAGTTCATCGGGCGCGCGTTCTAAACTGCACAAGTCACCCCGTGCCCCCGCCAGACGCCGAGCAAACCCGTTGGTCATCCGCACGAACCGGCGCTCCGCGCCTAGTCCAGGTTCGACAGTTCGAGAAGAGGTTCGTTGGTTTTCAACGGCTTGCTTGTTTTAGAGGCCGCTTTTCTCCACTACATTTTCGATGGTTTTGGGCCGGACGGGCAGCTTGAGGCCCATCCGAATCAAAAGATCGGCGGCGAGTTTTTCGGGCCTTCCGACCAAACGCAGGCGAGTTTCCCGGCCGTCATGCACAGCCCGCCACGCCGGCGGAAAAACTGTCGTCGCCGAGCCGAGCTCGTCCCTTCGGTTGGTTTTCCCGACCGACAGGGGGGCCCAGCGCAATGGGTGGGCCTCGCCCTGTTCAAGCAGCCGCGGCCTGCGCGCGGCGAATCAAGTCGCGTCAGCGGAATCTGTAGGTCACCGACAGTCGCGCATTGATCGGCGTACCAGGTACGATGACCGATGAGCTGCGCGCGGCGAAAATGTATTTCTTGTTCAGCAGATTGTCGATGTTCAGCTGGTAGGTGAAGTGCTTGGTCGCGTAGGACAGCGATGCGTCCACCAGGGTACGCGCCGGCAGAAAGCCGAAACAAACGTCGCTGCCGCTGTTGTCGTCGATGGCGCGCTTGCCCAGGTAGTTCACGCCGAGGCCGATCGTCAGGCCTTTGAGCATCTGCTGCGTTGCCGTGTAGCGCGTCCACATGGAGATGGACTGCTCGGCGACGTTGTTGACCGGGAGATCGTTGTGCACCTGGCCGTCGTACGGCTGCACGATCAGATTCCACGGCCGGGCCAGGGCGATATGGGCCTTGAACAGCGCAAACGCACCAAAGATGTCGAGGTTCCTGCTAATCTTGAAGGAGTAGTCGCCGTCGAAGCCGCGCGACGTTTCGCCCCCGACGATGACAAACGTCCCATCCTGCGGGAAGCTCGGCACCGTGTTGTTGAACTGGACGACGTTGAAGTAACTGAGGTTGAAGCTCAGGCGATCATCGAACCAAGTCGACTTCAGGCCCGCTTCCTTCTGCTTGCCCTGGCTGGGCGGGTTCAAAACGCCGGAGCCGTTGAAGCCGGTCGAGGCGAAGTTGCTGTTCTCGCCGTAGAAGACCGACACGTTTTTCAACGGTTTCACCACGAGGCCGAACTGCACCAGATTCTTGTAGAGTTCCTGGTCCGGCGCGTAGGAGCTCGTGGTAACACCAGTCGTCTGGTTGTAATTGACGGTGGTCTGAGATGACGAGAATCGATTCCGCGATGCGCCGAAATTGGCGATCACGCGGTTGTCGAAGAAGCTGGCGGTTTCGAGTGCGTACGCCTTGGCGAAAGTCTGCGCGACGTCGAGGATCTGGCACGGCGTCTGGTTGAAATTCACGCCCACCATGTTGGCCGCCGACTCGATCGACGCATAATTGAACGGATCGAGCTTGCTGATCACGGCATTGTTGCCGCTCTTGTCGAAGAACCGGGTCCGTTGCGGATAGTCGAGCGCATCGCCACCCACGAGGAGCTTGTGGGAAACCGGGCCGGTATCGAACGTGAATGCGTAATCGTTCTGGATCTCGCGCCGCCCGTAATGGATCCCATCGACGGCAGTGAGATTGCGGGTGAGCAGCGTGCCCGGAGTGTAGGTGACCGGGATGACGTAGCCGGGAATGCCCGTCACGGTCAGGGTATTGCCGGTGTTGGGGTCGACGACGGTCTGCGACGTGTTGTTCGTGGCATTGAAGATCGCTTCGACTTTCCGTTGGTCATCCTTGGAGTCGAACGCGGCGAGGCGGATGTTTAGCCAATCGGCCGGACGGGTGGTGAACTGGCCCCATAACCGATAGAAGCTGTCGGTGCGCCAAGCCTGGGGCTCATTGCCGCTGATATTCCAGGTGTCGGGTACATCCATGACCTTGCCGGTCCGCCCATCGAGCGGAAGGCCGTTATAGGAGGAATAATGGCTGTTGAATTTCTCGAATTTGACCCAGACCTCCGTGTCTTTGCTGAACCGATAGGCCAGCATGGGCAGAATCGAGCTCCGGTTCTCGTAGGTGTAGTCGAAGTAGCCTTTGGAGTCCTGCCGCGCGACCAGCAGACGGTAGCTGAGCTTGCTGCCGGGCGCGACCGGGCCACCGATGTCGAAGTCGGCGCGGTTGGCATCCCACATGCCGATTTGGACCGTGAACGAACCCACATTGTAGTCGGTGGGTGTCTTGGAGATCTTATTGATGACGCCGCCAACGGTTGAGGCCTGGTTGGCGACGAAGATGGCTGCCGGGCCTTTGATGATCTCCACGTGATCGACCAGATTGAGGTCGGTGTTCTTGTCGGTCGAGGTGAGGAAGCCGTCCACAAAGTCACCTTCGCCAACGAAGCCGCGGATCATATACCGGTCGACCGACCAGGTGATGGTTCCGGTCTGCGCGCCGCCGACGTACAGGAGCGATTTGGACAGAATCGTGGGGCTGGCATTGTCAATGAAGGCCTTGTTCAAGACCGAGAGGGATTGGGCGATATCCGACAGATCCAGGGCCACACGCGAAGTGCTGAGGGCCTGCTTGCCGACGTAGCTGACATCTCTTTCTGAGGTGACTACGAATTGCGACAGCTTGACGACCTCTTCGGTGGCGGCTGCCTTGGTATCCGAAGCGGACGGTACCGGTTCCGTCTGCGCATTCAAGGAGGCCGAGCCGGTGGCCACGAACAGCGACGCGAGCAATCCGAGCAGGGTCTTGTGGGGTTTCATAGTTGGGGCATTTGGTGTTTGGGGGTTGGGCGGAGGAAGCGTCCGTGGGCGATTTCTATCCACCGCGAGCGCACCCGTCCTCTCGTCCTGCACGACGAACAGTTCCGTGCCAGAGAGCAGGCGAGCGAGCGCGTCCCGGGGCGTATAGGTGCCGTTGAGCGCATTCGTGCGCACCCCTTGCACCTTGTCCGCAGAATAGACGAACTGCGTATCGGCTTGCTCGGCGAAGATCCGAAGGGCCGATTCGGCAGTTGTGGCGGGGATGTCGAAAGCGCGCCTGGCGCTCTCGGCGACCGTCGATGTCGGAGTCCCCCAGGCGGTTCCCGCGAGGGCAATGACGCCGCCGCATAGACGGCGAAGCCATGACAGCGGGGAACCGCGGAATCTGGGGCACATTCTGGGGCATTCTAGGTGTCAGGCGGTGCGCAGGAATACGCCCTACACCTTACAAGACTCGGTTTTCTGATTTTCCGTTACGATTTGCTGCGGAAATCTAGTCATTTGATTCCGCGCAAAACCGCAAGCCATCTCCACCCTCCGGTCTTCTGGCGGAGGGAGCCGCGTTTAAGGCGCCGCCCGCAGGAGGATTCGGTTGTCGTCCTGGCGCTCGGCGACCAGATCCAGGCTTGCCGGCAAAAGGCGAATCAACCCCTCGACATTGTCCGCGCGAAAAACGCCGGACAATGTGCGGTTGCGCAACGCGGGATCGGCAAGCACCAGCTGACGGGAATTGTGCCGATTGAACGCGGCAACGACTTGATCAAGGGGGGTGCGGTCGAAAACGAGCTGCGTGCCCTGCCAGACCAGCGTCTCGTCGATCTGATTCTGGGACGGCGTGTCGATGGTGATGGGAACCTTGGCATCGACCGTCGTCTTGACGAAGGCGCGCTGGCCCGCGCTCAGGGCGCGCCCGGCGGGCGCCAAGTCGAAGGCCCGGTCAGAACTGGGCTGTTGCTCGGCTGCCGGCGCCGATTCCTCTAGCCGCACCTTGCCCTCGGTCACGATGATCTCAACGAAGTCCGCCGCCAGGCGGACATTGAAGGCCGTGCCGGTGGCACGAACCGTAATCGTGCCGACTGCCACGATAAACGGACGGGCCGGATCCTTGGCCACGGTGAAATGGGCCTCGCCTTTCACGAGTCTGACCAGGCGCTCAGAGCGGGTGAAGTGCGTCTCGATGCGGCTATCACCGTTCAACTCCGCCACGGAGCCGTCCGGCAGGGGAGTCCGAGACGCAGTGCTGGGAAGCACGCGGATGACCCCCGTGGACGGCGCAATCGGGTCAGGCGAACGCACAACCCGTGGGACCTGCCACACGGAGAAAGCGACTACCGCCGCGGCCGCCGCGAGTCCCGCTGCCACCGCCCAAACTCGCCGGCGCGCCCGCCGGTTCTGGGCGCGTACTCGGATCGCCTCAGCCATTGCCGCCAGCTCCGGCACGCCACTGATCCCATCCAATTTCCGCCAGCCGCAACTGATTCGGGCATATTCCTCGGCGTGCCGTGGGTCCGCGTCGAGCCATTCCGCCAGCGCCGCCACCTCCGCCGCCGTCAGGCCGCGATCCCGTCGGACCACCCACTCCGCCGCCATTTGGGCGACGGGGTCGGCAGATTGACGTTGTCTGGATTCGTCCATTTCAGGGTTTCGAGTCACCGCGGGCGGTTTGCCGGTCGTCATGGGCGCTCAGGTAGTCGGCGCAGCGGCGCACGCCCTTCGCGGCCAGCGACTCCACCGTATGCTCGGCAATACCGAGCAGTTCGGCGATTTCCTTCTGGGAGAGACCTTCTATCTTTCGAAGCAGCATCACTTCGCGGCAGCGTTGCGGGAGGGAATTGATGGCTTTGGTCAGAAGCGCCAGTTCTTCGCGGCGGCAGATGAGCTCGGCCACACCGACATCATCGAACAAGACGGACACGGGGGCGTTTTCCGTCATCGGCACGATGTTCGCGCTGTTTTTTTGACGCAGAAAATCGCGTACCGCATTTCGGGCGATGGCAAAGAGCAGGCCCTTGATATTCCGGATCGGCCCCTTTTCCTTCGCCTTCAGCAAGCGAAGATACGTCTCCTGGACAAAGTCATCCACGTCGGCCTGCGACGGAAGCGACCGTCCAAGATAGGCTCGCAGCGGCAGCTCACACGGTTGGACCTCTTCGGCCAACCAACGCGTCTTCTCGGCCACCGACGGTTGCTCAGACAGGCTCAAATGAAAAACGTACGCAGTGCGAAGCTGGAGGGACGAGCCCCCGCAGACAAAACCGTGGCATGTTTGATGTCAAATACGATGCTCGGCACCAGGCACATATCGATCCCCATTTCAAACGAGAGGACCGCCCGAATCCCGGAAGCCCTCGCGTTGGTGCCCGGTGCCGGAACCCCCGCAGGCCTTGCGGCAAGCGGTGCGCGTCGTGGTCATCGCCCCGCTGAGCTATCGGCTGCGGCAGGGCAGCAAACTGTTGTATCGCCCGCCGGCCTACCTGATTTGCACCGATCCGGACTTACCGCTTGAACCGCTCGTCCAGGAGTATCTCTGGCGCTGGGATATCGAAGTGAACTTCCGCGACGAAATGGATGGAAACCAACATGTTGAGAATGGCCCTCTGAGGCAGGCTGCGCGGGCCCTCAGATCATTGATCCCGCTCAGGGCACGGCGGCGCGCCGGGGCGCGGGCCGGGCCGTGACGGTAGCTTCGGCTGGGGGCAGGCCCTCGGTTCTGGCCGTGAGGCGGATCGCGCCGGGCTCCCGCGTGGATTGCACGATGACCTGCGCCAGGCCGTTGAACAGACTGCGCCGCGCTGCCGGCGCTGGCGTGAAGGCATGCACGGATCCGAACTGCGTGAGTTCGGGAATGTGATTCAGCTTGTCGTCGAAGGGCGTCACGATGAGCTGCACGCGGTTCACGCCTGCGACCAGTTGCGCCGGGTCGAGCTGGAGTGCGGGACCGACCGTCGCGGTGTCGAGGTCGCGGGCCAGTTCGCGGCCGTTGACCCAGAGGGTGGTCTTGGCGCCCTGGGTCGGCAGGTATAATTCCAACGTGCCATCCGGAACGGCCGGCAGGGTGAACGTGCCGGAAAGATCGTAAACCTCGCCGTGCTGGGGAAGCGGAGCCTGGTAATAGCCCAGCACAGGGAAAGGTCGCAACGACTCCGGTGCCCCGGGCGCGGTGGTGCCGGCGGGCGCGATGCGACCGCGCCAGTCGACGACCGTAAACAGCGTGATCGTCTCGGTGAAGGTATCCGGCTCGTGGCATCCCGGATCGCCGTTGCCGACACCGATGATCCGCCCACCCGTAACGTCGAGGTTCACCCGATTCGCGGCAGTCGGAACCGTGCGTCCCTGCGCGTCGACCGCGGAGACGGTAAACACCACCACATCGGCGCCGTCGGCGTTGATGGCCGTGCGGTCGGGCGTGAGCACGAGTTGCGCGGGCGCGCCGGTCGTCTCAACGCGCGCGGTGGCGACCACCTTCCCGCCGCGATAGCCGCGTGCCTCGAGCACGCCGGGCGCGTACGCGACCTTCCATTCGAGATGCCCGTCGCGCGGCATGTCTTTCTTGCCGAGCGAAACGCCGTTGAGGAACAGCTCGACCGCCTCGTGATTGCTGAAGCAGCCGACGGTGAACTCCTGCCCTTCCCGGCCCGTCCAGTTCCAATGCGGATAGAGGTGGAGCACCGGCTCGTCGGTCCACCAGGATTTGATGTAATAGGCGGTGTCCTTCGGGAACCCGCAGGCGTCGAGGAAGCCGAAGTTCGAGACGACCCCGGGCCAGCCGGACGGCCACGCCTCGCCGCGGAGGTCGAATCCGGTCCAGTAGAAGAGGCCCGCGAGGAAGGGCCGGGCGGCATAGTAGGTCCAGCCCTTCTCGGAATTGCCGCCAGTGTCACCCTTGAGCTGCGGCGAAAGGTGGGCGCGCGCCGGGTCGTCGAAATAGATGCCGCGGGTGCATTGCGTGGTCGTCTCCTCGGTGCCGACGCCGGGGTGGCTCGGGAATTTCGCGTGCTGTTCGTCGGGATTGGACTGGTTGATGTAGTTGTAGCCGACGAGGTCGATCACCGTCGAGATGCCGCCCCAGCCGCCGCTGTTGGCATACGTGGTGCGGCGCGTCGGGTCGAGCCGGTGCGCAAACGCCTGCATGGTGGAGGCGACGCGGGCGCCCCTGCTATTGCCCTCCAGCGCCCATTCCTCGTTGCCGAGCGACCAGGCAATGACACTCGCGTGGTTGCGGTCGCGGCGGATCATGCTCTCGAGCTGGCCCAGCTGCTCCGGGCTCACGCCCATGAGGCGGTTCTCGTCGAGCACGAGCAAACCGAGGCGATCGCAGGCGTCGAGGAATTCGGGCGTCGGCGGGTTGTGCGAGGAACGGTAGCCGTTCACTCCAATCTCCTTGAGGCGGGCGACGCGGAAAGCCTGCAGCGCGTCGGGCAGCGCCACGCCCACGCCGGCGTGGTCCTGGTGATTATTGGTGCCATGGATCTCCACGTGCCGGCCGTTGAGGAAGAAACCACGATCGGGGTCGAAAAGAACGCTGCGGATGCCGAAGGGCGTCTCGTAACGGTCCCCGATGGCGCCGCCGACGCGGATCGTCGTGACAAGCCGATGCAGCACGGGCGACTCCAGCGACCAGAGGCGCGGGTGCGGGACGTCAAGCGCGCAGGGATATTCCCCCGTGGCGCCCGCGGCGAGCGACAATGAATGCACCGCGCCCGTGGCGACCACCCGACCGTCGGGATCCACGATGTTTTGCTCGATCTCGAAGGCCGCCGCCTCAACGCCCTCATTGTCCACCGTCGTGCACGCGGTGATGCTGGCCGCGGCCTCGCCCACCTCGGTGGTCACATACGTGCCCCATTGCGGCACGTGCAGCGGCGCGGTCTTGACCAGCCAGACGTGACGGTAGATGCCTGCACCCTCGTAGAACCATCCCTCCTCCATCGTGGCGTCGACGCGGACGGCGATAACGTTGTCGCCGCCGTAATTGAGGTAGTCGGTGAGGTCGTAGCGGAAGCCGGTGTAACCGCAGGCGTGGCGGCCGAGGTAGAAGCCGTTGACCCAAACGATCGAGTCGCGAAACACACCGTCGAACTCGACGCTAATGCGCCGGCCGAGGTCGGAGGCCGGAATGGCGAAGGTCTTGCGATACCAGCCGATGGAACGCTCGGGAACGTCGCGGCCGCTGGCCTTATATCCATGGCTGGCACTGGCTTTGGCGTCGTATGGCGCCTCCACGGCCCAGTCATGCGGCAGGTCGAGCCGGCGCCACCCGCGGTCTTCGAAAGCCGCGGCCGCCGGACCGTCGGCATAGCCGGCCTTGGTCACATAGGAAAACTTGCCGGTCTCGTGGTAGAAATCGCGGGCCTTGTCGTAGGGATGCCCAATCGCAAATCGCCAGCCGGCGTCCATGAGCAGGCGCTCGCGCGGCGGAGGTTGGACGGTATCGTTGGTGGCGAAGGCAGATGCGGCGAACACTGCGACGAGGAACAGGGAACGAATGACCGGATTCATGGGGTAAACAGGAGAATCTCCGATTAACAGGATTCCGCCTGAAGGTCGAGGAGACACGTGCCACTTTGGTTGCCATTCCATTGGGCAAAACAACAGCTTTCTCGGGCGGCCTCCTGCAGGCCGGGCCCGACCTGTGATCCGCCAAGCTTGACGAATGCCCCGGGCTGATCAACGAATTCGACTCCAGACGAGGTTTTCGCTACGCTCAAGTGTCTGCGGCCGCGTCTTATTCCCCAACCAGGCTGACCCAATGGACCCTGTGTCTCCACGCAGGCTCATCACGCGACGGGCTTTCCTGCGCGCGTCCTCGGCGACCCTGCTGGCCGCACCCCTGATCCAGTGGCCGCCTGTTTGGGAATCGTCGCATCGCTTCTTCTCTGATTCCGAGGCGGCGACGGTCAATGCCATGTGCGAGCGAATCATCCCGACCGACGAGGATCCCGGGGCGGCATGGGCGGGCGTGATCGAGTTCATCGATCGCAAGCTGGCCGGCTATCATCGCCGCTATCAATCGCTCTACCGGGCCGGCCTCCAGGGTGTGCGCGAGTCCTGTGTCATCTTGTTCAAGAAGGAATTCATTGACCTGCCCCAGGCGCAGCAGGACGAGCTGCTCCGCCATCTCGAATCGAATCAGGCCCCCGGCGCGGTCTGGAGCAAGGTTTCGGCCAGCGACTTCTTCAACCGGTTGGTCGAACACACGCTGGAAGGCTTTTACGGCGGGCCGCGCCATGGCGGGAACCGCGAGGCGGCGAGCTGGCACATGCTCGGCTTGCCGACGCCTCCCGTGCGCAGCCGCCGGCCGCTCAATGCCGATTGGAAATAGCGCAACTGCCCTCGCACCGCCACGCCCATGAGCCTCAAACACGTCAATGCCGTGGTGGTCGGTTCGGGCGCCGGCGGCGGTGTGGTGGCCAAGGAACTGGCGGAAGCCGGTCTGGACGTGGTCGTGCTGGAACGCGGCCGCTGGGTCACGCCCGACGAGGAGCGCAAGGACGACCTGAGAAACCAGCGGACCACCGCCTTGGGCGTCCCTTATGGGCCGGACGAGGAAAAGGAACCGCGGGTCTTTGTTGATGCCCAGGGGCACGCCCAAGTCGTCTGGCCGGCGGATGGGCCCTACAATAACAATGCGGCCTGCGTCGGGGGTGGGACGCTGAGCTACGGCGCGATGGCCTGGCGCTACATGGCCCAGGATTTTCGGATGAAGTCCCTCTACGGCGCTCCGGCGGGCAGCACGCTCGAGGATTGGCCCATCACCTACGACGACCTGGCGCCGTTTTACGAGAAGGCGGAATGGGAAATCGGGGTTGCCGGCGATCAGAGCGGCGATCCCTTCAAGGCCCCGCGCCGCCGGCCGCTGCCCATGCCGCCTTTGCCCGATTCCAGGGAAACGCAGGTGCTGAAGCCCGCGGCGCAGCGACTGGGCTGGCATCCGTTCTACATCCCGATGCTCCGCAATACGGTCCCGTACAACGGGCGGGCGGGATGCATGCGATGCCGCTGGTGCTGCGGCTTCGCCTGCGAATGCAATGCCAAATGCGGCACCCAGAATACGGTCATTCCGACGGCGCTCGCCACCGGGCATTGTGAACTACGCCCGCGGAGCATCGTGGCCGGCATCCTGCTGGACGCGAAGGGCCGGGCCCAGGCGGTGGAGTATTTTGATGAGCGCGATCGACGGCTGACGCAGACTGCCGACCTGGTGATCGTCTCCGGCGGGGCCATTGAGTCCGCCCGCCTGCTGCTGAATTCGAAAAGCACCCTGTTTCCCCAAGGCTTGGGGAACCGGTTCGATTGGGTCGGCCGCAACCTGCAAGGCCACGCTTACAGCGGCGCGCTCGGCCTGTTCGACCACGACATCTACGACGATCTGGGCCCAGGCGCAGAAATCGCCATTTGCGATTTCAATCACGGCAACCCCGGCCTCGTGGGAGGGATGATGCTGGCGAACGAGTTCCAACGCCTACCCTACCAGTTCGCCGGCATGGGACCGCCCGGCCTGCCGCGCTGGGGCAAGGCCCACAAGGATTTCATGCGAACCTGGTTTCGCCGGAGCATCGTCATCATGGGCCCCTCGCAGGAGATGCCGGTGTTCGATTCGCGCGTGCAGGTGGACCCGCGGGTCCGCGACCATTGGGGTATCCCCGTGGCGCGCCTCTCGGGCCTGGATCATCCGCACAATATCGAGCTCTGCCGGTTCGCCTCGGACAAGGCCGAACTCTGGCTCAAGGAAGCCGGCGCCATCCAGACGGTGCGGCGCCAGAAGGCGCAGCAATGGCTGAGCGCCGGTCAGCATCAGGCCGGCACCTGCCGCATGGGCCATGATCCCCAGACCTCAGTGGTCGACCCGCACTGCAAGCTCCACGAGGTGGACAACGTGTTCGTCATTGACGCGAGCGTCCACGTGACCAACGGCGGATTCAACCCGGTGCTCACCATCATGGCGATCGCCTACTACGCCTCGGATTACATCAAGCGCAGATGGCGGGGCGGAGGGTTGCGCTGATCCCTCATCATGCTCGCCGGACGAAAACGTCGGATGATCTGGATGGCGCTCGCGGCGCCGGTCGCCCTGTTGCTCCTGGCCGTGCCAGCGGGCAGCGTCTACTATGCCGCAGCCGGCGGCAAAGCCTGTATCCGCTGTCACGAGCTGGAGCCCGCCTATCATCAGTGGGCCGCCTCCACGCATCGCTCCGTGGCGTGTGCGGAATGCCATGGCAGCATTTTCTCGACGGATGTCGGGTTCCATTTGAACAACGTCCGCCAACTCTGGCGCCACCTCCGCGGACAGGTGCCGGAGCGGCTGTTGCTCCAGCAGCGCGACATCAGCCGCGGCATCAATGAGCGCTGCGGCCGATGCCACCAGGAGGAATTCGCGGCCTGGGCGGCCGGACCGCATCACGCGACCTACGAACGGATCTTCCTCAATCCCGACCACAACACGAAACGCCTCCTGAACGACCAATGCCTGCAGTGCCACGGAATGTACTTCGAACGCAGCATCCGGGAATTGGTCCAGCCGCTCGACCGCCAGGGGCCTTGGCACCTGACAACTGCCTCCCTCCAGCCGCATGAAGCGTCCATTCCCTGCCTGGCCTGCCACGAGGTGCACCGGCCGGGAACGCCGCTGGGACAGCGCCCCAAAGCCATAGCGACGAATCCTCCCGCGACGCCCCCGTCATCGGCGGCGTTTTATGACCGGCGCGAACAGGTGCATGTCCGCGCCGAACTCCTGCCGTTGCCCGCCATGCTCGACGGCACGCGGCCGGTGAGTGTGTCGCCCGACGCGCGTCAGGCGATCTGCTACCAGTGCCACGCTCCGGATCACACCTTCCAGACGGGTTCCGGAGACGACCGCACCTGCGTCGGGGTGCACGAGGGCCTCAGCTGCCAGGCCTGCCATGGCGGGCATGATCTGAATGCCCGCGCCTCCTGCGCGCAATGCCATCCCCGGCTGTCCAACTGCGGCCTCGCGGTGGAGCAGATGGACACGACATTCAAATCCACCGCGAGCCGTCACAACATCCATTTCGTCAAATGCGCCGACTGCCATGCCGCGGGTATCCCGGCGCGAACCAAGTCCTCGGCACCAAAACTCTGAGTCGCCATGAAGTCCTTGCTCTTCGCCTTGCTGGCGGCCGCCTCCGCGGCCGCCACCCCGGTCGCCGATCATCTCGGTCTGCAATTCTGGAGTCTGCGCCACGAATTCGAAGCGAATGTGTCCAAAGGTCTGGACGAAACGAAGGCGCTCGGCTTCACCCTCGTGGAAACCGCCGGCACGTATGGCCTGGCGCCGGCGGATTTCCGGGCCCAATTGACGGCCCATGGACTCAGGGCTGTGGCCGCCCATGTGGATTATGAGCGGCTGAAGAACGAGCTGCCCGCGGTCATCGCCGAAGCCAAGACGCTCGGCGCCGAATACATCGTCACTCCGTGGCTGCCGCAGGCGGAGTTCGACGCGGCCGCCGCGCGGGCGGTGGCCGCCGATTTCAACGCCTGGGGCAGCGCGATCCAGGCCGCCGGGATGAAGTTCGCCTTCCATCCCCACGGCTACGAATTCCACCCGATCCCCGGCGGTCACGGCGAAACGCCGTTCGACCTGCTCGTCAGCCTGACCAAGCCCGGAGTCGTGTCGTTCGAGATGGACGTCTTCTGGGTCGCCCATGCCGGCCTCGATCCCGCCAAGCTTCTGGCCAAATATCCCGACCGCTGGACGCTGCTACACGTGAAGGATCTGCGCAAAGGGGGAGAGATCGGCGTCGGCACGAGGAGCGCGCCGGCCGAAGACCATGTCGCGGTGGGCACGGGCCAGCTCGACTGGTCGTCGATCCTGCGGGCGGCGAAGACAATCGGCGTGAAGTACTATTTCATCGAGGACGAGACCGCGGCCCCGTTGCAGAACATCCCGATGAGCGTCCGCTTCCTCCAAACCTTCCAATACTGACCGCCCGTGACAACGAATGCCTCCCGTCTCTTTGCGGCAAGCCGCGTCGCTTTGGTCGTCACGGCCATGAGCTTTGCGCTGCGCGGCGCGGCGATGGGGCCTTGGGCCACCGCCTTCCACCTTAGCAAGGAGCAACTCGGCTGGATCGACGGGACGGCGTTCTGGGGCTTCACGCTGGCGATGATTTTCGGCGGTCCGCTCTGTGACGTGCTCGGCCTCGGGCGAATTGTCGCGCTCGCGTTTGCCGGGCACCTCGCGGCGATTCTCCTCACGGTCTTCGCCTGGGATTTCTGGAGCCTCTATCTGGGCACGCTGCTGTTCGGCATCGCGAACGGCTCGGTGGAGGCGGCGTGCAATCCGCTCATCGCGACGCTGTATCCCACGGACAAGACGACCAAACTGAACCACTTTCATGTCTGGTTCCCGGGCGGCATCGTCATCGGCGGCGTCTTGGCCTATCTCCTGGGCCTGGCCGGCCTGGGTTACAAGGTGCAGTTCGCCGTCATGCTGGTGCCGCTCGTCGTGTACGGCG
>Ga0182027_10006934_pt1 | contig 16830 bp, 10 predicted proteins | sample 712E1DmetaG_FD_121300 | JGI IMG/M metagenome (GOLD analysis project Ga0182027, IMG submission 121300) | Permafrost microbial communities from Stordalen Mire, Sweden - 712E1D metaG (Illumina Assembly) | ecosystem: Environmental > Terrestrial > Soil > Wetlands > Permafrost | place: Sweden... | reverse complement strand
CCAAGCTTTTGGGTCTTATACTGCAAGACTCTTTAACCATTGACAGGGTGGAGAGAATAATTTATCGTTAGTAACAAGAGGAGGTGTGAATACATGGAATCATACTGCATGAAATGCAAATCTAAGAAAGAAATGAAGAGCACTAAAGCTATAACCATGAAGAATGGAAGACCAGCAACCGAAGGTATTTGTCCATCCTGCGGGACCAAGATGTTCAGAATCGGAAAGGCATAGAACTACGGAATCTTAGCCACTGAAAAAAGGCTAGGTGTCCATTATATTGATGGCACCCAGCCTTTTTAATAGGGACTGCACGAAATGGACTTTTGTGCTGTCCCATTTGTCAGTCGGAGTGGCGGGCTTCGCAGATTTGAGCCAAATATCTTGCGACGTTTTTCATACTGTCAATATCACCCTCAGGTATTCTCCAATGAGCACCTGGTTTATTGAATTGTGAATATGGTTTATAGTCGTAATCACTAATACCTGCTGTGTCTGCCCATTCCAGTTTAGTTCCTACAGCTAAACAATCAAGCCGCTGTTTTTTTGTGACCCAAGCAAATGTTTTCGGTGCCTTGAAACTATATTTCTGTTTTGGCCGCTTACCGTACTCCTGAACTTGTAATGTTCTGTTATTAGTTCGTAAGTTGGTCGTCACTTCGGCTACTAGCTTTTGAAAATCACTTTCCAAATCGCTCAATTTTTTCTCCTCGGCCTTAGGGTCATTCGAATTATGGAATAATCATATTCCGGGATATGTGATAAGTCAATCAAAATATGTTAATGGCCTCACAAACATTCTGCCCTATCGTTTGCATTTATAGTAGCCACTCATGGCCTGCGATTTCGAGTGTTCCCATCCAACGTCTTTATTAGATGAACGGGTTGGACCCCACCATAAAAACTATTCCTTTCTTCTGATAACCGTGTTTTTTTCATTCATCCTGGTCGCTTTCTTCATCGGCGATAGTTCTCTACCCAACTCATTATACATAATACTGCTTGAAGTGAATCTTGAGTACATAGCTTGCACTTCCGTTAACCAGCCCCAGGAACCGCTGGTTTCAGCTCTTCCAGAACTTGTTTCACAAGTTCCCTATATTGCTTTCGGATTGAAAAGTTATCTTTTTCCCAGGTAAAATTCGGATATTCATATGCGATGATTTGTCTCAAAAAGTCATTCTTTGCCATTCCCATTTGTGAGGATATCGCTGTTAGGTAATACCCGCTTCTGGACTCATCAATATTCGGATCGTGATTGTTAAATTCTTTTTTGAGCTCACTACGAGTCAAGACGTCTTTCTGCAAACACGCCGGAATTAATATGTCTCGGATACGTTGATTGGTAATCTTGGGCTTGGAGAGATATTCAATAAGAAGTGGTTTAAGATGCTCGATATCATATTCGCCAGGTTCATCTGACATAGGTATCTCGAATTTCTTTTGACCCTTAACTTTTGTTTGTTCCAATTCCTCAGAAATGATCGAGGTTTTAGCTAGTAGCTCGTCCCCGCTGGAAGTTTTCACGTAGCTTAAGACACTCGCATTTATACTAATACCGTATTTGTCTACCAGCCAATCGATCATCCGTTCAAGTGATGCATCAATCGAGAATCCAATTAGAACGATACGCTGAGTCTCATTTACACTAAGGTTTTCCAATTCTATATCTGGGAATTTCTCCTCGAACAATTCTTCAAGACTCTTCTGTGCGTAGTCGCTACATATCCCGCTGATCTTCTCAAGACTCCAGTCAGCGACGTCAGAAGCATAATCGATCGCCTGAGCTAAAGCTTCCCTTGGCAATCTGTCCCGTTTCAATTCTACAATCACTACATTACCGGTCTTGTCTATTCCTATTAGATCTAATGGTCCAGACTTGGTTTGCACTTGCCTACCGATTATTGCAATGTCTGAGCCGATTATCTCTGGGTTAGAGGCGAGCCAAGGCTCCAAATCATAAGGTTCCTTGTGGCCCTCGCCTTTTAACGTAGTTTCTACAGGCTTCAAAACGCCATTAATGATTTGCCACATTTTGACCACGGTTCCCAATTTGTACCTCCGAAAAAACGCCGCTCTTACGCTTTATTATATTTTGAGATTGCGTATTCTTTGAAAAAGTCCTTTTGACACTGCCAATTCTACTATCATTTGTCGTGGTTTAGCAATTATTCGCATTGACTTGAATGGGCAAACAGAGAAATAAAAGTCACATTTCGCTAGAAAGTGCAGCGAGTCCGTAGATATGATGCGGATTGCTACAGAACTTTTGAGCGGGATTGAGGTGCTGATGGGAAGAGCTACCAAGCGATATAAAGTCAGAGGAGTTCATCCAAAATGCCCTTGTCAGTCTCATATCCACTACTTTAAAGAATATTCAATTTCATGGTAAAGCAAAAGGAGGTCATCCATCTTAACCTCAATCCCAATAGTACTCAGGAAAGCGGTATCTAATTCTATCCTCAAATCATCCACTTTGCCAGACGCACCATATTGCTACGGTATCATGGATAACTGCTTGTCATGGAACTTATCAAAGACGGTAGCCAGCTTTGCAATTTGTTCGTTAGCGAGCTTGTCTATATCCAATACTGGTAACAGTCCCCATTGTGACTTCTTCAGCCTTATGAACGCTCCCTGAGTTTCCTCTCGACTGGCAAGAACAGTGAGGATACCCCAAGTAGTACTGAACCACAAGCAAAGGGCTTTAGGCCTTTCCAGACTCTCGTTCTTGAGCCTGACTGCATAGAAGATATTTGAGATAGTTGGCTGATCTGAGAGCAAGGCAACAACGTGGGCAGTGTCAACCCTAATCCTGTCAGGGACTAGCAGATACCCGGCTACTTCTTGGAATACCTTCTTACCCGGACGGCTTTCTTTGCTTGTAAATTATCCGGACCGCATTCTGGCCGGGAGATCTGCTATATAAAAAACCTGATGTAAAAAATATCACGTTTCTAAGTATTGACAAAACGTTTCTATTTATTATATAATCGTTTCATGAATAACAACAATCGTTTCAGTAATGAGATATTACGTATCGTGAATGGAGCTCTAGTTCTCGATATAGATAAGGTTCGGAATTATACCGCTTTTCTTGCCGATCGGCTGGATAAGGATGGAGATAAATTTACAGCTGATCGTCTTCGAAAGGCATTGGAAGAAACCGACCATCAATTGCGACCTGCTGGAGCCAAATTCGCTGATGTGTTGCCAGTTGACTCAGAGAGTCGATTCCCACTGATTGAGCACATTGAACTTAAATCTTTGAATGAGCAGCCTCTGATTCTTCAGTCGGAACAATGGGACACAGTAAATGAGTTTATGAGCGTAGCAAAAAGTCACGCCTTGCTTGATGCCGAAAACATAGGAGGTTCAGTTAGCCTATTGATGTACGGACCTCCCGGAACCGGCAAGAGCCGATTAGCTCGATATATTTCCAAAGAATTGGGGATGGAACTCTACATAGCTAAACTCGATGGATTAATTTCATCTTACTTGGGTAGTACCGCCAAGAACATTCGAGCATTATTCGATTATGCGTCCAAGCGACCTTGCGTACTTTTTTTAGATGAGTTTGATGCTATAGCCAAGCTACGCGGTGATAACCTTGAAATGGGCGAATTGAAGCGTGTCGTAAATAGCTTCCTCCAGAATCTCGATTCATTTGGGCCCCAATCGATCATACTTGCTGCTACTAATCATGAGGGGTTACTAGACTCTGCAGTATGGCGGCGTTTTAGTTATCGAATTGAACTTGGTTTCCCTACCGAGGAACTCCGGGCCAAAATGTGGGACCAGTTCATTAAACCTATTAAATTCCAAGCACACGACCTAGAGATGCTCGTTGACCTATCTGAGGGATTTTCGGGTTCGGATATTCAAGAGGTCTGTCGAAGGGTAAACCGACAGCGAATAACGATGAATCATGAACCAAAATTGAGTGATGTGTTCCAAGTGTTACAAAATATCGGAATCGGAGAAGGACGAGAAAGACGATTTCTTTCTGCAATGCGTGGAAAAGACGTAGAATACATAGCCGCGGCTCTTCGAGAAAGGAACCTTAAACTCTATAGTCATGCGGCTCTTGCGAATCTGCTGGGTATTTCTAAAACAACCGCGTTCCGATTAGTACGGAAAGGGGGTGATACCAATTGAGCGCAACTGACGCACCTATAACCGAGCGTCTTCCAATCAAGATTATCCTGCCCAAGCAGGGTAGCGAGAAAAAAGTGCTTGGTGGAGGATCCGAAGTCAAACCTTTCAGAAAAGTTAACTCAGCCTACAGGAGTAGATTGAAACGGGAGGTGACAGCGATAAAAGAAGCTGTTTCTCCTACGTTAAAAGGGGTGGACACAGCACCTATTCGTGTTCAACTTCTCACCAAGGCAATAGCTAAGAGTCACAGACCTGAAGACCTCTTTTCTATGAAGACCTGTCCGATCATAGGAGTTGGCAAGTTAGGAGAAATCTACATTAAAGCTTCGAGAAATGGACTAGAACAACTCTCCACTATGATTGAATCAGGAGGGTCAAAGCAGATAGTTAAACAACTATCTGAAGTTGATGCCATTGAGATAGTTACTCCTCTCCATCGGAGACGAGGTCTAGATTCACAGGATATACTTCGCCGGAGTCCAAAAGGGAAAAGCGGATTCATTACCAAAGTGAGATTGTTTGATTTTGGAGATCCAGACGAGCAAGCGAAACATGTTGCCCTGTTCGAAGCTGTCTGTCATGGGCTAGATGCGGGAGTCGACTCCAATGGTTATTCCGAGTCCAGTCTTACTTATGGCGTTGAATGTCACACTGTAGACGACATAGAACAAATATCAAAGATCATTGGAGTTCGTTCTGTTACCAGTATGCCACTAATCCGTACTATAAAGCTCAACGCTCTTAACCCGAAACCTCTTCCCAAACTACTACCAGTAAATAATGGAAAGGCAGCCGACACCCCTGTCGTAGTGGTGGTCGATAGTGGCGTTTCAGACAAGATGCCAGAACTAAATAGTTGGGTTATAGGCAGAGACACTCAAGTTGCTCCTCCCTATCGTAATAATGCCCACGGCACTTTCGTGGCTGGCCTAATATGCTGGGGAAGTCAATTAAATCCAACTATCCGAGGTATCGATTCAAATCCATGTGCCATTTTTGACCTTCAATTGCTACCCAATACGGATCCTGCAAAAGGCCAGGTTGAGTCACTTCACGAACAGGAGTTCTTAAACGCACTCAACACTGCTCTAAAACAATACGCCGACAAATTTAAGGTTTGGAACCTGTCCCTTGGAACTGATTATCCATGTTCACTCGATGACTTTTCAACTTTCGCCGAGGAACTCGACAATCTTCAGGAGAAGTACCATGTGTCATTTGTTATTAGCGCAGGTAACTTTAACAGCCCTCCTCTAATGAGATACCCTCGAACTGAAGCCGAATTGGAAAAGGGCAGGATTACAGTCCCTGCTGATAGCGTGCTAGCCATAACTGTCGGATCAGTCTCTCATGTTGATTATCTGCTGATTGGTCCGGGAGAACATGAGCCATCAGCCTTTTCCAGGAACGGTGCGGGGCCCAACTACATTATCAAACCAGATTTAGTTCATTACGGTGGCGCTTGTTCATGTGATTTCAGTCACGCATCGGGCATTCGTTCCATAACGGAATTAGGTTCTGCGGAGAATCTTGGTACTAGTTTCTCAGCTCCGCTCGTGTCAAGGATTCTTGCACAGATTTATCATAATGTTTCTCCAACCCCAACGCCAACACTTGCCCGAGCTCTGATTACGCATCATGCACGTGACCCGAGGACTGGAGGACGTGTTCCTGATGGGGAAGAACAGTGTTTCGGTTTTGGACTACCGGCATCAGTCCCGTATTGTCTTGAATGTACTCCCCATTCCTCTACCTTCATCTTTGATGACGAGCTCAAGCCAGGGTTTTATCTTGAATGGGATGATTTCCCTTACCCAAATTCCCTCACTCGAGACGGACGATATTACGGGGAAATTTGGATGACGGTTGCTTTTAGCCCAGAACGCGGGGGTCGATGGGGGAGTGAATATTGCGAAACCCACATAGAGGCTAAGTTTGGAGTATACGAGGATACGAATGAAATAGACAAGAAGACCGGAGAAATCAAGCAAGAATTTCGTAGTCTTGTTCCACCCGAGCATAACGAGACTGGCCTCCTTTACGAATCCTACCAGGTTGCCAAACTAAGAAAATGGGCACCGGTTCGAACTTACCATGGGGACTTAGGAGATAAGGGCGAGTCTGGTTCCAGATGGCGTCTTAAAGTACAATTACTCACACGTCATGGAATCGATCAATACTTGCAATCAAAGCCTCAACCGTTTTCTCTTGTCGTCACAATAGCTGACCCAAAGAATCAGGCTCCCATATATGACGAGATGGCGCGTGTGATGAGAACTCGTTTCAAGACACAGAATCTAGTTATCAGACCCGTAACACGAATTCGAGGAACATCATAGCCTAAGATGTTATTTATACAAAAGTAAAAATAAATATAATTGTTAAAATAAAAACCCCGGGTAAACGGGGTTTTTATCGAGTACCATCGCCGAGACGAGGACTCCACCAACTTAGATATAAGCAAGGATACAACCTGATAGGTAGTGGTGTCAAGCTTGCAGGGTCGACTGTCTCGTTTCGGCAATAAAATAAAGGAGGGAGTTGGCTTTGAGTGATCGGACCCACTACACCTACCTCTTCAAAGTCGGGAATCGGGTGCTTCACGGCGGCATGACAATAGATCCAGAACGCCGAGAAACAGAACATCAACGAAACATCAATAGAAATGGCCACATGTTACTCGTTGGTAACCGTAAGACAGAAGAAGGTGCCCGCGAATGGGAAAGAAATAACGGCTGGTAACCGCAAAAGGGGCGAGTCAAATCGTCTCGCCCCTTTTTTCATTCTCTGATGATCGAACTCACGAAACCTGCTGGGATGGAGACATTAAACAATTGAATTATATGATTGCCGTATGTGATATTCTTGGGTTCAAGGCCTTAGTTCAAGAAGAACCAGCCGATTTAATCGTTCACTCCTCTTTGGGATTTATTCAGAAAGCTCTTTACCATTCTATGTATAACAGATAATTTCTGATAATTTGTTTACCTTTAAATTCCAGACTAGCCATATCTTTTTCCTCTCGTGGATTTAATTCAACTACAGTGAGACATATAAAATAACAATAGGCACAATGCCAAGCAAAACAAACCTTATCACTACACTCACCGCGAGTTATCCCGCGGTTGTTTTGGTTTGACATCGAGTAATAACTACTTGTTATTAACAGGACAATAACCAGTGCCATGACAATGCGTATATTGGGGCTGGCGTTGTCTGGCTAGATAATGCCTGGGATTTTCCTAACAAGATGGTCAGGGAAGCGTTTTTTATGCTCATTAGCGCCACGTAAGTCTCTGAACTTATGTGACTCACCATTCGGACCTTTACAAGAGAGGCACTCATATCTTATCTGCATGTCTACTCTACTTCTCCTCCTTCACGGCTACCCTCTCCAGGATGTCCGCTCAACTCTACCCATTGAGTGCCTTTTTGGCTGCCCTTTTTGCGGGATCCGGCTTGTGGCGCAAAATATTTTTCTCTTTGTTATTCTTAACGCCATGCTGCTTCACAAACTTTCCCATTTTTTCTCCTTCACGGCTAACGCTTCCGGCGTCTGCTTGTGTCCCAATAATACTGCTACTGAGGCTGACTATCAAGCGGTCTTGTGGCGGGACTTGCTGAATTAGCCACAGAGCAGCAAACACTTTAAATTTATTATTGTAACGGAAATCTCTTATTTCTATAAATTCTTTCTGTTATTAAATCAATAGATAATAATATAATTCCAGTAAGCGATGTGGCAAATAAATGTATAATACAAATCAATACAAAACTAAGACATAATATTCCCAATGATATATGTTGTAATTTTCTATTGTTACTTGTAATAATAGAAAATATCAAAACAATAAGTAAAGTAAGCACGGGGAAGAAATATAATTTTCGGTGTCGTGATGTAGTGCTAGATTCACAGAGAAAGGGAAGCCTTGCAATTGTGGTAGAGAACTCCGGTCAGCGTATAGCCAACGATTATGTGCTGGGTGTTCAATTTCTGCAACCCGAAGTGCATATTTTAAATGTGAAAACAGAATCGCTTACGATAAATACTTTATACAGCTTACACCCAGAATTTATTAAGCAACAACCGTTGAAAGACAAATTGGCTGACAAGCGTATTGTAGACGCATATAATGATTACCTGCATCCTTTACTCGATGAACAATGCGGAGATATGGTTTTTCTAATCGGAGCACTAGAAGGCGGAACATACGAAATGTTTCTAGTCGAAATTGTTATCGAAGAAAATATCGATAAGTTCCAGATAAGATATTTTGTTGACTGTTCTGATAGTTGGATCTCTCAACAAACGTTTTTTCAGGGTTTTGTTGTAAGAGAATAGAACTTTATTGATCCTGCCATTCATAGCTTCATGCCCTAGTGAACATTTTTTTAGTTCCAGCCGCAGTTTTCGATTTACAAAAGGGGCTTTTGTAAAGTTAAAGATATCTATTTCCTGAAAATCGCGATAGAGAAATTTGATAAGCCTGTTTAAAGAACAAGTAAAAAACTAGGACAGTTATTCCATTGTTATGTCTTCAAAATCCGCTATTTTAACTCGTATGATGGAAACCATGTTAGATTTCGAGGATGGGTGGTTGGGGTGTGCAATGAGTCCAGAAATGCTTTGATTGCCTTTTCCTCACCTCTATATGGGTGGGCTGAAATTGCTAATCTCATCAATGCACAGAATTCCTGCCAATCTCTTGGAGTTATATTTAACAATCCAATAACACTACCATCTTTAAAGCACTTCACTATGAAGAATTTCTGGCCTAAAACAAATTCAACATAAAGACAGTTAGGAGGAGAGTGTCCGCTCTTTAAGTATTCTTCATTTGTTGCAATATACATTTCCTCTGGGAAGGCTCTTAGTGGCTTTGAACAAGCGGCTACAAATAACTCAGCTATGTCGACTGCTTCTTCGACTTTGGCTCTTTCGGGCAGTTCGTATTCATGTTCTAGGAAATTCCTCAGAATATTTACCTTTTCCAGGATTCTTGGGGCTACAACTCCCATTTCCTGCAGTAACTGCAGCTTGTATGGCAGATTGAGCCTCTTCAGTTCAATCCCCACCAACGAATTTAAAATGGTGTCAGTCTGACATGCAATGGCTCTTTTGGCATTGGACAAAGCATTAACCAATCCATGCTTGTCCGGTTGCAGAAGATCAATTTTGGCAAAACTGATAAATTCATCTGGGCTTATGCTAAATTCAGTGTCAAATGCGCAATCGCTACCCATAGACAGTGACATAGTACTCCATTCAAAACCAAGCCCAGCGATGAATGTTTTCAAATCCATGTAAAATCTCCCAACAGGTTGTGTCATTTGATACAAACGCAGTGCTTTGCTAATAACATCCCATTTTATTTATCTGATGAGAAGATGTCAAGAATAATGAAGAAGGATTACTTTTGTCGGGTCCAAGGCTGGTTTATTCTGCCAAAATTATGCCTTGCGACAATTGAGAGACAGTGCTAGAATTGGCGTAATCATGTATATACTTATTCAGGCAAAGGATATTTATGACGCAAGTAGTAATTGAAAATCCAATACTTAACTCACCTTATAAAGAGCCGAGCCGACATTTTAAGTTTTCCGAAGAAGGCATTACCAACGAAATTACCGAATCCAGACGCGTCAGCTCCTATTTTGTTCCCATCGCCAAACCCAAGAAAAAAGCTGGTGATAAGCAGCTTACTCTTGAAAGTGAATGGACGCAGGACCGAGTAGAGGAAAACGAGTTCATCAATCGCATTCGGGCACAAGTATCAATATGGCGGAAAGGTGGTTACAGAGGCATCACTAACACGACCCGTCAATTATTGGAATATTGGGAAAATCCGGACAGAGAACGCAAACTGTTTTTTTGCCAGATCGAAGCGATGGAGACGGCTATTTATCTTGCCGAAGTCGCCAACAAATATGGCGATAATTGGATAGAGAATATCATCCGTCAGCATAATGAAGAAAATAATCCTGGATTATACAGGATTGCTTTCAAAATGGCGACTGGTAGCGGAAAAACTGTTGTTATGGCAATGCTTATTGCATGGCAAGTGCTTAATAAATTAGCCAATCCTCAGGATGTCCGCTTTACAGATGCTTTCTTAATTGTTACTCCCGGTATCACTATTAAGGATCGTTTGCGGGTTCTCTATCCTAACGACCCTCAAAATTATTATCAACAAAGAGACGTTATATCTTTATCCCAAATGGCAGATTTAGGCAGAGCCAAAATTATTATTACCAACTTTCATGCTTTCAAACAAAGAGAGCTTGTTAAAGCCGGAAAGCTTACCAAAGGTATCCTCGCCAATGGGCAGAATAGTGCTCTTACTGAATCACCGGATCAGATGGTACGCAGGGTTTGCCGCGAACTGGGTAACAAGAAAAATATTATCGTGATTAATGATGAAGCTCATCATTGCTACCGTCATAAAGTTGAAACTGAAGAAACGAAATTATCCGGAGATGATCGCCGCGAAGCAGAGAAACGTGAAGAAGAAGCACGCGTTTGGATTTCCGGATTAGAAGCTGTCAAGAATAAAATGGGAGTCAAGGTAGTTTATGACTTGTCCGCTACTCCGTTCTTTTTGCGCGGCTCCGGTCATCCGGAAGGCGTATTGTTTCCCTGGGTGGTTTCTGATTTTTCACTGATTGACGCTATCGAATGCGGCATTGTAAAAGTACCGCGGGTTCCGGTTTCAGATGATGCAATGCAATCTGGTATGCCAACGTACCGAGATATCTGGTTACGTATTCGCGACCATTTACCTAAGAAAGGAAGAGGCACCAAGGATGAAAGCGCCACTGGTGACCCGAAACTGCCTCAGGAACTGGAAGGAGCTCTTATCAGTTTGTATGGGAATTACGAGAAATATTACCGGCAGTGGGAGCAGAATACCGAGGCCAGAGCCAGAGGCTCAACCCCACCCGTTTTTATCGTCGTCTGCAATAACACTAATGTCTCCAAACTTGTTTATGATTGGGTTTCTGGATATGAGAAGCCGTTGAAAGATGAGACCTTTGTGGTTGTCCCCGGAAATCTGAGTGTGTTCAGCAATGCTGATGCCTACGGTCACTGGCTGCCGATTCCCAACACTATCCTGATTGATAGTGAGCAACTGGAGTCCGGTGAAGCCATGAGTAAGGAATTCAAACAAATGGCGGCAGTAGCCATTGAAGATTTCAAAGATGATTACAGAAAACGGTTCCCCGGACGCGGTACAGACGACCTCATGGATGAAGACCTTTTACGCGAGGTAATGAATACCGTTGGTAAGTCCGGTAAACTCGGCGAAAACGTTCGTTGCGTAGTGTCTGTTTCCATGCTCACAGAAGGCTGGGACGCGAATACAGTAACTCACATTATGGGTGTCCGCGCTTTTGGTACGCAGCTACTCTGTGAGCAGGTTGTCGGGCGTGCATTGCGTCGCCGTAGCTATGAGACTAAAGATGATGGGATGTTTGATGCCGAATATGCAGAGGTCTATGGAGTCCCATTCTCATTTATTCCGTGCTCCGGCCAGAATAATAATCCTAAACCACCCAAACCTATTACCCGCGTTCGTGCCCTGGATGACAGGCTTGCCTGCGAGATTACTTTCCCTCGTATAATCGGCTACAAAAAGGATGTCCCGCCGGATAGGTTAGAAGCCGTTTTTACGGAAGATTCGCGCATGGTGCTCTCCACTGAAAATACGCCCAGCAGCACCACCAATGCTCCGATTGTCGGTGAAACAACGGTACATAAATTATATACAACGCTGGGGCAAATCCGTGAACAGGAAGTAGTTTTCCATGTTGCCAAAACCGTTTTAGATAAGTATTTTAATGATGCTGATGGCAACAAACGACCATGGCTATTTCCGCAGTTGGTAAATATTACCCGCCGCTGGATGTCGTCTTGCGTAACCATTAAAGATAACGCTTTTATTCAGATGTTGATGATGACAGAGAGAAGTCATTTCGCTGCCGAACGTATTTATAATTCACTCGTTGGCAGCCAAGACGGGCAAGTGAAATTGAAACCAATCCTGCGCCCTTATGATGCCATTGGTTCAACCAGATATGTGGATTTTGATACCACCCGCCCGGTTTATGCCACTGCCTCGGACAGATGCCATATTTCCTATGTGGTAGCCGATACCGAATCATGGGAGCAGAAAATGGCTCAGGCGCTCGAGGAGATGAACGAGGTTATCTGCTATGTTAAAAATCAGGGATTGGAATTCGTTATTCCTTACATTCTTGACGGAGACGAAAAGAAATATTACCCAGACTTTATTGTTCACTTGAAGGATGGTAAGGGGGATCTTTTAAACCTGATCGTGGAAGTAAGCGGGGAGAAAAAGCGGGAGAAAGCAGCAAAGACCGCCGCTGCCCGAAATCTCTGGATTCCAGCTATCAACAATTATGGAGAGTTTGGCAGGTGGGCTTTCATTGAAATCAGCGACCCATGGGATGCCAAGAATACCATTCGGGCAGAACTACTAAGATTATCCAGCAAGTCAGAGGAGCAAATTTTATGAGCGCAGCTAAAAATAAACCCACGACTCCTATCGAGGCCAACGTTCACAAAGACCGCCGTACTAATATCCCTACTGAGGAATTACGCGGCTTTGTAACTGATGATGAAAATAAACCCAAGAAAATGCTTTACCCGCGAGACCCGTCTCTGGATCCACAGCTGGTCTGGAAAGGAAAAGATGAGCAGGATTCCAAAGACCTTGAGGTGCCCGCCGTTCCCATCTATATCCAGGAGAAAATCCACCCCAAATACCTGATTGAGGAATTACGTTCTCAATCCCAGAAGGATAAACCCGAAAGTCAGTTTAATTTCTTTTCCGATTTTAACGGTATTGATTTTGAACAAATGGTGGAATTCTACCAGCATGACCAGAAATGGTCTAACCGTATGATTTTGGGTGATTCATTACTGGTAATGACCAGCCTAGCCGAGAAAGAAGGGTTAAAGGCCAAGGTTCAGATGATATATATTGACCCTCCTTACGGAATTAACTTCGGCTCTAATTGGCAAGCAAGCACGCGGAAACGTGATGTCAAAGACGGCAGTAAAGATGATGCTACCCGCCAACCGGAGCAAATCAAGGCATTCCGCGATACTTGGAAGTTAGGTATTAATTCTTATCTAGCCTATTTAAGAGACCGTTTGACGGTTTCAAGAGAATTGCTAACTGATACAGGAAGCGTTTTCGTACAGATAGGTGATGCAAATGTACATCTTGTACGGTCATTGTTGGATGAAGTATTTGGTAGTGAGAATTTTGTAGCAACGATCATTTTTAGGACAAGAAGTACGTCAACTAGTCAATATATTTCAGTACTTAATGATTATTTACTTTGGTATGCGAAAGACTCGAAATTGTTAAAATATAAAAATCTATTTGAGAAAAAAGATTTAGATGAACGCTTTTCTATGGCTGAGCTATCGAACGGGAAATCAGTTCCTACATTTACAAATGGAAAGTTATCGCCAGATTTTCCAGAAGGCACGCAATACTATTCAAGCAGCAGTTTGAGTTCAACGTCTGGAGGAGAAGGAAGCACCCAATCATTTTTGTTCAAAGGGAAACTTTATACTCCAGCAGTGAGTAGGGGTTGGAGATGCAGCATTAAAGGGTTGGGCAATTTAGCGCTTTCAGACAGGATCTTAGAATATGAAAACTCAATACGATATAAATATCGATATTCAGATTTTGCTTATATTGAACTTGGAAACATGTGGACTGAGCAAATGTCAGAACAAAATAAAAATTACGTTGTACAGACTGCAACCGATGTAATTAAACGTTGTATCCTGATGACTACAGACCCAGGAGATCTCGTTTTAGATCCGACTTGTGGAAGCGGCACAACCGCTTGTGTCGCTGAGGAATGGGGGCGACGCTGGATAACTATCGACACCAGTCGTGTCGCAGTGACATTGGCTCGAACACGTATGATGTCGGCTAAATATCCTTATTATTTACTGGCTGATACCCCCGAAGGCGTCAAAAAAGACGCAGAGGTAACCGGCCGATTACCGGCTACTTATAAAACCGAAGGGGATATCCGTAAAGGTTTTGTCTATAAACATGTGCCGCACATTACTTTAAAATCAATCGCCAATAATCCTGATATTAAAGAGGGTATGACCCGCAAAGAAATAGATGAGGCCATTGCCTGCCATGCCGAAACGGAAACTTTATACGACCAGCCTTATGAAGACAATAAGCGAGTGCGTGTTACCGGCCCCTTTACCGTGGAAAGTTTATCTCCCCATCGTTTCATGGCTTTGGAGGACGAACATCCGGCTGCGGAAAAAACCGCCCAGCAGGGTTCTGATGCTATTCCTTTTGAAACCATGATTCTAGAAAATCTCAGGAAATCCGGCGTTCAGAATACCATTAAAAACGAGAGAATTAAGTTTGAACAACTGAATTCCTATGCCGGGCAAAATATTCAGGCGACCGGTGAGTATATTGACAAAGATGGCAAAACGAAGCGGGTTGCAGTCAGTATCGGCCCGCAATATGGCACCGTCGGGCCGGAGCAGGTCAAGGAAGCAGCTAAAGAAGCCGTACAGGGTATTGGTTTTGACGTGCTGATTGTTTGCGGCTTTGCTTTTGACCCCCATGTATCGGAGGAAGCCCGGCGTTATGGAAATCTTACTGTTTTGATTACCAGGATGACCCCGGAACTTTATATGGGCGATGAATTATTGAAAATTACCGGCGCCGGCAACCTGTTTATGGTCTTTGGTGAACCGGATTTAATTATCAATAAACAGAAAGACGGCAAGTTTACCGTTGAAATCAAGGGTTTGGATATTTACGACCCCACTACCGGCCAGGTCCGCAGTAACTCCACAGATGATATTGCGTGCTGGTTTATCGATACCGATTATAACGGCGAAAGCTTCTTTGTCCGTCATGCCTACTTTACTGATGGCGCAGATAAATTCGAGCGGCTAAAAAGAACTCTTCGAGCAGAAATAGATGAATCGGCGTGGGAATCACTCTATGCTACTACCAGCCGTCCGTTCCCGCCGCCGAAAACCGGTAAAATCGCAGTCAAGGTCATCAACCATTATGGTGATGAAGTTCTTAAGGTGTACGAGGTTAAGTAACTACTTTTATAAAATAATTGCAAGAGGATGACGCATGTTAAAAATCGGGCATTTTTATGCGGCTATAACTGAGAAACGGAAAGATACCACCGAATTAAAGAATTGTATGGAAAACACGGTCAAAGAACTGCTTGAAAAAGATACGACTGTAGATAAGCCAGGGATGTTGCTGGGAAAGATTCAAAGTGGAAAAACTAGAGCGTTCATTGGCGTAATCGCTTTAGCATTTGATAACGATTACGACATCGCGATAATTCTTACTAAAGGTACCAAAGTATTGGCCCAACAAACCTATGAAAGGTTAATAGACGATTTTGAAGATTTTATCGATGATAATGACGAAATTCAAATATTTGATATTCTTCACGTTCCCGAGAATTTACCCAAATATGTTTTGCGCCAAAAGATAATCATGGTTGTAAAAAAAGAGAAAAATAATTTGATTCGTATTACTAGAGCTTTGATGGAAACATATCCAGATTTAGGAAAGAAAAAAGTCCTTATAGTTGATGATGAAGCCGATTTTGCGAGTATAGGTTTCAGGAGTAATTCAGATGAGGACACAGTAGAACTTAACAAAATAGCAAGCCAAATAAATGATTTAAGGAAAAAGGTTAAGCAAGCAGATTACCTTCAAGTCACGGCTACTCCATACTCTTTGTATCTTCAACCGGAAGAATATAAATACCAAACAGGCGATGTTATTTTTAAGCCGATTAGACCTGCTTTTACTGAACTTTTACCAACATTTAAAGGTTACGTAGGAGGAGATTTCTATTTTAAAGACAGCGAAGACGATGACTCACTAGCTTCCCATATTTATGAGAGCATAGGTGTTGAAGAATTACCTGTATTGAAAAAAGAAGACAGGCGATCATTTAAAGTTGAAGATGCATTAACGAGTCCAAAGATAGCAATGTTAAGAAAAGGCATCTTAAATTTTATAGTCGGTGCCTGTATACGGCGAATTCAACAAGGAAGGATTGGTGAAAAAAAACGGAAATATTGTTTTGTCGTTCACACTGAACATGGTAAAGACGCACATTCATGGCAAGAACAAATAGTCAGTTCGATAAAAGATTTACTTGTAAATAGTATTGATAATGACACTGAATTATTGTCGTCTATTGTAAAGGAATCTTACGAAGATTTGATCGCTTCAGTTAAATTAATCGACATCTATGTGCCCACGTTCAAAGAATTACTCAAAGAAGTGATCGAATCTGTTAAAGGTGACTATTTAATCATAAATACTGTAAATTCGGATAAAGAGGTGCAACAACTCCTGGATAATAAGGGTCAATTGAAATTGACGACGCCCTTAAATATTTTTATTGGCGGACAGATATTGGATAGAGGAATTACAATTGACAACCTGATCGGATTCTATTACGGCAGAAGACCACAGAAATTCCAACAAGACACAGTCCTCCAGCACTCGCGAATGTTTGGGAACAGAAAAATTGAAGACTTGGCCGTAACTCGGTTTTATACCGCCCAAAATATTCATGATGTGATGAAAAGGATTAACGAAT
>Ga0182027_10006933_pt1 | contig 16832 bp, 12 predicted proteins | sample 712E1DmetaG_FD_121300 | JGI IMG/M metagenome (GOLD analysis project Ga0182027, IMG submission 121300) | Permafrost microbial communities from Stordalen Mire, Sweden - 712E1D metaG (Illumina Assembly) | ecosystem: Environmental > Terrestrial > Soil > Wetlands > Permafrost | place: Sweden... | reverse complement strand
GCGGTCCGTTCGGCGGTCAGCAGGCTGCGGGTGCGCCCGGAGACCAGCGCCAGCACCTGGCGGTTCTCCACGCGCAGGCCTTCCTCCACCCGGGATTGAAAATCCACCTGCGGGTCGACCGTTTGGTAAACCGCCAAGGCGATATCCAGCCCGGCCACCACGCCGGCCTGCTTGGCGATGATCTGGCCGTGCATTTCGGCTTCTGCCGGGATGATGCTGTCGGTGGTCACATCGCCGGAACCGATATCCTCGGCCAGGGCACGCCGGATGGATTCAATAATATCGAGGGGGAGGGTTTTGTTTAGTGTCATTAATTAGATGCTTGATTTCAGATAAAGATAGCTTTGCGCCAAAATTATTCTACCTGCCTTATCCAATTTGTCAATAGGGGGTTTATTTTAAGGAATTGACTGTTGAATTTTATTGAATTATGTAAAGATTGACAATTATCAACAAAGCGGGTACGATGGCGATGTTTCTACTTTCCCCAACTTTCATCCATCTGTGAGCTAAATTGATCACTTTTGAGCGACGCCAACGATTAATGACCATCCTGCGAGAGCAGCCCGGGATCCGCGTCCCGGAGGTGGCCGAGTTGTTGGAAGTTTCCGAAGGGACCATCCGCAACGATCTCAACTCCCTGGCCGGTTCGGGGCAGGTCACGCGTGTGCGGGGCGGGGGTGTGTTGCTGGAAGAACAGCCAAGCCGCAGCAGCATTTTTTCCACCCGTCTGATGACCCACCGCGCTGCCAAACAGGCCATCGCACAGAAAGCGGCCGCCCTGGTGCAGGATAACGACTCCATGCTGCTGGACTCCAGCACCAGTTCCTACTACCTGGCCTGCTGTCTGAAGAACCGGCGTGACCTGACCGTCATCACCAATGGGATCGAGTCGGCGCGCGAACTGGCCAAGAATTCCTCCAATATCGTCATCCTGCTGGGGGGGGTCCTGCGTGTGGATGGCACCGCCATTAACGTGCCGTTGGCCGAGCAAATCCTGACCGGATACCATTTAAAGACGGCCTTCCTTTCCTGCAGCGGTTTCACATTGGAGGGCGGTCCAACTGAAGTCGATATATATGAAGCGCAGATCAAGCGTAAGTTTATCGCCAGCTCGGGCAGCCTGGTGGCGCTGATCGATTCCAGCAAAATCGGCCGGGCCGACCTGACCTCCTTTGCCAGTCTGGACCAGATCATGCACCTGTTTACCGACACCAATCTGGCGCCCGCCTGGGTTAAAAAGCTCGAACAGGCTGGGGTCCCATTTACCCTGTGCAACGAAAAAACGGAGCAAGCATGACGGATATTCCTGTCTACATCGGCGAAAACGCCATCGAACCCCTGCTGCAGTTTTGTAAAGAGCGGGGCCTGACCGATTTCATGCTGGTTGCGGACGGGAACACCTTCCCGGTGCTGGGCGAAAAAGTACAGGCTGCGCTGCAAGGAGCCGGCCTGAACGTTAAATCGGTGGTTTTCAATGAACCGGAAGTGGTACCCGACGAAGACTTCATCTTCCAGGTGTTGCTGCGGGCTGACCAGGTGGAGCGTACTTACCTGGCGGTGGGCTCGGGCACACTGACAGACATCGCCCGCATCGTCAGCCACCGCACGCGCCGTCCGTTCATCTCATTGCCGACTGCCCCCTCGGTGGACGGGTTCACCTCTCCGAGCGCCTCGCTGGCCGTAAGAAAGATCAAAACCACCGTGATCGCACAACCGCCCATGGCGGTCTTTGCCGACCTGGCAACCCTGGTGGCGGCTCCGCAGAAAATGATCGCGGCCGGCTATGGCGATATCCTGGGAAAGGCGATCGCGCTGGCCGATTGGCAGCTCGGGCACATGCTGTGGGACGAACCATACAGCCCCGAGATCGCTGCACGAGTGCGGAAAACTCTCGAGTCCTGCATCGCCGCCACTCCCGAGATCGGCCGAGCCACCCCGGAGGGAGTCCGCAAGCTGATGTTCAGCCTAATCGATTCCGGCATGTGCATGCTGGATTACGGCAACTCGCGCCCGGCGGCTGGTTGTGAACATTACATGTCGCATTTCCTGGAAATGAAACTGCTGCGGGAAGGCCGGCACGCTGTGCTGCACGGAGCCAAGGTGGCGCTGTGCTCACTGATGGCCGCAGACCTGTACGCCCGGCTGCGGCAGGTGGGGCGCCCCCAGGCAGAGAAGCAGCTGGCCGCGGCCACCCAGCCGGACCGGAACGCGGATATGCAGCGCATCCGGCAGGCTTTTGGCCCGATCGCAGAGAATTTGTTCATCGAGATGGCACCCTACCTGGATATGACCTCGGCGGGTTTCGCTCAGCTCAAGCAGCGTGTGCTGGAGCATTGGGACGAAATCCAGGCCCTGGCGGCCCAGGTACCCAGCCGGGAAAAGCTGGTCGATCTGCTCAACCAGGCCGGTGGGGCGACCCATCCGGCCAGGCTGGGGTTGAGTGAAGAGGAAGTGCAGCTGGCGCTGACCGAATCGCACTTTCTGCGTAACCGTTTCACGATCTGCAAACTGGAGCATCTGCTCGGTTTGCCCGATGTTTTATAGGAGAAAAACCCATGTCTATGATTGCCCCTTTTCCTGAATTGGATGAATACCTGGTCTGGATGGGCGAGGCCGGTTGGCGCATCTCGGAGATCGAAGCCAGTGAAGGTGCCGCCGGTAATATTTCGGTGTGCCTCGGCTGGCCGGTGGAACTGCGCCGCAAGTTTCCCAATGTCGAAACACTGACTCTGCCCCTGGCCGTGCCCGAACTGGCGGGGATGACCATGCTGATCACCGGCTCGGGCCGGCGGTTGCGCGATATCATCCAGGAACCGACCGCCAACCTGGGCTGCCTGGTGGTTGATCCGGACGGCAAGACCGGCCAGCTCTATACTTCACCGAAACGCCTTTTTGCCAACCTGACCAGCGAGCTGAATTCGCACCTGGCGGTGCATCGCGACCAGGTGGTCCACTCGGGCACCAACTTCGATGCCGTCATCCATGCCCAGCCGCGTCACCTGACTTTTCTGAGTCATATCCCACGCTACCGGGATGAGAAATACTTGAACCAGCACCTGCTGCGCTGGGAACCGGAAACCCTTATCAACCTGCCTGAAGGGGTTGGCTTCGTTCCTTTCAATGTGCCCGGCTCGCAGGCGCTCATGTCAGCCACACTCGAGAAGCTTCACCAGCACCGCGTGATCATCTGGTCCAAACACGGCGTGGTAGCCCGCTCGGATACTTCCGTCAAGCGCGCCTCCGACCGTGTCGAATACGCCGAGACGGCTGCCAGCTACGAGTACCTTAATCTGACGGTTGGAGAGCAGGGCGAAGGTCTGAGTATGGATGAGATCCACGCCATTTGCAAGGCCTTCAACGTAGAGCAGTCCATTTTCTAGCTCCAACAGGAAAACCATCGTGGATGCCACCCGCCTGTTGGAAGCCCAACTCAATGATTTCTTGCCAGCCAAAAGGCTGCAAGCCCTGGAAGGGCTGCTTGCCTCCGGCGAAGCCGCCGGCGCATCCCGGGAAGCCGTCAACCTGCACTGCCATACGTTCTTCTCTTTCAATGCCTATGGCTATTCTCCAACCGGCCTGGCCTGGCTGGCGCGCCAGCGTGGCTTCAAGGCGTTGGGCATCGTGGACTTCGACGTGCTGGATGGGGTGGCTGAGTTCCTGAATGCCTGCGAACTCCTGGGGGTACGCGGCTCGACGGGCATGGAGACACGCGTCTTTATCCCCGAATTTGCCAGCCGAGATATCAATTCCCCCGGCGAGCCGGGTGTGTATTATTACATGGGCATCGGTTTTCCTGCCAGCCGACCGCCGGCTTCTGCCGCACCTATCCTGGCTGACATGCGCCGGCGCGCCGAAGAACGGAACCGCGCCATGCTGGCCCGTATCAATGCATTCCTCGCTCCGGTTGCGGTGGACTATGACCGGGACGTACTCCCGCTCACACCTGCCGGCAATGCCACCGAGCGGCATATGCTGGTGGCTTACCAAAAGGTGGTCGCCAGGCGCTTCCCGGATCCGGTCAACTTCTGGGCGGAAAAGCTGGCAATGCCGTCCGAGCAGGTGGCCGCCCAGATCGGCGACGCGGTCAAATTCCCGAATACGCTGCGGGCGAAGTTGATGAAACGCGGTGGGGTCGGCTATGCCCAGCCGGGACCCGATACCTTCCCATCCCTGGATGAAGTCAACCGCTTGATTGTCGCTTGTGGCGCGCTGCCGTGTGCCACCTGGCTGGATGGCACATCCGCCGGCGAACAGGCCGAAGAGGAACTGCTGGAATTATTGATCGGCAAAGGCACCGTGGTGCTGAATATCGTCCCGGACCGAAATTGGAACCTGCCGGACCCCGAAAAACGGCGTATGATGGTCCAGAAGCTGTACGAAGTGGTGGCACTGTGCGCCAAACTCGACCTGCCTCTCAACATTGGCACCGAGATGAACGCGCCCGGTCAGAAACTGGTTGATGATTTCGATGCCCCCGAGCTGGCTCCTGTGCGCCAGGCCTTCCTGGACGGCGCAGATTTCATTTACGGCCATACCATTTTGCAGCGGGCACTTAGCTTGGGCTACCAGAGTGAGTGGGCCAGAACGCATTTTCCTGCCCGACGGGAACGCAATGCCTTCTACACCCAGGCTGGCCGTCTGGTAACGCCCGGACGCCCCGGGATGACGCGGATGAAGTTGCTGAGCCCCGAGCTTTCACCGGCTGCCCTGATGGACCGGTTGGCGCATCCGGCCTGATCTTGACAGGATTTAAGTAAACAACGATTTATTGCAACCATGACTCACCATTACCTGCTGGCGCATGACCTGGGCACGACCGGAAACAAGTCCACTCTCTTCGACGCAGACGAGGGCCTGGCGCTGGCATCCACTTTTGAGTCTTACCCCACCTTCTACCTGCAAACGGGCTGGGCCGAACAGGACCCGGCTGATTGGGAAAGGGCCATCTGGCAGGCCACCCGCCGCCTGCTCGCGCAGACCGGCATCGAGCCGGGCTGTATCGCGGCGGTCAGTTTCAGCGGGACCATGCAGGGCGCGTTGCTGGTGGACCGGCAGGGTACGCCACTGGGCCGGGCCATTATCTGGGCTGATCAGCGCTCCACGCTCCAGGCGGAACGGATCGGCTCGCTCTGTGATGGGCAGGCGCTTTACCACCTGACCGGGCAGCGCCTCAGCCCGGCCTACACGGCTCCCAAGCTGCTCTGGATCAAAGAGAACGAGCCGCAGGTGTACGAAAAAGCTTATAAATGTTTGCAGACCAAGGATTATGCGGCCTTCCTGCTGACAGGCGTGTTTGCCACCGATCCTTCGGATGCCTCCGGCACCTTGCTGTTCGACCTGGTGGGCGGGCACTGGGCCAGCGACCTGATCGAGACGCTTGGCCTGAACCGTGAGCTTTTCCCGGAGGTGCATGCTTCGACTGACGTGATCGGGCAGGTCACCCCGGCAGCTGCGGCTGCCAGCGGGTTGCGGGCCGGCACACCGGTTGTGATTGGCGGCGGAGATGGCGCGTGTGCCACGGTTGGGTCCGGAGCGGTGCGGGATGGGCAGGCTTACGCTTACCTGGGCTCGTCTTCCTGGATCGCCCTGACCAGCCGGCAGCCGATCTATGATCCGCAGCAGCGCACCTATACGATGGCGCACCTGATCCCCGGCTACTATTTCCCGCTCGGAACCATGCAGGCGGCCGGCGGGGCCTATGGCTGGCTGGAACACCTGCTCTACCCACAGGGGAACGAGCAGGCGATGCAGAGCATGGATGCCGGGGCTGCCAGCGTGCCGGCGGGGGCGAACGGCCTTTTGTTCCTGCCTTACCTGATCGGGGAGCGCAGCCCGTACTGGAACCCGCAGGCGCGCGGCGCATTGGTCGGTTTGGCCATGCCGCACGGCCAGGCGGAATTCGCCCGGGCGGTACTGGAAGGAGTGGCGCTGAATCTTGGCCTGATCCTGGAAGCCCTGCGCGCACAGGATGTGCAGATCAACCGGCTGCTCTTGATCGGCGGGGGTGCGCGCAGCGCGGTCTGGCGCCAGATCCTGGCGGATGTGCTGGACCTGCCCATCTGGCTGCCCGCATTGACCACCGAGGCGACCGCTCTGGGCGCGCTGGTGGCGGGCGGCATAGGGGTGGGCCTGTTTAACGATTTCACCGTAGTCGATCGACTGGTCTCTGCCCGTGCAGCCGAGCACCCGCAGCCGGCAGCCCAACGGCATTATGCCGCCCTGCTGGAGCTCTTCCGGCAGACCTACCAGGCGCTCGATCCGATCTTTGTCCAATTGACCAAACTGGCGGCTGTGCCGGTGATAGAGGCACAAGAACATTAGAAAAATCTTCGCCCATACGAAAAATAGAGGTAAAAATGACCGATAAACTTAACGATTACCGCAGCGGCACCACTCCGCTACCTGCCAAATACAAGCTTTGGCCGCTGTACGGCGCCGGTTTGGAAAGCCTGGGCAAGGATGGCCAGCCGATTCAAGTGCCGGCGCCTTCCTATGGCCCGGATGAACTGCTCATCCGCCACGACGCCTGCGGGCTGTGTTTTTCGGATACCAAGGTGATCGCCCAGGGCCAGAACCATCCGCGCGTCTTCCGCGACATGCAGAAGGAGCCGGTTGTGTTGGGCCATGAGGTTTCGATGACCATCCTGGGCGTGGGGAAGAACCTGGCCGATCGCTATAAGGTTGGCGATCGCCTGACACTCGAAACCGATATCGTGATCAAGGGCAAGACCTATGCGTATGGCTACTGGTACCAGGGCGGCCTCTCGCAATACTCCGTGATCGGACCCGAGATCTACAACAGCGACCTGGGCAACAACCTGATCAAGGTACGACCCGATAAAAGCTACGCCGAGATCGCCCTGACGGAACCCTGGGCCTGCGTGGTGGCGGCCTACGCGTTGAAATACCGTACCGGCCTGAAGGATGGCGGTATCACCTGGATCATCGGAGCGGGCGGCGCAGGCCCGTACACAATCAGCGCAGGTTTCGATGTGGCTTCCCACCCGGCCCGGCTGCTGCTGACGGATGTGCCGGCGGCCTTCTCAGCCTGGCTGAAGGTGCGCGCGGCGCAACTTGGTATTGAAGTGACCGAGGTGAGCAAGATCGAGGCGGCCCCGGTGGAGTTCGTGGATGATATCGTGATGCTGGGGGCGAATGCTGGCCTGATCGAACAGGCCAGCCCGCACCTGGGACAGTTCGGCGTGATGGCTATCTTGGCCGTGGAGCCGCTCGAGCGCAGGGTAAACGTCGATGTGGGGCGCATCCATTATCACCGCTGGGTCTATGTGGGCACAACCAAAAAAGATGTAGCGACAGCGTACCATGACCGGCCGATCCGTTCGAATCTCAAACCCGGCGGCCATACCTGGATCGTCGGAGCCGGCGGCCCGATGGGGCGCATGCACGTGCAGCGCGCCATCGAGTTCAACAACCCTCCGGCGGTGATCCTCTGCACCGATGTCAGCGATATGCGCCTGGGTGAACTGTGCGATGCTTTCGCAGGCCAGGCCAGGGACAGAGGCATCCAGTTTATCTGCCTCAACCCGACCAAAACGGCCGAGTATGAAGCCGCCTCGGCCAGCCTGCGCCATGAAGGATTTGACAATATCGTGGTACTGGCGCCTGTGCCGGCGGTTATCGCAGATGCCAGCAATTATCTGGCGCCCGGCGGGGTGATGAACGTGTTCGCCGGGGTGGCGCGCGGCACGCTGGCTTCGCTGGACCTGAGCGGCGCATACCTGGAAGCCAAACGCGTGATCGGGCACTCGGCTTCATTAATGAGCGATTTCGAGCTGGTACTGGACAAGACCAACTCCGGGGAGCTTGCCCCCAACCGTTCAGTGGCGGCGGTCGGATCGTTGAGCGCCGCCCACGCCGGCCTTAAAGCCGTCAAGGAGGCCACTCTGGCCGGCAAGGTGGTCATCTATCCCAACATCAAGGAGCTGCCCCTGACCACCCTGGCCGAGCTTAAGGATAAACTGCCGAGCGTGCATGCCCTGCTCAACGAGCGTGGTGAATGGACCAAGGCAGCCGAAGAAGAGTTTTTGCGGCAGATGCTGCCGTAGAAATAAGGATCTATCCCAAAAAATATAAGAGAACCGCATTTTGATAGTGTGCGGCGAAGCTGCGCACTATCAAAATGCGGACTCCTCCTAAATTTCCGGATAGGTTCAAAATTCAATTTATTTAAGGAGAAAAATAGAAATGGCTGAAAAAAACGGTAAGAAAGTACGTGTAGCAATCGTCGGTGTGGGAAACTGCGCCTCCTCGCTGGTGCAGGGCGTCGAGTTCTACAAAAACGCCAGTGAAACCGACACGGTCCCCGGCCTGATGCATGTCAATCTGGGCGGGTATCACATCCATGACATCGAATTCTCGGCTGCCTTCGATGTGGTTGACACCAAAGTCGGCCTGGACCTGAGTGAAGCCATCGCAGCATTCCCGAACAACACAATCAAGTTCGCGGATGTACCCAATCTGGGTGTTAAGGTCGAGCGTGGTATGACCCATGATGGGATCGGCAAATATCTCAGCAAAGTAGTCAAGAAGGCCGAGGGCCCGACCGCCGACATCGTCAAGATCCTGAAGGACACCAAGACCGACGTAGTGGTCAGCTACCTGCCGGTTGGTTCGGAAGAAGCTACCAAGTGGTACGTGGAACAGGTTTTGGAAGCCGGCTGCGGTTTCGTCAACTGCATCCCGGTCTTCATTGCTTCCCAGCCCTACTGGCAGAAGCGTTTTGCCGAACGTGGCCTGCCGATCATCGGCGACGACATCAAGAGCCAGGTCGGCGCCACCATCACGCATCGCGTGCTGACCACTCTGTTCGAAGAGCGCGGCGTCCATCTGGACCACACCTACCAGCTGAACTTCGGCGGCAACATGGATTTCTACAACATGCTGGAGCGCGAGCGCCTGGAGTCGAAGAAGATCTCCAAGACGCAGGCGGTCACCTCCATGTTGAGCTTCAAGATGGATCCAGACGATATCCATGTTGGACCGTCGGATTATGTGCCGTGGCTGACCGACCGCAAGTTCTGCTATATTAAAATGGAAGGCACCACCTTCGGCAATGTGCCCCTCAACCTGGAGTGCAAACTGGAAGTGTGGGACAGCCCCAACTCGGCCGGCGTGGTCATCGATGCGTTGCGCTGCGTCAAGATCGCCATGGATCGCGGATTATCCGGTGCGCTGCTTTCCCCGTCTTCCTACTTCATGAAATCCCCGGCCGAGCAGTACCCGGATTCGGAAGCACGCCAGAAGACCGAAGACTTTATTGCCGGTAAATAAGCAATTTAGAACCTGTCCATAAATTTATGAGGAGTTCGCATTTTGAGATTGTGCAGCTTCGCCGCACAATCTCAAAATGCGGTTCTTTATGATTCTCGGATAGAGACTGAGAAATGGAATTGCCCGATGAATAAACCCTTACAAGATCGGATCGCCCTGGTGACCGGCGGGGCACAGGGCCTGGGACGGGCCATTTGCGCCCGGCTGGCGGAAGAGGGCTGTCATGTGGTCGTGGCAGACCTGAACGAGCCAAAGGCGCTCGAGACCGCCGAAAGCATCAACGCGGCCACCGACCGGCGTGCCCTCGCCGTTAAAGTGGATGTGACCGACGAAGCCCAGGTGCAGGCGATGGTGGATCGCTGCCTGCAGGAGTTCGGGCGGCTGGATATCCTGGTTTCGAACGCCGGCATCCTGATCGCCGAGGAGATCACCGAATTCCCGGCCGAGAAGTGGCGCGCCGTGATGAATGTCAACCTGTTCGGTTACTTCCTGTGCGCCAAGCACGCCGCCCGGGTCATGAAGGCGCAGAAGGGCGGTGTGATCCTGGAGATCAATTCCAAATCGGGCAAGAAGGGCAGTTTCAAGAATTCCGCCTACGCCGCCTCCAAGTTCGGCGGGATCGGCCTGACACAGAGCATTGCGCTCGATTTGGCCGAATACGGCGTGCGCGTCAACGCCATTTGCCCGGGCAACCTGCTCGACTCGCCGCTCTGGACGGAAGGCCCGAATGCACTTTTCAAGCAGTATGCTCGCAACCGTGGTATCACCGAAGAACAGGTCCGCCAGACCTATATCGACCAGGTTCCGATGAAACGCGGCTGTACCTATACGGATGTTTGCAATGTGGTGGTTTTCCTGGCCTCCGACCAGGCCAGCTACATGACCGGCCAGGCGATCAACGTCACCGGCGGGCAGGAGATGCGTTGAGCAACCTTCCGACCCCAAACCATTTTTATTCCGGCTACATCTTTGACCTGGATGGGACCGTTTACCTGGGGAATGCCCTGCTGCCCAGGGCCGGCGAGACCCTGCTGGCGCTGCGCGAACGCGGCTTGCGCACCATCTTCATCTCCAATAACCCCACGCACGCGCGTGAAGATTATGCCGCCAAGTTGACCCGCCTGGGCGTGCCGACCCTGGTGGAAGACATCTTGAATTCAACGGGGGTGATGGTGGATTTTCTGCAGCGGCGCATGCCGGGGGCGCGCCTGTTCGTGGTGGGCGAAGAGCCGTTGTGTGATGAGCTGCGCCGGGGCGGTTTCGAACTGACCGAGCATCCAGACCAGGTGGACGCGGTCATCGCCAGCTTCGACCGCACCTTTGTGTATCGCAAGCTGCAGATCGCCTTCGATGCCATCCGGGCCGGGGCGCGCTTCTTCGCCACCAACCCGGATCGCTACTGCCCGGTTCCAACCGGCGGTGAGCCGGATTGTGCCGCCATCATCGCTGCTATCGAGGCCTGTACCAATACACACGTGGAAGCCGTGGTAGGGAAGCCCTCCATTTACATGATCGAAGCCGCCCTGCATGTGATGAAGCTGCCTGCGGTGGACTGCCTGATGACCGGTGACCGGCTGGAAACCGATGTGGAGATGGGCCTAGAGGCTGGCATGTCGGCTGCGCTGACACTGACCGGCGCGACGCATGAATCCGCCCTGTCGGATTCGCCGATCCATCCCACCTATGTCCTGCGCAATTTAGGTGACCTGCTGCCGTAAGAGCGCCATATCCATTGGGACCGGCAGCCAGTCCGGACGAATTTTTTTATAAAGGTTTTCAAGCGCGCCAAAATAATGAGTCTGTTATTTTGGCGCTCGAATTTAAAACATAGGATAGAATTTATGCTGGCGGACATCCCAAGGTGAGCGCACCCGGGATTGAATGTGGAAGATTCACTGAAATTATCTTTCTCAGGAGGCAGCCATGCCAATTGAATTTTTCGTCGACACCAAAGATGCAGGAACTCCATTCCCGCATTACTGGGAAAAGTGTGTGGGCAGTTGCCATGCCATTATGGGCACACGCGCAGACTGGCGCGACCAGTTGGAAAAATGCCACCATGAACTGGGCTTTCAGTATGTACGTTTTCACGGCTTGCTCAACGATGAAATGAGCGTTTGCAAAAAAGATGCCTCTGGCAGCCTGTATTACTCTTTTTTCAATATTGACTCGATCTTCGATTTTCTCCTGAAGATCGGCATGAAGCCTTTCATTGAACTGAGTTTCATGCCTGCTGCGCTGGCTTCCGGCGCTGCAACTGTCTTCCATTACAAGGCCAACATCACCCCTCCGGCAGATTATGCGCAGTGGGAGACGCTGATCAAGACACTGATCCAGCACCTGCTGGAGCGGTATGGATTGGTAGAAGTGCGCAGCTGGTTTTTTGAAGTCTGGAACGAACCCAATCTAAAATTCTTTTGGGCGGCCACGCAGGAAGAATACTTCAAGTTATATAAGCATGCCGTCCAGGCCATCAAGAGCGTGGATGGCAGCCTGCGGGTGGGCGGCCCGGCTACTTCGATCAATGCCTGGATTCCCGACATGCTTGAATTCTGCCGCCAGACCGATACCCCGATCGACTTCGTTTCCACGCATCACTATCCCACGGATGACCCGCTCTGGAAGAACAGCGAGCTAAGTATGGAAGAGTTTTTTCAACAATTCGAGCATGAAATGGGCAAGTACGAGCGCGGCATCTTGCGCAAGATGACCGGGCGGGCCAGAGCCGAGGCTGGAGATTTGCCACTCTATTACACGGAGTGGAACAGCTCCGCGATGCTGCCAGACCCCATCCACGATGAAACCTACTCTGCCGCGCTGGTCGCAAAAACCATCGCCGACAATGACGGCCTGGTGCAGGGTTATTCTTTTTGGACATTTTCCGATCTATTTGAAGAAAACGGGCAGTTTTCAGAGCCGTTTCATGGGGGTTTTGGCCTGCAAACTATTCAAGGTATTCCAAAGCCCACGTATCGGGTCTTTGAGATGCTGCACAAGCTAGGCGATAAAAGAATAAGAGTGAATGGTGGAGCGGATTCGACCGTGGAAATGCTGGCGGTTAAAAAAGATGCAAGCCTGACCCTGCTGGTTTATAACCACAACGTCCTGGGAGCAGAAATCCCCGCTGAGCAAGTTTTCATTACCCTGAATGGAGCAATACCATCTACAACCGGTTTAATCACAAGAATTGACGAAGGAAGCGCCAACCCAAAACAAAAATGGATTGAACTTGGCCAGCCTGCATATCCCAACCACAAGGAACTTGCCGAAATCGAGCATGCCTCTTTGCCAATTTCCAGCGAACTCAAGGCCGAGCCTAACGCGGTTGGTTGTATCCTCCGTTTCATCATCCCTCCGCATGGTATTGTGTCGATCGTTCTGAATTAGTAGACGGATTTTCAGATCCAAATGTGCCCAACACGGCAGCCTTGAAGCAAAATCACTGCATGGATAAAAGGTAAAGAAAATGCCAAAATCCAAACCCGCTGTTACCATCTCAAGATTGCGCTTTGAGCATCTACGCGAGACGCTGGGAATCGGCGTGGAGAGTCCACGCCTGTCGTGGATGGTTGAAACAACTGCTCAAAACTGGCAGCAGGCTGCCTATGAGATCGAGTGTTACAACGTAAATGGTTCATTGCGCCGCCAGATCGGACGGGTTGAATCAGACCAGTCAGTTCTGGTGGATTGGCCTTTCGAGCCGCTGCAATCCCGTGAGCAATTACGCGTGCGGGTGCGGGTGTGGGGTTTGGATGGACAGGTTTCAGCCTGGAGTCAGTCCGAAATGCTGGAAGCCGGTTTGCTCCAGCCGGCGGATTGGAGCGCCCGTTTTGTAACTCCCGCCTGGAGGGAGGATATTTCCCGCCCGAACCCTGCTCCCTATCTGCGGCGTGAGTTCGAACTGCGCCCTGGAGTAAAAGCGGCCCGGCTGTATATTACCTGCCTTGGTCTCTATGAGGCCCAGATCAACGGCGTCATCGTCGGTGACCAGGTGCTGGCCCCCGGTTGGACGGTGTATGACCGGCGTTTGCGCTACCAGACCTTTGATGTGATGGGCATGCTGTGTGCAGGCCGCAATGCCATCGGGGCCATCCTCGCCGATGGTTGGTATCGGGGCCGCATCGGCTTTGGCGGAGGCCGCCGCAATATCTGGGGGGAACACCTGGCGCTGTTGGCCCAACTCGAAATATTCTACGAGGATGGCTCGAGCGAACGCATCGTGACCGATGAAACCTGGTGCGCCGCCACCGGTCCCATTCTATTGAGCGGAATCTATGAGGGCGAAACCTATGACGCCCGCCTGGAGCAGCCTGGCTGGTCGTCGCCAGGGTTTGAAGATGCTCATTGGAAAACTGTACGCAGTCTTGCGTGGGATCTGAATAACCTGATTGCCCCGGTCGGGCCGCCAGTTCGCCGGTTCGAACGAATGGCGCCCGTTGCCATCACCCGCTCTCCATCCGGCCGGACTTTGCTGGATTTCGGCCAAAATCTGGTGGGCCGGCTGCGCTTTTCGATGCAGGGGCCGGCCGGGCAGACCATCACTCTGCGGCACGCAGAAGTGCTGGAAAATGGCGAACTTTGCACCCGTCCCCTGCGGAATGCCGAAGCCACCGACCGCTATACTCTGCGCGGGGAGGGCGTAGAAACCTGGGAGCCCCGTTTTACCTTCCACGGTTTCCGCTATGCCGAAGTGGATGGCTGGCCCGGGGAACTGCACCCAACCGACCTTTGTGCGGTGGTAATCCATTCGGATATGGAAAAGACCGGTTGGTTTGAGTGTTCCGATGCGTTATTGAATCAACTGCACGCCAACGTTATATGGAGCATGCGCGGCAACTTTGTCGATATCCCCAGCGACTGCCCGCAGCGTGACGAGCGCCTGGGCTGGACGGGCGACCTGCAGGTGTTTTCACCCACCGCCTCTTTTCTATATGACGTGAGCGGTTTTCTCCAATCCTGGCTGGCTGACCTGGCCGTCGAGCAGGCCAAGTGCGGGGGCAGTGTGCCGCCCTTTATTCCCAACACTGTAGGAGATATATTCGGCGCAGCCGCAGCCTGGGCAGATGCTGCCACGGTCGTTCCCTGGGTATTGTATGAGCGCTTTGGTGATCCGGGCATCCTGGCAGCTCAATTTGAAAGCATGTGTGCCTGGGTTGACCATATCGCCGGTTTGGCTGGGGAACAATTCCTTTGGAAGAGCGGTTTCCAGTTCGGTGACTGGCTCGATCCGGCCGCCCCGTCTGACAAGCCAGCGCAGGCCCGCACAGATAAGGCGATCGTCGCGACGGCCTATTTTGCCCATTCGGCAGAACTGGTTGCCCGCACTGCTTTAGTATTGGGCCGGGCAGATGAAAGGAAGCATTATTCAGCCCTGGCAGGAAAAGTAAAAAGCGCCTTTGCAAGAGAATATGTAACTCCCGCCGGATGCCTGATGTGCGACGCAGAAACGGCCTATGCCCTCGCCCTGGCGTTTGAACTGCTGCCCACGGCCGAACAACGCAGCCATGCCAGCGACCGGCTGGCTGACCTGGTACGGGAGGGCGGCTATACCATTCGCACCGGTTTTGTGGGCACACCCCTGATCTGCGATGCGCTATGCAGCAATGGGCATTATCTCGCTGCTTACCGCCTTTTGGTCCAGAGGAAATGTCCCTCCTGGCTGTACCCGGTGACAAAGGGTGCGACCACCATCTGGGAACGCTGGGATAGCATGCTTCCGGACGGCTCGATCAATCCTGGAGAAATGACCTCCTTCAACCATTATGCCCTCGGAGCCGTGGCAGATTGGATGCACCGCACGATTGGCGGTCTTGCTCCGGCCCAGGCGGGCTACCACCGTATCGAAATCCACCCCCGCCCCGGCGGTGGCTTAACCCATGCGCGTGCCGGCCACCTGACCCCTTATGGTCTGGTCGAATGTGCCTGGAAGATCGAGGCCGGGAAAATTGACCTGGAGGTGGTTATTCCACCGAATGCGACTGCGCTGGTTACTTGCCCTGGCAGCGAAGCAATCCCGGTTGAAGTTGGCTCCGGATCCTGGCACTGGTCAACACCTTATCAAGATCCGGATGCGCATGCGCCCTTTACAATCGATGATTTAACCTATGAGATTCTGGGCGACAGCGCTGCCCGCACAATTGTCATGGCTGTGCTCTCCCCCCGGGTGGAGCCCGGATTTCTAAACATAGTATTGCAAAATTATGGCGATCAACCCCTGCGCCAGGCGCTTGGCGTGCTACCGGATTCTGGTGATTTGTTGATGTTAATGGTGGCTGCGCTTGCCAGCCTTGGAACGCAAACGGGAATGGCAAAATAAAAAATAGGCAGATTGGCATGGGAACGGCGTGGCAAACTCAGCCCCAGGCCGGCCGGATTATAGGTTTCTCAGGCTTTTCTGGCGCGCAGGGAACTTTGCCGGACGATCAATTCAGGTTGGATGGATTGCTGGCGAGGCATGATCTGTTGTTTAATCCCACTTTCAATGATCTGGTGCAATTGCTCAACGGCAATTTGTCCGGATTTTTGTAAACCCTGGTCAACGGAGGTCAGCGGCGGCCAGTAGGAATCTGTCTCGGGCATATTGTCAAACCCAACCAGCAGCAGGTCTTCCGGAATGGATAGCCCGCGCTGGCGGGCAGTGTAAATTACGCCCAGGGCCATGCTATCGTTACAAGCAAATACCGCATCGATATCCGGCCGTCGATCCAATAACTTTTCCAGGCCAGTTTGCCCGCTATTGGCCAGCCAGTTGCCTTCCACCACCAGTGACGAGTCGGTCTCCAGGCTGGCCTGTTCCAGGGTATCCCGCCAACCGGCCAGGCGCGCCTGCGATTCCCACCAATCCGCAGGGCCGGTGATGATGCCAACCGTGTGGCAGCCCTGTTCAAGCAGGTGTGAAACGGCCATACTGGCCCCGGCCTGGTTATCTATCGAAACCACATTCAGGGTTGGATCGGGACGCATGTGAAGAAAAGTGATTGGAGGGTAGGCTTCGGCCCGGATGTCGCGCACCCAGTCCCGGTTCCCTTTGATTTCGTGGATTGCCCAAATGACGCCATCTGCCCGGTGGGCGCGGATATGGTCCAGGGTGGTAAAGATCTCAGCTTCCGATGGTCCGTTCACAAAATGAAGCATGAGCGAATAGCCCAGTTGGTTGGCTTCCCGTTGAATACCGGTCATGGCGGACGAGTAACCATAAAAACCCAGGTCGCTTAACTCTTTTATGACCACTGAAAGCACATGGCTGCGGTTATTGACCAGGCTGCGCGCCAGCAGATTGGGTTGGTACCCCAGTGCATTCATGGCAGCCAAAATGCGCTGGTGAGTCGCTTCGGCCACGTGGCGTTTGCCGGTGAGGGCATTGGATACGGTTCCCGCGGATACTCCGGCGTGGCGTGCAACATCCTGGATGGTAGCGCTCATTAAGGATCTTCCTTTTTCTGAAGGGTTCAAAACCTGACATAAAGCACTTGACAAAGTAATATGCTCTAATTATGATGTATTATAGCAATTAAAACGTTTTAATGAATGATATATTT
>Ga0182027_10006932_pt1 | contig 16832 bp, 12 predicted proteins | sample 712E1DmetaG_FD_121300 | JGI IMG/M metagenome (GOLD analysis project Ga0182027, IMG submission 121300) | Permafrost microbial communities from Stordalen Mire, Sweden - 712E1D metaG (Illumina Assembly) | ecosystem: Environmental > Terrestrial > Soil > Wetlands > Permafrost | place: Sweden... | reverse complement strand
CATTATCGGCCCACCATATTCTGGGCGCAGGTACGGAACGTCTAAGGTCGTTCAGGTTCCAGAGACATGGCTATCGCGACGCATCGGAACTTCGCGAAAAGTATGGCTGTCAACGCTAAGGCTTCAGCTACAACGTCCCGAATGCCAACAACACCACGACGCAAGTGCTGGTGACGTTTGAGCAGACGCCGTTGTCGTTCCAGTGGCTGGTGAATGCGGCGCAGAGCAGCTTGAACCTTGTCGAAGTGGTCACCGTAGGACCGTCGTACGCGATCAGTGCGACGTGCGTCCGCTTCCCGTCGAGCGCGCTCTCCACTGCGCTACTCTCTGAAGTCCAGCAGATCATCCCGCTCGTCCACATGCGCGTTCGCGAGGCCGCGGTCCCGGACATCTACCTCTCCGACCGGCGCGTGACAGTGGGCGGCCAACTCTACGTGCCGCGCCTGACGGGGATCGGCGAGCCGGGTTCCGATGTCCTGATCTCGCAGGACATCAAGGGCACGTCGGACAACGTGCGTCTCACTTTCGGCAATGGCGATCGGGTGATGACGCAACTGATGAACGATACCGACCTGAAGTGGGCAGAGATCGACCTGTGCTTGTACCACGTCAATTCCGGTATCCTGCTGCAACTCTGGAAGGGCGTCATTCAGAACTGCGTGAGCGATGGGTCGGCCAGTTTCCCGGTAACCTGCTCTGACGGGTTCTTTCAGATCATGAACCAGTACCCGGAGCGGCAAGTGAGCCGGCAATGCTGGAAGACATACAACGACGGCAATAACTGCCCGTGGGCGACGGCCGGAGCGAGCTCGTCCGCAGTGACCGCGGCCGGCGGCGACCCGACGCAGTGCGACTACTACCTCGAGTCCGCGAACGGTTGCCAGGTGCACGGGATGTCGCCGTACTTCGGCGGGCAGCAGGCCGACCCGCAGGGCGTGCTCATCCTGGATGATTCCACCGGGTTCCTCGGGTTCGGCCGGAACTCAGTAACGGCGACGTCGATCATTTCCGAAACGGTGATCGGCCTGGCCCTGCAGGAGATCTGGTGCAATAGCGGCGGCAACCCGCTGTTCGCGTTCATGGCAACCCCGTTAATGATCGACTACCGCGACGAGTCGACCTTCGCGGATTCGCTGGGCATCATCGGCGCGGGGCCGCTGGGCGGGTTCACCGCGTCGATGGTCGTCCAGAATGCGGACGGGTACCGCTACCTGGTCTGCCCGATGGTTGACGGGTTCACTTGGCAGGGTTTCCAAGTAAACGGCAACCTGAACGTCACGAAGTACCAGCCTGGCATGGGCCTGCGATTGGTCGTAGGCACCGACCCAGCGAACCCGTCGACGGACTATTTCTCGCTGGGCTCCGGAACGCCCCAGGTATGGGAGCCCAACAACTACGCGGCCGGCGTGGCGCTATGCGAGATGCGAATTGTGAAGCCGAGCGCTGTGCAGCCGAGCACGCCCGACCAGCACAAGATGACCGTACCGGTTGATTATGGCCTGTGGGGATGGGTGTGGGATGCTGGCGGCAACCGTTCAGCCGTCAAGGGCCTGATCAATCCGTTCTGGATTGCCGTCAACATGCTGTTACGCGCGATGGGGCTTTACGGCAACCCATCGACCGGCACGGGGCCTTCTTCGGCGACGCAGCTTGCGGCGTTCGTGCGAACCTCGCTAATCGTAGGGGACGGGAGCGGGGCGGCGGAGATTGCAGCCGACCAGGTTGCACCGCTGTTGGGCGCAACGAGTGTCACGTACTACGAACTCACCTCGGCGGGCTCACTGCTGAGTGGGGCAACGATCTTTACGAACCCGGACGGGAGTTACAGCTTCCAGTATTACGATGGCTCGGGAAACACCAACATCCTGGACATCAACTCCGCGCTCAGTTACGGATACGTAGCGGCGGTGATTGGGGCTATCACGGAGACGCAGTTCCAGTTTCAAGGAGTCATCAGCAGCCAGAAGCCATTCCGCGACTGGCTCACCGAGGTACTCAACTGCTGCCTGGGCTTCTACACCTGGGAATTCGGCCAACTGAAACTCGGTTGCCGGATAAATGCCGGGGCAACGGACGCTTACACGTTGGGGAACATGCTGTTCCAGAGCCTGCGGCTGGCCCCAATCGCGGCGGCGTTTGAGCACTTAGTGCTCTCCTACGCGGATGTAGCGTATCAATATCAGGCGAACACAGGCGAGTACTGCGACAAGAGCCACGCGTCTTACTACGGCCGCGCCGGATCTCCGCTAACGAGCCAGATGCACTCTGCCGGCACTTCGACCCTGAGCCAGGCGCTACGGATCGCGGCGACGCGGACGCGGGAGGAAATTGGCGGGGTCACCACTACCGAATGGCGCAACGCGCGGGCAGGCTCGTGGATGACCACGTTGCTGGGCCTGTCAAATGAGGTCGGGCAGGTGGTTTCGATGACTCACCCCGACATTCCTGGCGTGCGCGGGACGTGCAACGTGTCGGGCAGCACGGCAACTTGGGTGAGCGGAGACCCGTGGACTTATGCGGGCTCGACAGCGGGCGACACGGAACTGCTCAATAAAGTGATCCTGATCGGCGGCGCGCCGGTAACGATTACGGCCGTAGCGAGCAACGGGGCTACCATCACGACGTCGCCGGCACCGCCGAGCGGGACCGGGCTGGCGTTCCAGGTGATTACGATGTGCTTCAGGTTGCAGCGCTGGAGCCTCATGAAGGACTGGTCCGTGCGGCTTGAGGGGCAGACGGTGACAGCGTTCCCGTCTGCCCCCACCGGCGCCATCACCGTGAACGATGCCCCGCTCTGTGTCGCCGTAAGATACCCGCTGGCGTTGATCTGCGCGACAAGCTGGCTAGCCACGGACGAGGCACCGAAGTTCTCGTAAAATTGCAGATTAGTTCCGCCATCAAGAGAGCACGTTATTGCGGCACCGCTGGTATTGTTCGCCGTCAGCTTGACGCCCCCGCCCTGCACCGAACCGGGGCCATTCCCGTCAGAAGCAGTGCAAGTATAGAGGTATGAATACCCGCCGACTACCTGGGACAAAATGACGTTGTTTGCACTTACCGTGGCCTTTACTAATTGGTTCCATGTGGTGTCCGCGTTGATGGCTGCGGCCAGCGCAACGGCAATGTCCCCAGACCCATCGGTAGCAAGCTGGACGTGCGTAAAGGTCTGGCTGGCACCTGCAGGCGGAACCTGCAGAGTGATGGTATGAGAGTTACCAGTCCCAAGGTAATTGAAAAAACCGAAACTGCACGTCGTATTCACTATCTGGGTAACGGTAGCGTTCGGGTCTGCACTCGCTGCGGTGCAAAGGGAAGCAGTAATAGCGTCTGGCGTGTCTGTTGATAACTGCGTGTGCGTGTAACTGGCACCCCCGATGACTAGCGTGTGAACATAGCCGGTACCCGCGCTCGAATTGATAGCTAAAGGAAGATCATGATTTTCAACCGGAATAGTCACGATCACGTCAAATACTACGTTGCCTAAATATACAAGCTGCACCCGGTCCCAGTTCACTGGAGTCCCGTTGACGGTGTAAGTGCAACTTGCCGCGGCGCCGCCCGTAGTTGCCGTGACGTCCAGCGGTAGGGTGTTCTGAACCTCCGTCACCGTCCCACCGCTCACGCTCCGCGTAATGTAGCCCAGCGACCCCCAGGGCACCGACTGATACTTCGTGCTGATCGGATTCTGGCAGCCAGTCAATGCTAAATCGAAATCGAGCGTCACGCCGGCGAGAGAGAAGTCGGGCAGGTAGCGCGAGCTGTAAAGATGGCCAAACTGATCGTCCGCGTCAAAGAGCACGCACACCGCGAAGTCGGCCTGATCGCTCCAGTAACCGCTGGTGGTGAATCCGCCGGCAGATGCGTTATGCAGCGACGCCGCGGCGCCGCGCCGGTCGAAGCCCCGCAGATACATGGACCGATGCGGTTGAAGTTTTGAGATGGCCGCCATGTCAGAAATAGATGAATACCGAAAGGTCCGACCCTGGAACCGTAGTCCCCACGGCCGTAATGTCGAGCGTGATATTAGATGCGCCCGCGATTGCCCCAGCCGTAGTAAGCTGCGCCGAAGTGGCCGCTACCGATGCAGCCGCCGCCGGCACGGTCAGGGACATCCACAAAGTTCCGCCGACATTGATATTGATCGTCAGGCCCGCGCCGGTCGGAGCCGTCTTCACATAGACAACTACGCTCTGCGGCGAGCGCGTCGCGTTCAGTGCGCACACCGGGCACTGATTACTCCCAATGGCCAACGTCCCATCGACCTGCAGCGTCGCGCCCGGAGAGGCATTCGAGCCCGGTGCGCCATAGATCCAGTCTTCGCGGATTGGAGCGTCGCCATCCGGTGATTCGTTGCCATTCACGTCCACGGTGAAGCCTGCAATCACCATCGGCTGATGGGTGTAGTTGGAAGCAGGAACCGTAAGGGTTGCGGCCGTCAACGGAGAGGCGTTATCGATAGGCGTGCTGTCTGCAAAGAAGGGCCACGTCGCTCCCTCGGTAATCCATACCGAGGTCGCGTCCATCGGCATCGACAGGTCCCATGTAATGCTCGTGGCCGTGTTTGCTGTGATCTTGCGCGGGGGGGTGCCGCGGCCGGTTCCCTTGATCACGCGAATCAGAGACCCCACCAGCCCGTTGACCGTCAGGCCAAGACCGCTATTCTCTAGTGAGTTTTTGTACCCACTGTCTGTGATGCTAGTGTAGGTTCCGGTATTTGGAGCGTCTGCCTTGTTGCGGATCACAATGGCGTCGCCGGCCAGCACGACGGCGCTCGGATCGGGAGTCACGGAAAGCGCCCCGGTGCTCGAGTTGAACGCCGTGATTGTATAGCTGGCGTAAGGGGTGCTGCCCGTCTGCCTGCCGATGACCGAAACGACGCGGCCAACCCAACTGGCGCCCGTGCCGATCGTAGCTCCGATCATGCCACCGCAGACAATGGTCCCGGCCGACACCGAATCGACGCCTATCCCCACGATCCCGTGATTGAGCCCCGGCTTCGCTTTGATTCGGACCTTGCTCACATAGGGCGAAGGCAGCGCCCAGGTAGACCGGACGATGGCCCCGCCGAACGTGATCGACCCCGGCGTGTAGGTGGTTCCGCCGCCGCTCGGCGTCAACGCGCCCGTCGCCTGCGCGCAGATGAGATCATCCTGCGTCCCGATAAACAGGACATACGACGCCATCCCTGTCAGCGCCGGCCAAGTGATGGCATTCAGAGTGATCGACCCGCCCGCGGTCGGCCCCGTGCCGACGATAACGATGCTCGACGGCACTGATGGCAGGCCGTTCGAGTCGATGGCGCAGATCGCCACGCGCAGGGTCGTGTTCGCCGGCAACGATCCGCCAGTTGCGCTTTGCGTGATCGATCCAATTGACGGAGCCCCGGCCCCGGTGTTGCTGAATTCATTCACGGGCAACTTGCCCGTGACAATCAGGCTCGCCTCTACGGTCCCGTCCGTAAGCGGCTCGTACTCCTGATCGGAGTCGAACGTCCACTCGCCAGGAAATAGCGCGTCGTTCGATGCCGCAGGGATCTGGTACGGTGCCCACACCGGACCCAGCGGGATTGCGTAGAACAGCGCCGGCATCGGAGCCGGAGCCACATCTATTGGCTTCGGGCCAACGTCCAAGTCGTACATCGAAGCCGGCATCGAGTTGCTGGAGCTGCACAAGACCAGCACGTGCTACCTGACGCCGGCAGGGGCGTCGAAGTTGACGGGCGGCGCGGACCCTACGTCGATTCACGTCCACCTGGACTTCTCGGCACTCGGGCTGGCGACCGTCAGGCAGTTATGGTTTACCTTCGCGCCGGCTTTGAATTACGATTCGGGGTCGGTGAACCCTTCGCTGGTGCCATACGCAGCGACCGAGTGGTCCGCAGTGCTCTCGAACTGGACGGTCGGCGATCCTGGCGGCGTGACACCACTGAAGCTGGCCGGGCCGGGCTCGGTGACGATAATCTCTGGCGATTCCTGGGCGAAACGGGCGGGGAGCGGCTGGGCCCAGGTCGCGGGGTGGTACGTGGGCGGCTTCGCCTGGCAAAGCGCCAACACTGGCGACACGCTGACGATCACTTACAACTGCCAGTCTACCCACAACCTGTATCTCGGCACGGCCGTTTCCACCGTAGGGGGGACGTTCGACGCGAAGGTAGATGGCGGGACGGCCGTTCCGGTGAGCGCGTATTCGCTGCAGTCGTCAGGGACTCCGATTTCCGGGCGGCGGTTGATCGCGTCCGGAGTCGCGGCGGGGCAGCATACGGTGGTGCTCACGGTAGCGGCAGGAACGTGCGTGTTCGACTTCCTGCAGGCGGCGGTGTCGAGTGATCCCGTGGCGCCCACAGCGAGCTACTCGGCGGTGAGTTGTGCTTGCGACTTTGACACGGGCGTGACCTACCAGATAGCGCCGGCGCGGTTGCTATGGATCTTGAACCAGGCGGGGTTTGCTGGAGACATTGATTTGTATGCCGGCGTGTTTTTCGCGCTGAAGCGGACGCGCACCGGCGGGCGCTTTCATCAGGCGACGGTAACGCTCTCGGGTACGGTGGGCAGCGCGGACGTCGTGTGGGTGACTGTGGGCGGCGAAACCGCCAACCCGCCCAATACGGGGACGGTCATCAGCGGAGCGACAACGACGGGCGGCAACCCGACCGGCAGCGGCGTTATCGGCGGGACAGTTTTCGGCGCGGCGGCGTTTCCGGCCGATACACTCACGACGCTCGCGCAACGGGTCGTGAACGCGATCAACGGCATGTTCGTCGGGATCTGCGCGGCGCCTACCAGCACGCCGGGGCAATTGACGATCACGGTATTGAGTCCGATAAACGGATTCAGTCTGGATGTGTCCGTCGCATCCGGATCGACAGTTTGCCTGGCGGTGGCTGGAGATATCGGAGTAAGCGGGGCTGGCGGAAATGAGGGGACGTGGGCGGTCGACGCGTCGCAACAGTCTCCGTTGAACCGGGCGTTCGTGGATTACCTGACGGATTTGAGCGCGCTGGTGAAGGCGGCTGGGCAGACGATAACGGTGGCGTTCAGCCAGGAGCTGCTCGCTCCGCCGGATTCCAATGATGCGGCGCCGGCATCGGTGACGTTTGGGTTCTTCAACTACTTGGGCACCGGGTACGCGCATTACATTACCATCGGGACCAAAACCTACAGCCATATACAGCTTTCGACTGACGGGTCCGGCGATATCGCAACCGCCTTAGCTGCGCTCATCAATGCCGGGAGCGGCGACCAGAATGCTGCCGCCTCAGTGAGCGCGAACAACGTCGTACTCACTCCCAGATGTACTGGCGACGTTTCGTGCGCTGCGTCCGATGGGAACGGGCCGGGCACTCTCAAGTCTGGAGCCTGGGCGCAGCGATTCTCTAACGGAACACCGGTTCTCACATCGACCGGGTTCGGATCGTGGGGCGCCGGGGTGGTCGAGGCGGTGAGCGGATCGGGTCCGCAAACGATCCAGCAAACAGGGCACGGGTACATCACCGGGAATACAGTGCATGTCGCGCAAGGCTCCAACGGCGCGGTGTGGGCTGTCACGGTGGCCGATGCGAACCATTACCAGTTGGCGACCCTGGTCTCGGGAACCTCCTTCACGGTCGCTGCGGGCGCCACCACCCTGATCGACGTGCAGACCACGCAGTGCAACTTCAGTCCGGCTACGGTGACACCCTACCTGACGAACTGCTACAAGCAGGCTGCGGGGATTCTGGCCGCTGCGGGGTTGACGCCCTGGCTGCAATTCGGCGAGGTGGGCTGGTGGTTCTTCAGCCGAGTGAACGGACTGGCGATCGGGTACGCCAGCTATACGGCTCCGATTTCGGTTGGCACGGCCGCGCCACACGGTCTGAGTACCGGGCAGGGCGTGATCGACGCAGGCGTGCAGGGCAACACGGCCGCCAACGGGGACTTTATCGCGACAGTGACCGATTCGACGCATTTCACTTTGGGTGGGTCGAGCGGGAACGGGAGCTACCTGGCGGGCACGGGGACGGTGAGCGGCGGGGGGATGGCCTATTACGATGCCTACACGGCATCCGCCGCGGTGACCAGCCTTGGGCGCGCGCTGGCCAGCTTCTGGACCCAGGATGACGATCCTTCCGTGAACTCTCACGCGGATGCGAACTTCCTGCGAACGCAGGTTTATGCGCACATGCACGCGATTGCGCAGGCAGTGAAGGGCGTGTACTCGGGAGCGAAGTTTGAATGGCTGCTGCCACTGGATACGAACAATCCCTCGGTCTACTGGAACGTAGGGTATCCGTATCCGCAAGGCGGCCGGCTGAATAACTATGTCAATATTCCGTCGCAGTACATGGGTCCGAATGGAGACATCGACCGGGTGAAGCTGGAAGCCCTGTCCTGGGGGGCGTCGTACTTGAATCTCGATCTGGCGAAGGTGGCGATGGCCTACGGGTCTTCCGCGTTGACCTACGCGAAGTCCGCGACAGCTTATCTGATCCCGTGGTTCACCGGGGCGTGTGCCTGGCAGAAACAATACCTCGCTGCGCTGAATAGCGGTATACCGCTGGTTTGTTTCTGGGCGCTTGACCATTTCTGTCTGCTGAGTTGGCCGCTGCCTCTTCCCGCCAACAAGAGACGCGCTCGAGTGTTCTGAGCGGCGTCAAGTTTCCGAACAGCAAAACAATGAACAAAACTCTACCGATGATCGCTACGGCTGCGCTCGATGCGCAGCAGAAGACCCAATGCCCCGGCCTGTTGATGATCGCCCAGTGTGGGATCGAAACCGGTTGGTTGCATAGTGCCCCGCAGAACAACTGCTTCGGCATCAAGGAATACGCGGGCTGCCATGGCCGGCAGCTCCTGCACACCGTCGAGTGGTTCACGGACTCCGAGCTTCAGTGGTTCTTATCGAAGGGCGACGGCCGCACGGCCGAGCTGGTCCACCCAGTTCAGACTGACAAGCGCGGCGCGCACAAGTATGCCGTACAGGACTGGTTCAGCACCTTCGCATCGCTCGGCGACTGCTTCGCCAAGCGCGCGGCCATGTGGGATAAAGGCCCGTACGCAAAAGCGGCCGATCAGTACCGGCAGGACAACGATCTGGTGTCACTGGTCCGGAACATCGCGCCGATTTACGCCAAGGACCCCGCCTACGCGGACCAGGTGCTGGCCATCATTCGCCAGTCTGATGTGCAGGCGGCATGGCAGACGGCGCAGCGGGAGGTGACGAATAATGCAACGGCTTAAGTTGGCTTTGTCGTGCGCCCTGCTGGCTGCACTGACCGGGCTGGCAGTCCAGGCCGTTCTTCTGCTGCACGCCGCCACGTGCGCCACGCGTGCGCTACCTGTGGCCGTTTCTGCTGAGGTGAAGGCCACCCGCGTGGCGCTCTTGGGGCAGGTATCCCGCGTTTTGGATGGAGACCCCGAGAGCGGTACGCCCGAGGGGACGACGCCCCTGCGCGAGCTGGTGCTTTCGCAGATCGATGACCAGCTAACCGCGCTGCAGGCGAACGCCGGCAAGCAGGTAACGGCACTGCGAACTGACGTCATGACCCGCCTGGACAAGATCGAGGGCGACGCCAATGCGCGCGTTGGCGACTCGCTGGCACGGGTCGACACGGCACTCGGGGTGGCAGACAAGCGCCTGGGCGATATTGCCGGCACGGCCGAGGCGTTGCGGCAGGATGCCAAGCCTGCCATGGTCAATTCGGCCGCTCTGGTGCAGGACCTAAAGGACAGCTTGGACGACAACTATGACGACATCAAGGCCACCATCGGGTCATCGACGGTCGCAGTGACAGGAGTCGCCCGGGCGGCGGAAGCGGTGGGCAATGCGGCTCCCAGCATCACAGCGAGCGTTGATAGCGTCGCCAAGTCCGCGGCAAAAGAGGCAGACCAGATCACGAAGCCGCAGTCGTTCTGGCAGGGCCTCAAGAGCTGGATGCTGATCGTAAGTCGGTGCGCAGGCTTCTTCTTCTAAGCAAAGGGAGCAAAACAAATGAAGCGAGTATTTGTAATCACCGTTATGTTTGCGCTCGCCGCGCTCTGCGCGTTTGGGCAAGTAACCATCAGCACGGCCGTCGAGCCGGCGCTGAATGCGCCCGCCCGGTTCGGCGTGTCCGTTGCCGGCGCGCTCAACGTTACCGAGAGCAACTCGGTGTCGCTGAGGTATGGCTCCGGCAACACTGTGTTGGCGGGAGTGGGCCGAAAGTTCGTCGAGTTCATGCCTGGCCTGACCCTCGTCGGCGATCTCCAGGCGGGTGGATCTCACAACGCTGCTCACACGCGCGGCTTGGTGTTGTACGGTGGCCTATGACGCGCTCGCGCAGTTGGCGGCGGCGATCAAGGGCGGGACCGCTGTGGTGAATCCGGATGGCTCGATGAACGTTACCCACGCGGTGGAGACGGTCACCGCGGTCAAGGCGCTGGTGGCGGACATCGAGGGGAAGTCCGTGGTGCCCGTTCCGGTCCCTACTGCGGCGGCGGCGTAAGCTTTCTGCAACTCAAGGGGGCGGTGGTATCACCGCCCCGCGAGGAAACCATGGACAAAGACAACGCAAGCACGATCGCGGGCGGCGGCGCCGGACTGCTCCTGCTCCAAACCGTCCGGTGGGAACTGGTGGGCGTGCAGTGGGGAGAATCGGTCAAGGTAGCAGTGGCGCTCATCCTGGCCGCGATGGGCTATCTGATGTACCGGAAGCCGGCCGCATAAGGGGGAATCAACATGATGGACTACACACCAATCGCTGCTGCTGGGGTGTCTGTCGCCGCCAGCGGCATTGGCGCCCTCTTGGTGTGGGGCGTAAAGGGCGAGATTAAGACGCTGCGCACGGAGCTGCGCGCCGGCCTCGCGGAAGCTGAAAATCGATTCTTTCAACGGATCAATGGATCCTACACGAGGAAAGATCTGCACGCGGACCTTGTGGCGAGGGTTGATCGAATCGAAACCAAAGTGGACGAGTTGGAATAGAAGGTCTTGCGAATTGGAGAGGCTTCTCGCGGCGCGGTGCAAGTAGGGCGCGCTACCCCTGGGTCGGGCCTATTCGGCCCGCGGGGCAAGTTCGGCCTTTTCGAAGTACTTCTTGCCGAATTGCCGGAATACGGAGAGCAGGCCGCTGACGTGCTTTTCGATGGCCTGAACGTAGAACCCGGGTGCCACTTCTAGGAGATCGACGAACTTGGTAACGAGTTTTCGAGACCGCTCCGGAAGGGCCGCGATCCGTCCCGCTATTGGAGCTGCCACGCTTTGGCATGGCGCTCCATTTCCCAGACTATATTCGACCGCCTGCTCCACGAAATCCTGGAGGCTCATCTCCCGCCGCGTCGCCTCCATCTTCGCCTTAACGTGAAGCCGTCGCGGGAATCGCAACGTAACAGTTGGTTCGCTCATATTATCCTGCCTTCTACCAAGGGAGAATCACTGGAATGCGCTCATCGGCCGACAGGCTATTTGTACGCAAAACGTTTGTACGCACATTCCCGATATGATCCCGATTGGCGTGCAACAGACTTAAAACAAAGGACATTCTTCGATCCGCAGTAAGACGGTGAACTTTGTCACTGTAGCCCCATTGCCAGCCTAAGAATAGACGATTGTACGCATGTTTGCAAATATATTTGTGTACTATGACTACTAGACCGCATCATGCCCGCGCCGATGTTGTCGGTGCCAGGATCCTTTTATATACAAGCTTCGCGAACCTGGTCCTGTGCAAACGCATCCCAGGCGCGGGATGGGACACCGAGAGACGCGCTTGGAGCTACCCCGCGACACCCCAGCTCGCGCGTTTGATCAAGGGCGCCTTCCGTATCCTACCGCGGTTAACATTCCTGAGACGTCTGACCATATTCAGAACCTCCTCGGGTACTATGCCCGTGTCCGGAGGTCGATCTTGGAATCCAATCGCGCTTTCAAAAACTCCCTCAAACCAGATCGGGCCGGCGCCGCCGTCGTATATTTCCCGCGAGCAGACATTCTAAAGTCGTCCGCTATTCTGGTGCCCCCCATGTTCCGGCAGTACACGCTCACTCTGAAGCAGGAGACGCCACCGAGCGGGCCGATCACGAAGACACTCAACGTCTGGGAACCGGGCTTGGAAACCGACACGGCACGACCAGCCAAAGCGACAGGATTATATTCGATAGAGGAGCAGGTGGACCTGTGGCAAAGCTTCTTTGGCGAAATCGTGCCGCACTGGATAGCCACAAGTGAGCTCCTTGATTCAGACGCCTATTGGGAAAAGGTCAGGTGATTGTTGAAATGCGGCTCCCGCGCGTGCGCACTTGTGCGCACTTGCTGCCCGTAAGTGTATGAAAACATGGTAGCGCTAACGGGAATCGAAAGCGTTGAGGGTCGTTTCAGTGGGTAGCATCCAATGCTAAACCATTGATACTACGTACATCCAGTTCTTGAAATGCCATCCTGTTCTATCGTGTACCTGCATAGCGTGACATGGCCGTGACATGAGCCTGGAAGAAATCCGCCAGACCAAAGCCCGCGCCCACTACTGCGAAACCGGAATCATAGCTCCGGTGGGCGAGCTGGCGCCGGCGTAGGTCGCAATCACCTGGTCGTCGCCGCTTGCCGCATTCGGCGGAACCACCACGTTGATCTGGTACAGCCCTGGACTGATCAGCCCAGCCCACTGCACGTCGGCTGCGGTGCCGCCGATGGTGACCTGCGGCCACGTTGGCAGCGCGCCCAACTGCACATCCGATCCCGCCATCAGCGTAGTGACCGGCAGGCCGAAGCCGTCACCGAACAGCAGGATGGTCTCCCCCCGTGTGGCCGGTGTGAACGTGTAATCCGGTACCGACATGGACGCCGGACCCAGCAGGATGTAATCGGCGTGTTCGGCGGCAATGTGGATGCCGTCGCCGAAGCGTAGGAGTCCGGGCGCCGCCGCTTGCAGGTTCGCGGTAAACGCGGCGCTGGTCGTGATGCCGTTGTTCACCTCCACGGTCACCGGGCCAGTGGTCGAATCGAGCGGCGTGAGCACGTTCACTTGCGCGGGACTGATGAAATAGATGTACGCCGGCTTCCCGTTCACGGTGACGCTGACGCCCTGCAACTGGGTTGGCATCTCGCCGAACGCGAAAGACGGCGCGCTGCTCCAGGTGAGGCCCGCGCCCACGTTGGCCGGCGCCAGGTTGACGCCGTAGATGGAGACCCAGGCATTTTGCGCGATGTCGGCGCCTCCGCCGGATACGCTGACGCCGGTGATCGCGGGCTGCGGAGTTTGAACCACAAGCGCTACAGACACGGCGGCCGCGCTGCCGGTCGCGCCCGCTGCGGTAATCAGTACGGTGGCCGAGTAGGACCCCGCCGCCAGGGTTGCCGGATTCGCCGAGACGGACAGCATGGCCGGAGCCGTGCCCGACGCGGGCGAAAGACCCACCCATGCGGCGCTGGCCGACGCGACCCACGAAAGCGCCCCTCCGCCCGTGTTCGTGATCGAGATTCCTTGCGCGGCCGGAGTCGTACCGCCCACCGTGGAGTTGAACGTGAGCGCTTGAGGCGAGACCGCCAGTACAGGTGGAGCCGGAGCCACCGTCAGCGTAACAGCGACCGATACAGGGCTGTTGGACGCACCAGCCGCCGAGATTTGGACGCTGCCTGTGTACGTTCCCGCGCCCAGACCCGTAGGCGACACGAGCACGGAAAGCGTTGACGGCGCTGTGCCGGACGCCGCTGCTACGGTCAGCCAGGTCGCGCTGGTAGTGGCACTCCAATTGAGCGTACCGCCGCCGCTGTTAGTGACCTGGATGGACTGCGCGGCCAGAATCGTCACGCCCACTGTGTAGTTGAACGTAAGCGCTTGGGGCGAGACCGCCAGTACAGGCTGAGCCGGAGCCACTGTCAGCGTAACCGTGACCGATACAGGGCTGTTGGACGCGCCAGCCGCCGAGATTTGGACGCTGCCCGTGTACGTTCCCGCGCCCAGACCCGTAGGCGAAACGAGCACGGAAAGCGTTGACGGCGCTGTGCCGGATGTCACCGCTACGGACAGCCACATCGCGCTGGCAGTAGCACTCCAGTTGAGCGTACCGCCGCCGCTGTTGGTGACCTGGATGGACTGCGCTGCCGGAATCGTCCCGCTGACCATGTAGTTGAACGTCAGCGCTTGGGGCGAGACCGCCAGCACAGGCGGAGCCGGAGCCACCGTCAGCGTGACCGCGACCGATACAGGGCTGTTGGAGGCGCCAGCCGCCGAGATCTGGACGCTGCGTGTGTACGTTCCCGCGCCCAGGCCCGTAGGAGAGACGAGCACGGAAAGCGTTGACGGCGCTGTGCCAGATGCCACCGCTACAGATAGCCAGGTCGCGCTGGTAGTGGCACTCCAATTGAGCGTACCGCCGCCGCTATTGGTGATCTGAATGGACTGCGCTGCCGGAACCGTCCCGCCCACCGTGTAGGCGAATTGCAGGCTTGTGGGCGCAACCGCAATGCTGTTAGCCGCAGGGGCCGTCATGATATTGATGGAACCCCATGCCGATGGCGATAGCTCCACGTAGATCGTGACCAAGCCGGGCACTGCCAAGTTGGGCATGGTCGCGGGCAAGAAGGATGCCGAAATAGCCCCACCGGACCACGAAGACACCGGCAGAAGATAGCCAGTTGTGGAACCGGGGGGAGCGGCGAGCACTTGACAGGTGGAACACTGTTCAGATCCAAAGCCGACGCCGTTTATTGTAATCGTCCCGCCCGACTGCACGACCCACCCAGGACCGCTCGCCTGGAGCGGGCCGACAGAGGAGACGGCAGGCGACAACTTGGCATGATATACGGTGTATTGGCCTAGCGGAATTGCCCACGGCCCATAGGATATCGTCCCAAGAGAAGCACTTGTGGCTAGAAACGAGGCCGTACCCTCTATGAACTCATTGTAAAATACGGTATCTGTCCACGCTCCGTTATCGAGCGGGACGCTTCCAAAATAAGTCGGGTTCAAGTCATTCAGATACTGATCTCCAGCTCCCTGGGCAGTAAAGTAGACCCCTCCGTACCGAGACATGTAGTAGTTTTGGCTCGGGGTCGCGCTGATGGCCACATCCTGCCAAGCTGTTGTATTCGCAAGAAAGGACTGAATGATTTCATAGGTTGGATGCGAAGTCCCGTCAATGTAAGCGATACCTGGGCCCGTGCAGCCTACCAACGCGGCTATCGCTATTGAAAAATCCCCCGTAAAGTCGATGTGACAGTAATCAACTATGCGAGTCCGGATGCTCGCCTCGGCGAATCCAATAGAGGCACTATTCAGATAAACTACTCCATCGCTTTCGCTGTTAGAACTCGCATCTCCAATGATCGCTATCGCATCTGTGCCCCGAAGATCATCGCCAAATTGGTTCCATGTGCCGAGGTTGAGCAAAAACTGGCTTCCCGGTTCCATCTCGTCGGACCGGAGGCTTTCAGACGAAAGCCCGGCTATCGGATTATCAGCCAGAAATGAACCGAAGTGAGGTGTCGCGATAAAGACCGCCTTTCGAACTCTTGTGTTAGCTGGTGGGACAAATACGCCCGGTGTCTGCTGCTTGCCCGACAGATAGGAGCGCACGATCAAGCCACCCATGCTGTGCGCGATCAGGTCAACCTGGGGAACCGGAGTGCCACTGGTGTACTGAATTGAGCCTATGGTTTGGGCGAGGTCACCGCCCAGTTCCTCGATAGAGCAGTCCGGGCACTGGCAGCTGTCAAACCAATACACCAGTGGAACGCTGTCGAACTGGGTGAGATAGTCCTCCAGGTTGCCGAACGTGCTCGCCGACGGTGGCGAAGTTACAGTAATCGGACAAGAGAACTGCCACCCATTTAGCAGAATCACAGGGGGCTGCGTGGCGCTTAAAGGCACTGCCTGCATCGCCTCAAGCGTGACGTCGAGCATAGTCATCCGCTCGTCACCTGATTCACTGAAGGCTGAGAGCTTCACGCGGTACTCGCCGGGATTCAAAGCAAGGTAGGCAGCCAACAAAACCTGGTCCCCTTCCGGACTCGGCCCGACCACAAATCCGCGCCGTTTTTCCATGCCGGCGACCTCAACGCGTCGGGTCTTGGCGTGAATCAGGAAGTCGAGCGTTTCGCGTGGGGCGTCAACCCTGGTGGCCTCGCCCGCTCGCAGGCGGTATCGAGTCTGAAAAACCGTAAGCGGCCGGACGGTGTTCCCCCGGCCTTCCGATCCCGCCGTAGCGGAGTCAGCTTGCCCCAGGAGCCAACCCGGCAGAAGGCCCAGAATCAGCCACAATATCGCAAATGGACGGCACATTCTCTTTTACCTCCGGGTAGCGACGGAAACCCCGTTCGAATTAGGCCACGCGGCCTGAGCCGGCGCAATATGCCACTCGTTAACCACAGTGGAGTATCCGGAGTTAACTGCCCGCTTGGCGAAAGCAAGGAAAAGGAAAGCTGCTAGGCGCGTCGGGAAACTGAGTCGCCCGCTGCCAACGACCCGCGTTCGCCCTTACGGCCTTTCAGAACGGTACCACATCGCGGCGCGAACGCTTAATGTCTGCGATTCGCCGCGAGTACTCGATTCGCTTTGCTTTTGGCGTGGCATGGATAATAGCCCCGCCTTCGTCGTGGCTTCTCCGAGTATGGTGCGTGACGGCCCACATGTACTGGCCGAATGTGGGAACGCCGGATGACGGATTGTACTGCCGAGTCCGCACGCCGGCGCCGATGCGCTTGAATGCGTGCGCGAGCCTGGTGTTGCAGGACCTGCACCCGTACGCGAGGTTTTCCGTTTCTCCGTGGGACTCGTCGCCGTCCAGGTGCATCACGTCCAGTCGGCCCCGCGCGCCGCAAAGTACACAACGCCTGGGACCACGAATCGCCTTTTGCGCGCGGTATCGCTTGGCCCGGTCGGT